>QWCE01005920.1_pt1 | contig 13007 bp, 10 predicted proteins | sample 1972531 | NCBI WGS metagenome assembly QWCE01 (sample SAMN09866716, study PRJNA288562) | Human gut metagenome isolate term4_stool, whole genome shotgun sequencing... | reverse complement strand
TACTATAATGAAGTAGCAACTTTATTTCTCAAAAGTACAGGAGGCTGTTTTCTTGATAGTTGATCTGATCGAAGCGCTTTACCGCCTGCTGTGGGGCGACCTGTTCACCCTGCCGGTGGCGGGCGGCATTGGCATCTCCTTTATGGTGGTGCTGCTGTTTGCAGCCGGTATCGGCTTTACCCTGCGCACAAGGCTGCTGCCGGTGCGGCTGTTCCGGGATATGATCGGCGCAGTGTGCGAAAAAAAGCAGGCTGCGGGCGGGCTTTCCTCCTTCCAGACACTGGTCATCTCTACTGCCACCCGGGTGGGCATGGGCAACCTGGTGGGCGTGGTGGCGGCCGTGTCTGCAGGCGGCGCAGGCGCGGTGTTCTGGATGTGGGTCACGGCCCTGCTGGGTGCTTCCACCTCCTTTGTGGAGTCCACGCTGGCGCAGAAATACCGCGTGCCGGACCCGCTGTACGGCGGCTGGCGGGGCGGCCCGGCCTACTACCTCCATGTGCTGGCCGAGCGCAAGCGGGGCAAAAAGCTCAAGCGGTCTGTTGTGGCGGCGCTGTTCGCGGTGTCCGGCCTCATCTGCTGGTGCGGCATCAGTCAGGTCATCTCCAACTCGGTGAGCTCGGCGTTCCAGAACGCCTTCCACGTCCCGCCGCTTGCCACCACGCTGGTGCTCACGGCCATCGCGGCGGTGATCGTGCTGCGCAAGAACGCTACCGTGAAAAGCCTGGACGTGATGGTGCCCATCATGGCGGTGTGCTACTTCGTGCTCACGGTGGGGGTGGTGCTGTTCAACCTGCCCAAGCTCCCGGCCGTGTTCGGGCGCATCTTTGCCGAGGCCTTCGGGCTGCGGCAGGCAGCGGCAGGCGGCTTTGGCGCCGTGCTGATGAACGGCGTCAAGCGCGGGCTGTTCTCCAACGAGGCGGGCAGCGGCTCGGCCCCCTGCGCGGCGGCCGCCGCCGAGTGCGACGACCCGGTGAAGATGGGCTTCGTGCAGGCGCTGGGCGTGCTGATCGACACGGTGGTCATCTGCAGCTGCACCGCCTTTCTGATGCTGCTGGTGCCGGAATCGCTCACCGCAGACCTTGCGGGCATGGACCTTTTGCAGGCCGCCATGCAGTACCACCTGGGCAGCTTTGGCATCGTGTTCATTGCGGTGATCTTAGCGCTGTTCAGCTTCTCCACCTTTTTGGGGGTGCTGTACTACGCCCGGGGCAACGTGGCCTACCTGTGCGGCGACAACTGGTGGAGCCAGACCGCCTACAAGCTGCTGGCGCTGGCTATGCTGCTGGTGGGCGGCACACAGGCCTACACCGTGGTGTGGGACCTGGGCGACGTGGGCATCGGGCTGATGACCATCTTCAACATGCTTGCGCTGGTGCCCATGGCCCCGGAAGCGCTGGACGCCCTGCGCACCTACGAGCGGCAGCGCAGGCTCTGACACGCAGACAAAAAGGAGCGGCTCCCTTGCGCGGGGAGCCGCTCCTTTGTTTTACAACCGATTCCGCGGGATGAAGTATCGTCCCGTGCCGTAGTCCTCTTTGGGTTTGAGTTCGTCCACATCCTTGAGGAGCTTGCAGGTGAAATTATACTGCCGCGTCACCCGCCGCAGCTGATGCTGCGCTTCCTCTATGTCGCCGTCCTCCAGCGCATCGACCAGCAGCTCCATCACCTTGCTCAGGTTGGCGTAGCCCGCGTTCAGGCACAGACCATAGAATTTGTGCGCCGCGCGCATGGTCAGCTCTATGTTTCCCTCTGGTTGGTCCATCATGGCCTTCATCCGGTTGTAGCTTTCGTCCTGCGGGAACATCTCGGCGATCTTCACGAGCAGCGACTCTTTGCCCAATCGCCGGAGCACCCTGTGATAATTGGCCCCCATCTGGGTGTAGCATTCTTCCATCGTCATCGAGCGATCACCGTGCCTTTCTTTCGCCCGGTGCGTTCCGGGAACGTTATAACTTCGTGATACCTTTTATAATAGCATGTTCGCCCGCAATTTGCAATGCGGGCAGGGAAAGTCTGCGCTTTGTACAATTCCCGCAGCCGTTTTTCACGCTTTGCCGATGCATTGCCCCGCCCCACAGCCGCCGCACCGGGTGGCGGGAAAAATTTCTTTGTCCAAAATGCAGAAAACCCGTTGACAAAATCGACCTTTCATGCTAAAATAAGCAAGTCCACCAAGAAAACGCTTGTGTAGAAATACACAGGCGTTTTTCTTATGTAACCCCGCTGCGGCCATAGACGCGGGTGGATTCGAACAATAACGGCGACGACTGCCGCCAGCGGCGGATACAGGGAGGAGCTGTTACGGCCGCGCTCTGTTTTTTCAAGGCCCGCTCAAGGGCTGAAGAAAAAACAGCAAGCGCAACGGAGGCCCGCGCCGAACAGTCCGGCGGGCAAAAAGGCCCCTGCGGGGCCTTTTTAGATGCGCGGCTCGCGAATCCACAGTTGTCCCACAACTGCCTCGTCTCTCCCAATGGGGACGATCGCGTTGAGCTTTTTGTTATATGTTCGTTTCCAATAGGGCACGCGGGTGGATTAGAACCAAAAAAACGAGGCACACCCCACACGGGGCACGCCTCGGTTTTTCTCATGTTTCTATTCTGTTATCTCACGCTGCCTTGCGCTCCTGCCGCTGCAGGTACAAATAGAACCCGATGTTCAGCACGACGCCCACCAGCGTGGAAGTGGGGGCCGCCAGGCCGATCTTGGTCAGGCTGGCGTTCGGCTGGATGCTCATGAAATAGGCCATGGGCAGGCCACCAGCACGAACAGCAGCGGCGACTTGCTGTCACCAAGGCCGCGGAAGATGGCCGAAAGCACATTATAGGCCACAATGAAGAAGATGCCTGCGCCGCAGATGCGCACATAGCTGGCCGTCAGGTCCAGCGCTTCCGCCGGGGCCTGCATCAGCACCGAGATGCCCCGGGCAAACCCCACCAGCGCCACGAACAGCACGGCTGCCATCAGGGCAAACACCACCGCGCCGCCGCCGATGACCTGCCCGATGTACTGGGGCCGCTTTTCACCCAGATAGCGGGCGATGAGCACCGTGATGCCCATGGCGAACTGGGTGACCACGAAGGTGACGAGGTTGAGCACCTGGCTGCCGGTGGACACCGCCGACAGGCCCGAGGTGCTGCCAAAGCGGCCCACCACCAGCAGGTCCACTGCGCCGTAGGCGGCCTGCAGCACCAGTGCGCCCAGAATGGGCAGCATGAACAGGGCCAGCTTTTTCAGGATGCTGCCCTGCGTGAAATCCGAACGATCATTTTTCAAGGGTATTTCTCCTTTCATACATCACCTGATAAAAGGCTTCGAGGGTGCGGATGGTGCACACGGCGTCTGCATCCGAGATGCCGTCCAGCGCCGGGGCCAGCGCCCGGAAATAGTCGGCGTCGTACTCGCGGGAGAGCTGCTCCCCCGCTGCGGTGAGCTGCAGGTAGGTCACCCGGCCATCCTCGGCCGAGACCTGCTTTTGCAGGTAGCCCTGCGCTTCCATCTCCTTTACGGTGCGGGTCACGCCCGGGCGCGGCAGCCCCAGCGCGTCGCTCAGGTCCGACACGCGCACCCGCCTGCCCTGAGACTGCAGCTTCTGGATGGTGTCCAGATACCGGATGTAGGAGGGCTGCACCCCGTCCGGCAGCGGCGGCAGCATGTCCCGCGCGCGCTTGGCCAGGTAGCAGGCATCCATCAGCTGCTTGATGTGTTCAACGGTCATGAGGAACTCCTTCTTTAAAAGTTACCATAGATAATTACCTTAGATAAGGTATATAAGGATATTCTTATTTGTCAAGAGGCAGACAGCAAAAACCTGAGAGGGCGCGCCGCACATTCCCTACAACACAAAACGCCCCGGCCTTGTTCAGGCGGGGCGTTCTGCGTGTTTTGGAATCAGGAATTCAGGAGAGTTTATTTTTCAGGAGACAAGGCAAAAGGTACATGTTCCGCCGGAGTTCGGGAGACGGGCGGAAGATTTATTCGCCGCGGACGGCTGCGAAACCGGCTTCCAGGTCGGCAATGATGTCGTCGATGTGCTCGGTGCCGATGGACAGGCGGATGGTATTCTGATAGATCTGCTGCTCGGCCAGCTCCTCATCGTTCAGCTGGCTGTGGGTGGTGGAAGCCGGGTGGATGACCAGGCTCTTGACGTCGGCCACGTTTGCCAGCAGGGAGAAGACCTTCAGGTTGTCGATGAACTTAAAGGCTTCCTCACGGCCGCCCTTGATGTTGAAGGTGAAGATGGAAGCGCCGCCGTTGGGGAAGTACTTCTCGTACAGGGCGTGGTCCGGGTGATCCGGCAGAGAGGGGTGGTTGACTTTCTCCACCTGCGGATGGTTGGACAGGAACTCCACGACCTTCTTGGTGTTCTCCACATGGCGCTCAATGCGCAGGCTCAGGGTCTCGGTGCCCTGCAGCAGCAGGAAAGCGTTGAACGGAGAAATGGTCGCACCGGTATCACGCAGCAGGATGGCGCGGATGTAGGTGACGAAAGCGGCGGGGCCTGCAGCCTCGGCAAAGGAAACGCCGTGGTAGCTGGGGTTCGGGGCGGCGATGTTGGGGTAGTTGCCGCTGGCCTTCCAGTCGAACTTGCCGCTGTCCACGATGATGCCGCCCAGGGTGGTGCCGTGGCCGCCGATGAACTTGGTGGCGGAGTGCACCACGATGTCTGCGCCGTGCTCGATGGGACGGATCAGGTACGGGGTGCCGAAGGTGTTATCAATGACCAGCGGCAGGCCGTGCTTATGAGCGATGGCTGCGATGGCGTCGATGTCGGGGATATCGCTGTTGGGGTTGCCCAGAGTTTCCAGATAAATTGCCTTGGTATTGGGCTGGATGGCGTTCTCCACCTCGGCCAGGTCGTGGGCGTTCACGAAGGTGGTCTTGACGCCGAACTGGGTCAGGGTGTGCTCCAGCAGGTTGTAGCTGCCGCCGTAGATGGTCTTCTGGGCCACGATGTGGTCACCGGCCTGTGCCAGAGCCTCGATGGTGTAGGTGATGGCAGCAGCACCGGAAGCGGTAGCCAGAGCAGCCACGCCGCCTTCCAGAGCAGCGATGCGCTTCTCGAAGACGTCCTGGGTGGAGTTGGTCAGGCGGCCGTAGATGTTGCCTGCGTCGGCCAGACCGAAGCGGTCAGCAGCGTGCTGGCTGTTGCGGAAGACGTAGGAAGTGGTCTGGTAGATGGGCACTGCGCGGGAATCGGTTGCGGGATCGGCCTGCTCCTGGCCAACGTGAAGCTGCAGGGTCTCAAATTTATAGTTAGACATAGTATTTTACCTCTCTATTTCAACATTTAGTATAATTTTCTGATACAAAAAATCCCGATGCGTGATACAAGGCGCACCGGGCAAACACAATTCAAGGCTAAGACCTGTTCCAATGTCACATTTGGGTACACATTCGTGCACAACAAGAGGGCATCGTACAGTTCACAGCCAGATGTTCTGCCCGGTCACCGCACATTCGCCCACAGCGGAAGTTCGCATGCAGCAGGTTGTTCCAAATCAGCTTCATATCCGTGCCCTCCTTTCAAAAAATTTCTTTCCCACTCGTCTACAAACCGGATGCTCGGGGAATCTCGATTTCAATTCCCCACTAGGTTTGTGGATTTGTTGTTTGCATTATATCCCCTCTTACCCAGTTTGTCAATAGGTTAATTCCACTTTTTTGCAGATTGCATTTTCTGCACGATGGCTTTCCCATTTTGCACTGCCCGGGTTGTGCAGTTCTGTTAAAAGTAGGACTATAGGGAGAGACAGGCCCCCAGTTGTATTCCGCGCAAAAGTATGCTAAACTAAAAACACCACCCCGTATGGAGTGGTGGATAGGTGCTGCCTGCATCACAGGTGGTCATGCTTCCATGCCCAGCTTGTGCAGTTCGTTCTTCGGAGCGGTCTGTGCCGCCGGGAAAGGAACTTTTTTGAAGTGTAAATCTTCCCAAGCCTGCTGGCAAAGGGGGGATGCCAAATGACGCTGCTGGAAACTCTGGCTCTGCTGACGCTCATCATCACCGTGATCCGCGGGACGGTGGACATTACGCTGCAGGTGTTACAGTACATCGAAGGCAAACATGACAAAAGAGATTGACCGCCCAGCCTCGCAAACTCGCGCAGTCAATCTCTTTTGATTTTGATGATCGGGTATGGGAGCTGACCCTTGCGGGCAGCGCCTTTTCTAGTTGTAGTATAGTGAAATCTTAAGCTTTTGTCAAGCTGCCCTACACAGAACCTTCAAAAACGCCCGTTATAATAGGTGCGTAACGTTCCTACCGCATGGTGATTTTCCAAAAAACAAAGGAGTTCCCCGATGTTCCACCGGTTTTTCTGTTTTCTCAAGCGCTCTCTGCTCACGGTGCTGCTGGTTTTGCTGCTGTTGCTGCTGGCGGCGGGCGGGTGGTTCGTGTATCAGGGCCGTCAGCTTTATCAGAGCGCGGCCAGCGTCACGCCCATTGCCACGCTGTATGATACCATCAGCAGCCGCACCCACTATGCGGCCTACGACCAGCTGCCCCAGACCTTCGTGCAGGCGGTGATCTGCACCGAGGACGAGCACTTCATGACCCATAAAGGCATCGACCCCGGGGCCATCTTCCGGGCGCTGCTGTACGATCTGCGCACCCGGTCGCTGGCCGAGGGCGGCAGCACCCTCACCCAGCAGCTGGCCAAGAACGCCCTGTTCACGCAGGAAAAGCGACTGACCCGCAAGGCTGCCGAAGCCTTTGCGGCCATCGACATGGAAAAGGCCTACTCAAAACAGCAGATCTTCGAGATGTATGCCAACACCATCTATTTCGGCAACGGCTGCTATGGCATCGAGGAAGCCGCCGAGGGCTACTTCGGCAAGACGGCTGCCGAGCTCACCGACGCCGAAGCGGTCTATCTGGCAGGTCTGCCCAACGCCCCCTCTGCCTACGCCAGCAACCCGGAACTGGCCCTCAAGCGGGCGCAGGTGGTGCTGAAGCGGATGGTCAAGTGCCGGGTGTTCACCCAGCAGCAGGCTGACGAAGTGGCGGCAGAAGTGGCCGCACTGCCGATCTTACAGTAACAAACCCTCTCAGTCATCGCTGCGCGATGCCAGCTCCCCCGAAGGGGGAGCCAAGGGCATAACGGGAGCGCTTCTTGCCTCCCCCTTTGAAAGCCTTCATCTGAGCACCCTCTCCATAGCAAAAAAGTCATCTGCAGCCGACCGGCTGCAGATGACTTTTTCTTTTCTCGTTATTCCGGTGCCTTCATGCTTTCCACCATGCTGATGCGCTTGACATGGCGGCGCATGCCAAGGCAGACGACAACGGTGAACAGCATGGTCAGTGCCACCGACAGCAGATAGCTGTGGGGGGCGATGGTGCGAATGAACATCAGCTGGTCCATCTCCACCGTCAGGATGATGAACCGGTGCAGCGGTACACCCAGCAGCAGGCCCACGCCGGAGCCGATGAGCGCCAGCAGCTCGATCTCGCGGAAGATATAGCGGTAGACCTCTTTGTCGTAGAAGCCCAGCACCTTGATGGTGGCAAGCTCCTTCTTGCGCTCGGCAAGGTTGACGCTGATGAGGTTGTACAGCACCACGGCTGCCAGCGCCGCCGCGCAGACGATGATCAGCACCACCACCGAGTTCAGGCTGACGATGAGGTTGTCGAACATCGAGTTGGTGTCCTCGGTAAAGCTGACGCCGCTGACATAGCTGCACTCCAGCAGCCTTGCCCGCAGGGCGTTGTACTCGGCATCGTTTTTGCAGTGGGTCAGGCCGTAGACGGTGTTCCACGCCGGTTCGCCGTCCAGATAGTTCTTCAGCTGGGCGTTGGACAGATACAGCCGGGTGAACATGTAGTTTTCGGTGATGCCGGTCAGGGTCACCGGCACCCGCCGCCCATCGGTGCCTTCCACATACAGGGTGTCTCCCACCTTCACGCCCAGATTCAGGGCGGTCTTTTCGGTCAGGATGACGCTGCTGTCGTCAAAGGGGATCTCCTCGTGGTCCTTCCGGGTGCGGAAGGTGAAGCAGCTGGTCATGTCTGCGTCCTTCTGCGCGCCCACCACGCTGATCTCGGCGCTGTCGCCGGCCTCGTTGTACAGGGTGGTGGACTTGACGTAGAACACACCCCAGCTGTCCACCGTTCCCGCCTGCTTCAGCGCATCGGCAAGCCCGCCCTCATTGGTCAGGGCCTTTTCGTCGCGGAAGGAAACGGTCATGTCGTTGTGGGTCAGCTGCGAGGTCTGCTTGTCCACGATGGGCAGCAGCGAGTCCTGCAGGCCAAAGCCGATGAGCAGCAATGCTGTGCAGCCCGCCACGCCCAGCACCGTCATAAAGAAGCGCTTTTTATAGCGGAACAGGTTGCGGGCGGTGGTCTTTTGCGAAAAGCTCATGTGCTTCCACAGCGGGGTGATGTACTCCAGAAAGATGCGCTTGCCCGCCACCGGGGCCCGGGGCAGCAGCAGCGCGGCGGTGCGCTCCTTCAGGCTGGAGCGGCAGGCGCTCCATGTGGCAAGGCCGATGACCGCAGCGCTGAGCGCCACGCTGGCTGCCGCCATGCCCGGGTAGAAGCGCAGGGTGAAGGTTGGCAGGTCAAAGATCAGCTGATAGGCGTTCCAGATGATGAAGGGGAACACCACAAAGCCGATGACCATGCCCACGATGCTGCCCAGCACTGTGGCACTGAGGGCATAGAACAGATACTTGCCCGCAATGGCGGCCTTGGTGTAACCCAGCGCCTTCAGGGTGCCCATCTGCAGGCGGTTCTCGTCCACCATGCGGGTCATGGTGGTGGTGGCCACCAGCGCCGCCACCAGGAAGAAGAACACCGGGAACACCCGGGCGATGGCATCCATGCGGTCGGCGTACTGCTCAAAGGTGACAAAGCTGAGGGTGGACCCCCGGTCCAGCACATACCACTCGCCGCTTTTGATCTGGCTGACCTGCTCCTCGGCATCGTTCAGCTGGGCAAGGCCCTGCGCCAGTTTTTCTTCGGCATCGGCTTTCTGGCTCTGGTACTCCGCGCGGGAGTCCGCCAGCTGCTGCACACCGTCATTGTATTCCTGCCAGCCCGCATCCAGCTGCTGCCGGGCGGCGTCAAACTGGGTGTAGGCGGTGGCGGTGCCGGTGGTCAGCTGCAGCTGTCCCTGCAGAAGCTGCAGCTTCATCTTGCGCAGCGCCGCCTTCGCCTCGGTGATGAGCCGGTCATTGTCCAGCGTGGGGGAAGAAATCAGCCCCTGCTGGTACATCTGCTGTTTGCCTGCGTCCAGCTGTGCCTGATAGCCCTGCAGCTGTCCGTTGATGTTGTCGTAGCCGTCCTGCGCCTTCTGCAGGGCGTCCCGCAGCTCTGTGTATTCCTCGTCCTCCGGCTCGGCCTCGTCCAGCGCCTTGCGGGCGTTGTTCAGGGCGGTCTCGGCGTAGCCCAGAAGGGGGTCTGCCACCTTTTTCAGGTTCACCAGCAACTCCATCTGCTGCAGCTGCTCCTCAAATTCCAGCACCTGCGCCTCGCTGGTCACCAGCGTGTCGGCACCGCTCTGCATGGTATCGGGCAGGGCCTTTTTGTTGGCGGCAAGCTCCGCTTCGCCCGCATCCAGCCGGGCTTTGGCGCTGTCCAGCTGCGCCTGCGCGTCCGCCAGCTGCTGTTCCGCTTCGGCAAACTTCTGCTCGGCCTGCGCCTTCTGGCTGTCGTACTCTGCCCGGGCATCGGTCAGCTTTGCGTTGGCATCCTCGATCAGTTCCGCCCGCCGGATGTCGCACCGCTGGGACTGGATGGCCTTGATGTTTTCTGCCACGGCATCCACTGCCGCCTGATATTCCTCGGAGTAGTTGTCGTACAGGCCGGCATTTTCCGCCTTGATATAACACACCGTGTAATAATCCGTGGTCAGGCTGCCCTCGGGCAGGAACACGATGGCGTTCAGCTGCCCGCTGCCTGCGGTGCTGCTCTCCTTATCGGTGGAGATGTGCTGGGGGTCCTGCACGGTGCCCACCACGGTGTACTGCTTTTTGCGGACGTTTTCGGTGTCCTCCGGCAGGGTCAGCACCGTGCCCAGCTCCACCGGATCCTCGTAGCCCATGACATGCACCACGCACTCATCGTCTGCCTGCGGCATCCGTCCGCTGCGCAGCACAAGGCGGTCCATGTTTTCCGGGGTATCCGCCTGCGGGTCGGCGGGCAGCTGCTGCAGCCGCACCACGATGGTGTCCTCGCGGCCCTGCCAGTGGGCTTCCACGTCCTGATACTTCACCGGCTGCACGGCTTCCACCCCGTCCACCGCTGCGATGGCGGCGATGTCCTGTTCCGTCAGGCCCAGCGTGGACAGCACCCGCAGGTCGAACACGTTCTGCTGCACATAGTATTCCTGCCCGGCGCTGCGCATATCGGGCGCAATGCACATCAGGCCGGTCAGCATCATCACGCCCAGCGCCGCGATGCCGAACAGCGAGACCATGCGGCTCAGGTTGCCCTTCATCTCCCGCAGGATGTTTTTGCGATAACTCTTCAGCATGATATCACCACTCGATCTCCTGCACCGGAACCGGGTGCTCGTTCACCTGATTGGACACGATCTGACCGCTGCGCACCTGAATGATGCGGTCTGCCATGCCGGTCAGGGCGGTGTTGTGGGTAATGACGATGACAGTGCGTCCGGTGCGGCGGCAGGTGTCCTGCAGCAGGGCCAGCACCTGCTTGCCGGTCTTGTAGTCCAGCGCGCCGGTGGGCTCGTCGCACAGCAGCAGCTTGGGGTTCTTTGCCAGCGCGCGGGCGATGGACACACGCTGCTGCTCGCCGCCGGACAGCTGGGCTGGGAAGTTGTTCAGCCGCTCGCCCAGCCCCACGCTGCGCAGCGTCTCGGAGGGGTCCAGCGGGTCACGGCAGATCTCGCTGGCAAGCTCCACATTTTCCAGCGCGGTCAGGTTCTGCACCAGATTGTAGAACTGGAACACGAACCCCACGTCGTAGCGGCGGTAGGTGGTCAGCTCCTTGGGGGTAAAGCGTGCCACGTTCCGCCCGTCCAGCCAGACGCTGCCCTCATCGCAGCTGTCCATGCCGCCCAGAATGTTCAGCAGGGTGGTCTTGCCCGCGCCGGAGGGGCCCACGATGATGCAGAACTCCCCCTTGTCCACATAAAAGCTCATGTGGTCGGCGGCGGCGATCTTCACGCTGCCGGTCTGGTAATATTTGCAGACATCCTCAAACTCCACAAAATGTTCCATGGCGTTTTTTCCTTTCTGTCGGGAATGCATAGTGTTTCAATTTAACTATAACATCTCCCGTCAGACTTTGCAAAGACATCTGCGCAAATTTTCAAAAACTTAACAGAAAAAGCAAAAAGGCTGCTGCACCTTCCTGGTGCAGCAGCCTTTCGAGGCAGTTCTGCGTCAGCCTCAGCGGCCGATCAGCAGATCGCGGCGGCAGCGCAGGCCCACGCTCAAGGTGGTGGTGCTGCCCATGCGGCGCAGCACCACGCGGTCGGTGCCCTTCTGGCCCTCCACCAGCAGGGACAGGTTCAGGGTGGTGGAACCCTTCTCGGTCTGGACCACCAGCGTGCTCACACCCTCGTTCAGCAGGGTCTGCATGTCCTGCACGGTGGTGCGGAAGGTGGCGCAGCCGGCGGGCACATCCAGCGTCAGCACGCTGTCCTTCTGGCGGGCAGTGTACAGCACTTCCCTGCCGAACAGGCCCTTAACGGTGTAGCGGGCCTCGCTCTTTTTCGCCGCTGCATCTGCGGACGGGGCGGCCAGCTCATCGCCGGAGATCAGCATGATGTTGCCCTGAATGGGGTTCCCCTCCGGTGCGCCGTAGCCGCCGTAGGTGGGGTCCTTTTCGCCGATCGCCACATCGGCGCTGTGCAGGGCGATGTCCCCCTGCACCATCTGCTCCTGCGGGGGCAGATAGCCTGCCGCCACGGGGTCGGCAAGGTCGGCAGTCTCGGCGGCAAAGGCGCCCACACTGAGCATGGCGGCGGCTCCCAGCACCACGACGGTGCCGGTGAGGGTACGGACGATCTTGTTGTTGCACTTCATAAGAAAAACCTCCAATGATGGCGGCCTTGCGGGCCGCGCAAATTTCAGCTTGATGTTCCGGATCAGGGTTTGGCGGCGGGGCTAGTGTTCCGCCGTTCTGTCTTGTAAACGGATGGGCAGCAGGGATTATTGCACCCGCACGGAAAATTTTATTTTTTTCGTCCTTTGTTAAGAAATTGATAAGTTTTTGCAAAGTCATCCTCGAATCGCTGTTCGGGTCCGGGCGGCTGTGCTATACTACACTCAGCAGCCTTTCCCGGACGAGAGTCGGACAAAACGCCCCGGCTGCCCGGACGGATACATTATTATAAAAGAGGAGGACCCCCATGAAAGAAGTCAAGCCTTCCAAAAAGCCGCTGGCCATCTATTACGCCATCGTGCTTTGCGTGCTGCTGGTGCTCGACCTGGTCCTGGTGCCCTGGTTCAGCCAGCGACGGATCAAGGAAGTGGACTACGGCACCTTTATGACCATGACCGAGGAGCAGAACATCGGCCGGGTGGATATCGAATCCAACCAGATCATCTTCACCGATAAGGACGAGACCCAGGTCTACAAGACCGGCCTGATGAACGACCCGAACCTCACCGAGCGGCTGTATGCCGCCGGTGCCACCTTCTCCAGCGAGATCGTGGAGCAGGGTTCGCCGTTGGTCAGCTTCCTGGTGTGGTTCGTGCTGCCCATCCTGCTGTTCAGCTTCATCGGCAACCAGATGAACAAAAAGCTGATGGAGAAAGCCGGCGGCGGCCCCGGTGCCATGATGTTCGGCGGCGCGGGAAAATCCAACGCCAAAGTGTATGTGCAGTCCACCCACGGCATCCGTTTTACGGATGTGGCCGGTGAGGACGAAGCGAAAGAGAACCTGCAGGAGATCGTGAACTACCTCCACGACCCCAAGCAGTATGAGGAGATCGGCGCTTCCATGCCCAAGGGCATCCTGCTGGTGGGCCCTCCGGGCACCGGCAAGACCATGCTGGCCAAGGCCGTGGCAGGCGAATCCAACGTGCCCTTCTTCTCC
>QWCE01004784.1_pt1 | contig 13014 bp, 13 predicted proteins | sample 1972531 | NCBI WGS metagenome assembly QWCE01 (sample SAMN09866716, study PRJNA288562) | Human gut metagenome isolate term4_stool, whole genome shotgun sequencing... | reverse complement strand
TAGAGATTTTTTGCAATGGCTTCTCCCTGTCCGCGTTCTTCTGCTTCCAGACCGCAGAATGCACCCGGCGTATCCACAAGGCAGATCACCGGTCTGTGAAACTTCTCCGCCTGCTGCATCAGACGCAGGGATTTCCAGTAACCTTCCGGGGAAACCATTCCGAAATTCCGGGCAATGTTTTCCTTTGTTCCTTCACCTTTTTCCTGAGCGAGAACTGTCACCGGCTGTCCATGGAAAAACGCCACACCGCCGATCACTGCCGGGTCATCGCCGCAGTGACGGTCTCCGTGAAATTCCATAAAATCATCAAAGATTGCTTCGATGTAGTCTTTTCCTGTGGGTCGTGTTTTGCCCCTGGCAAGCTGGACATGTTCCCAGGGGGTGTAATTTCCTGATGGGACAAATTCCGGCCAGATTGTATTCCCGATATCTCTGTCCGTTTTATCGGACTGTCCATTATCCCGTACTTTATTTTCATGTAACTTCAGGATATCCGCCAGCACGATCCTCTGTTCCTCACGCTCCACGATCTTATCCACAAAGCCATGCTCCAGAAGAAACTCCGCTCTCTGGAATCCCTTTGGAAGTTTCTGGCCGATGGTCTGCTCGATGACTCTGGGGCCGGCGAATCCGATCAGTGCTTTTGGCTCTGCCAGGATAATATCTCCCAGCATGGCAAAGCTTGCCGTCACGCCACCTGTTGTCGGGTCTGTAAGAACCGGCACATAGAGAAGGCCTACATCGCTGTGTTTCCGGATCGCCATGCTGGTTTTTGCCATCTGCATCAAAGATACCAGACCTTCCTGCATTCTGGCACCGCCGGAACAGATGTAAAGGATCACCGGAAGCTGTTCCTCCGTGGCACGTTCAAAAACCCGGGTGATCTTTTCCCCTACGATCTCTCCCATACTGGACATCATGAAACGGCAGTCACAGACACCAAGAGCCACTGGTGTCCCTTTTATGGTACACTTGCCGGTGACCACAGCTTCATCAAGCCCTGTCTTTTCGCGGAGAGCACGAAGTTTTTCTTCATACCCTTTGTACTGAAGGGGATTTCGTTCTTCCATATGGGCGTCCCACTCCACGAAGCTTTTTCTGTCTGCGATCATTTTGATCCGCCGGTAGGCAGGTACATGAAAATAATTTCCGCAGTGTGGACAGATATAATGATTCTGTTTTACCTCATCTACAAAAACCGCTGCTTTGCAGGCATTGCATTTACGCATCAGGTTATCCGGCACCTCCGGAATGTTTTCATGCTCCTCACCGCGGATATCCCGGACTGTTTTTTTGAACATATGCTTAATTCTCATTGATCTTCACTCCCGCAATGGTATGGCTTGCCAGAAAGCCAGTGTCAAAGTTTCCGGACTGATAATCCTCATTTTTCAAAATCTCATACTGGTAATCAATGTTTGTATCAATTCCGTCAATGATCACCTCACCAAGGGCACTCTGCATTTTTGCAATGGCCGCCTTACGGCTGTCCGCATGGACAATCAGTTTGGCAAGCATGGAATCATAATACGGCGGGATCTTGCATCCGTTGTACACGCAGGTATCCACACGGATCCCGTTTCCTCCCGGAAAATGCGCTCCCTGAATGGTTCCCGGTGAAGGTCGGAAATTTTTCTGAGGATTCTCGGCGTTGATCCTGCACTCGATGGCGTGTCCCATAATCCGGACATCGCTCTGCGAGATCTCGAGAGGCATTCCGGAAGCGATTTTCAGCTGTTCTTTTACAAGATCAATCCCCGTCACCCACTCTGTCACCGGATGCTCTACCTGGATCCTTGTATTCATCTCCATAAACCAGAATTTTCCATCCGGTTCCAGAAGAAATTCGATGGTTCCTGCATTTACATAACCGGCTGCTTTTGCCGCTGTCACTGCCGCATGTCCCATTTTTTCCCTCAGTTTTGGTGAAACTGCGGCGCTTGGGGATTCCTCGATCATCTTCTGATGATTTCTCTGGATAGAGCAGTCACGTTCTCCCAGATGGATTACATTTCCCTGACTGTCTGCAAGGATCTGAAATTCAATATGTCGCGGATTTACCACAAAATGTTCAATGTACATGGTACCGTCGCCAAAAGCGATCTCGGACTCTTTTCTGGCTGTTGCGTAGGCCTCCGGAAATTCCTCCGGTGTATTTGCCACGCGCATGCCTTTTCCACCGCCACCAAGAGCTGCCTTGATAATCACCGGATAGCCGATGCGCTCTGCCTCTTTAAGACCGGTTTCAATATCTTCCACATCCCCTTCACTGCCTGGAACTACCGGAACACCCGCCGCGATCATGGTGCTTCTTGCAATCTTTTTGTTGCCAAGCATGCGGATAACCTTTGATGGTGGTCCTACAAATGTAATTCCGCATTTTTCGCAGAGCTCCGCAAATCTGGCGTTTTCGGAAAGAAAACCAAAGCCCGGATGGATCGCATCCGCACCGGAAACCATGGTTGCGCTGATGATCTGCTCCATATTCAGATAACTCTGTGCGGAAGGTCCCGGCCCGATGCAGATTGCTTCGTCTGCCAGCTGCGTATGAAGACTTTCCTCATCTGCCTCGGAATAAACCGCTACCGTTGCAATTCCCATTTCCCTGCAGGCACGGATAATACGCACCGCGATCTCGCCTCTGTTGGCAATCAGTAACTTTCGAATCATACAATCACCTTACCCGATCATAAATGTAAGTTCTGCCTCTACGGCAACTTCTCCGTCTACAGATGCCACTGCGGAACCGATTCCCACAGGGCCCTTTCTGCGGATGATCTTTGTCTCAAGACGGAGCTTGTCTCCCGGAACTACTTTTCTGCGGAATTTGCACTTGTTGATGCCGCCGAAATAAGCAGTTTTTCCCTTCATATCCTCCAGGGAAAGGATGGCTACCGCGCCAACCTGGGCCAGTGCCTCCACCATAAGGACACCTGGCATTACCGGCTCCTTGGGAAAATGTCCACGGAAAAAGTCCTCGCGGAAAGTCACACATTTATATCCAACGGCAAACTCTCCCGGTTCATAATCTTCGATATAGTCCACAAGCAGAAACGGATGTCTGTGCGGAATGATCTCTTCGATCTGTTTTACATCAAGATGTTTCATTTATTTATCCTCCTGAAAGGCTTCGAAAAATTTTATTTGATGCGGAAAAGTTTCTGGCCGTATTCCACCGGCTGTCCGTTTTCCACATAGATCTCTACGATCTCGCCGTCAAAATCACTTTCGATCTCATTCATCAGTTTCATGGCTTCCACAATTGCAAGAACCTGGCCTTTTTTTACCTTATCTCCTACCTGAACGTAAGGCGGAAGATCCTGGGACGGTGCTGCGTAGAAGGTTCCTACCAGAGGAGAAGTTACCAGGCTGCCGGTCTGGTCGTCTGATTTCTGCGGTGCGGGTTTTGACTGCTCAGTGCTTTGTGCGGATGCAGTATTCACTGCCTGTGTTTCTGTTGCATCTTTTCCACCGGCCATTCCTGCTGCCGGAATGTTTTCCACAGTTTCCCCCATAACACCCTGGATAACCTGTGGTTTTCCGTGTTCCATGCTCAAAGTCAGATCTGCTGTCTCGTAAGTAAAAGCGGTAAGTTCTGATGCCGATACGTGATCGATCAGTTCAAGGATCTGGTTAAATTCCATGATTTCACTCCTCCTCATACTTCTTTACAAGCAATGTTCCGTTGTGTCCTCCAAAGCCAAGGGAATTGCTCATTGCATAGCGCACTTCCTGTTCTGCCGGAGCGCCGATCATATAGTTGAGATCCAGCTCTTCCTCTGTCTCTTTTGTTCCCACTGTCTGGTGGATAAAGCCGTCCAGAATGGATTTCACGCATACGATAAATTCAACAGCTCCTGCTGCTCCCAGAAGATGTCCTACCATGGATTTTGTGGAGTTGATCTTCACTTTTTTTGCCGCATCCTGAAATGCAAGTTTGATGGCTCTTGTCTCAAACAAGTCATTGTGATGGGTTCCGGTTCCATGGGCGTTGATGTAGTCCACTTCTTCTGGGGAAACACCAGCTTCTTTCATGGCATTTTCCATGGCACGGGCAGCGCCGCTTCCGTCCTCAGCCGGAGATGTGATATGAAAAGCATCTGCAGTTGCGCCGTATCCCACAACTTCTGCCAGGATATGGGCGTTTCTCTTTTTCGCATGTTCCAGCTCTTCCAGAACAACCACACCTGCGCCCTCACCCATAACAAAACCGCCTCTGTCTTTGTCAAAAGGAATAGAAGCGCGCAGCGGGTCCTCACTTGTGCTCAGTGCAGTAAGGCTTGCAAATCCTGCGATTCCGATGGGGCAGATGGCTCCTTCTGTACCGCCTGCAAGCATCACGTCCGCATCGCCGTACTGGATGGCGCGGAACGCATCTCCGATACAGTGTGTTCCTGTTGCACATGCAGTTACCACGTTGGTACATTTTCCTTTTGCACCAGTGGCAATGGAAACATTTCCGGCTGCCATGTTTGTGATCATCTTCGGAACAAGAAGGGGATCAACCCTTGAAGGACCTTTTTCCACAAGCTTCTTCTCATTTGTCTCAGTAGCCTGAAGGCTTCCCACACCGGAACCGATGATCACGCCTACCATATACGGATCTTCCTCTTCCATCTTAAGCCCTGCATGTTCCACAGCTTCCAGGGCAGCCGCTACGGCATACTGGGAAAAAGGCTCCATTCTTCTTGCGGTTCTTGGGTCCATGCGGTCTTTTGCCACAAAATCCTTCAGCTCCGCTGCCAGTGTTGCCTTATATCCGGTTGTATCAAAACGGGTGATCGGCCCGATTCCCACTTTTCCTTCTTTTACTCCGCTCCAGAAACTTTCCACATCATTTCCGATCGGTGTTACTGCTCCAAGTCCTGTTACTACTACTCGTCTTTTCATCCATCTGTCCTCCTGGAAACTTTCCCTACATTGCCATTCCGCCGTCTACGCGAAGTACCTGTCCTGTGATGTAACGTGCACCGTCCGATGCCAGAAATGCAGCTGCTTTTGCCACATCTTCTGTAGTTCCCATACTTCCCATGGGGATGGATGCCGCAATATTTTCTTTTACTTTGTCAGAAAGCACGTCCGTCATGTCTGTTTTGATAAATCCCGGTGCAATGGCGTTGACTGTGATTCCTCTGGATGCCAGCTCTTTTGCGGCGGATTTTGTAAGGCCGATGATTCCTGCTTTGGATGCCGCATAGTTGGCCTGTCCTGCATTTCCCCGAAGGCCTACCACCGATGAAAGGCTGATGATCTGGCCGCTTCTCTGTTTCAGCATCATTCTGGACACATGGCGGATGCAGTTGAACGTTCCTTTCAGATTGGTGTCAACAACTCTGGAAAAATCTTCTTCGCTCATCTTCATGAGAAGTCCGTCTTTTGTAACCCCGGCATTGTTTACCAGAATATCAACACGTCCATATTTTTCTGCAATGGCTTTGAAAAAAACTTCGCATGCATCAAAATCTGCCACATTGCACTGCATGATATCTGCTTCACCACCGGCTGCCTCGATCTCTGCCTTTGTTTCTCTGGCCTTTTCTTCTGAGCCGTTATAATTGATCACTACAAGGTTTCCTGCTTTTGCAAGTTCCAGGGCGATGGCTTTTCCGATTCCACGTGCACCGCCTGTTACCACTGCGATTTTTTTCTCTGACATATGAATTCCTTTCTATCTATACCAGTTCCTGGCAGACTTTTTCTGCGTCTTCTACGGTCTGAATGTTATATACTTTTACATTTCTGTCGATCTTTCTCATAAATCCGGCCAGTGTTCTTCCTGGTCCGATCTCCACGAATGTATCCACGCCCTGGCGGATCATGTTTTCCACACTCTGCTGCCAGCGCACAGAGGAAGAGATCTGTTTTTCCAGAAGTGCTTTTGTTTCAGATGAATGTTCCACATATTCTGCAGTCACATTGGTGACATAGGGGATCTGAAGTTCATGGAGTGTGATATCATCCAGAACTTTTCCCAGTTCTTTTCCTGCTGTGGCAAGCATTGCAGAGTGGAACGGACCGCTGACATTTAACGTGATCACCCTTCTTCCACCGGCTGCTTTCAGCTTTTCGGAAGCTTCAGAAACCGCTTCGCTAAGTCCTGTGATCACGATCTGGCCGGGACAGTTGTAGTTGGCGATTACCACGCACCCCAGGTCAGAGGCCGCGTCGCAGGCATCCTGCAGGGGGCTGCGGTCCAGATTCAGGACGGCCATCATGGCGCTCTCCCGGCCGGCAGCCGCCTCCTCCATGGCCTTGCCCCGGAAAGCCACCAGACGGATAGCTGTGGCGGCGTCGAACACACCGGCGGCGTGAAGGGCGGAGTACTCACCCAGGGAGAGGCCCGCCGCCACAGCGGGGGTGATGCCCTTCTCCCGCAGCACCGCCGTCATACCGGCGGCAAAGGCCACCATGCAGGGCTGGGTGTAGCGGGTCTGGTTGATGATGCCGTCCGGGTCCTCAAAGGTGACCTTCTTCAGGTCAAAATCCACTTCCGCATGGTCGTAAACAGCCCGGAAAGCGGAAAACGCCTCGTACAGATCGGCGCCCATGCCGGCATGCTGGCTGCCCTGACCGGCGTACAAAAAGCCCAGTTTCATTCTGCGTCGCTCCATTCTGCGGCGGTGGCCTTCGCCCGTGCGATACCGCTCTCATACAGATCACGGAAAATCTCGGCCACGGGCCGGATCTCGTGGAGCATACCAGCCACCTGGCCGCTCATGACACTGCCCATCTCCGTGTCGCCCTCCAGCACGGCCCGGCGCAGGCCGCCCAGGGTCACCTGCTCCAGCTCCTCCAACGTGGCGCCCCGCTTTTCCAGGGCCAGATACTCCCGGGCCATCTTGTTCTTCAGGATTCGGACCGGGCCGCCGATGGAGCGGCCGGTGACCACCGTATCACTGTCCTTGGCCTTCAGCACAGCCTGCTTGTAATTGGGGTGGATGGGGCACTCCTCGCTGGCAAGCAAACAGGTGCCCACCTGGATGCCGCAGGCACCCAGGGCAAAGGCCGCAGCCGCCTGACGGCCGTCCGCGATGCCGCCGGCCGCCACCACGGGAACGCTTACCGCATCGATGACCTGGGGCACCAGGGCCATGGTGGTCATCTCGCCCACGTGGCCGCCGGACTCCGTGCCCTCGGCGATGATGGCGTCCACGCCATAGCGATCCAGCCGCTTGGCCAGAACCGCCGCCGCCACTACGGGCATCACCTTGATGCCCTTTTCCTTCCAGGCGGGAATGTACTTGCCGGGATTGCCGGCGCCGGTGGTGACCACTTTCACGCCCTCTTCCAGAATGATCTGGGCGATGTCGTCGGCATAGGGGCTCATCAGCATCAGATTGACGCCGAAGGGCTTGTCCGTCAGCTCCTTGGCCCGGCGGATCTCCTGGCGGAGACGGTCGCCGTCCCAGCCGCCGGTGGCGATCATGCCCAGGGCCCCGGCGTTGGAGCAGGCGGCGGCGAACTCGCCGGTGGCGATGTTGGCCATACCGCCCTGGATAAAGGGGTACTTGGTTCCCAGGATTTCATTGAGCTTTTTCATAAAAATCTCCCATTCGCCGCTGTGCGCGGCCTAAATAAAGCTGAAGTTTTCGCCGGTAACAGGCTTGCGTCCAGAGCGCCTGCTTGACGTGCAGGGAGTCAGGCGAACTCCACCAGGGCGCCGCCCCAGGTGAGGCCGCCGCCGAAGCCCACCACCAGGACCCGGGAGCCGGGCCCCACCTTTCCCAGGTCATGGAGCTCACTGATGACCAGGGGGATGCTGGCGGCGGAGGTGTTGCCGTATTTCTGGATGTTCTTGTAGTACTTCTCCGGGGGGATGTGGTACTTTTTGGCTGCCAGGTCGATGATCCGGGCGTTGGCCTGGTGGAAGACGAAGAAGTCCACGTCCTCAATGGCCATGACGGCCTTTTCCAGCACCTGGTCGATGCAGTAGGGCACTGCCTTAACGGCGAACTTGAAGGTGGGCTGGCCGTGCATGAAGATGCGGGCCGGCGCCGGCTTCTCCGCGCCGGTGACGCCCAGCATGTCCGGGTCGCCGTGGCAGCCCAGAACGGCGTGGATGGAGGGATAGTCCTCCCGCCACTCCACCACCACAGCGCCGGCGCCGTCTCCGAAGAGGACGCAGGTGCCCCGGTCCTCCCAGTTGATGAACCGGGAGAGCATCTCTGCGCCGATCACCAGGCCGTACTTCCGGGGGGCCTGGGCCAGCAGGCACTCCATGGTGTGGATGGCGAACAGGAAGCCGCTGCATGCGGCATTCAGGTCAAAGCACACCGCGTCGTGGGGCAGCCCCAGCCCCCGCTGCACCATGCAGGCGGCAGAGGGGGACAGGTAGTCGGAGGAGAAAGTGGCCACCACGCAGGCGCCGATGTCCTCCGGGGAAATCCCGGCGTTTTCCAGCGCCTGCCGGGCGGCGCCCACGCACATATCCGTGTGGGTCTCCGTGGTGCAGTGGTGGCGGGTCTGGATGCCGGTGCGGGTGGTGATCCACTCGTCGCTGGTATCCACGATTTTTGCCAGGTCGTCGTTGGTGACGATTTTCGCAGGGGCGAACCGGCCGGTGCCTCTGATTTTGATTCCGCTCATGCTTCCTCCTTCTGGGGTGCTGCGCCCATGCGTCTGAATTTTTGATACCGGCCTGCGGCCAGAGCGGCTCCGCTCTCTTTGGAGAGCTCCGCCAGGCAGCGGCTCAGAGCCCGATCCACCTGCCGCATGTGGGCGGCGGGAGCCAGATGGGCGCCGCCCTCCGGCTCAGGGATGATGCCGTCGATGACGCCCAGCTCCAGCAGGTCCGGCGCCGTCAGCTTCATCAGCTCACAGGCTTCCTCATGTCTGGCGGAGTCCTTCCACAGAATGGAGGCGAAGCCCTCCGGAGAGAGGATGGCGTACACAGAGTTCTCCAGCATCAGCACCCGGTTGGCAACGCCCAACGCCAGCGCGCCGCCGCTGTTGCCCTCGCCGGTGATGAGGGCGATGACGGGGACGGTGAGGCGGCTCATCTCATAGAGATTCCGGGCGATGGCCTCGCCCTGGCCGTGGGCCTCGGCCTCCAGGCCAGGATAGGCGCCGGAGGTGTCGATAAACGTGAGGATGGGGCGGCGGAACTTCTCCGCCTGGCGCATCAGCCGCAGAGCCTTGCGGTACCCTTCCGGATTGGGCATGCCGAAGTTGCACTTGAGGTTCTCCTCCAGCGTTTTGCCCTTCCGGGTGCCGATGACGGTCACAGGGCGGCCGTGGTACAGGGCCACGCCGCCCAAGATCGCGGCATCCTCGCCGCAGAGGCGGTCGCCCTTCTGCTCAAAGAAGTCTGTGAACAGCGCCTGAATATAATCTGTGATATTGGGCCGCTGGGGGTGGCGGGCAATGGCCACCCGCTGGGCGGCGGTCAGCGGTTCGCTCATGTGCGTCCCCCTTTCTCATGGAGCCGCAGCAGCTGGGACAGGGTGTCCCGCATCTGAAGGCGCGGCACCACCGCGTCCACAAAGCCGTGCTCCTCCTGGAACTCCGCCCGCTGGAAGCCCTCCGGCAGGGTCTGGCCGATGGTCTGCTGGATGACCCGGGGACCGGCAAAGCCGATCAGAGCGCCGGGCTCCGCCAGGATGATATCGCCCAGAGAGGCGAAACTGGCAGTGACCCCACCAGTGGTGGGGTCCGTAAAGACGGAAATATACAAAAGCCCTTTCTCCGAGAAGCGGGCCAGCGCCGCACTGGTCTTGGCCATCTGCATCAGGGAGAGGATGCCCTCCTGCATCCGGGCGCCGCCGCTGGCGGCGAACAGGATCAGGGGCAGGCGGTTCTTGGTGGCGTACTCAATGGCCAGGGTGATCTTCTCGCCCACGGCGGCACTCATGGAGCCCATGAAGAAGCGGCTGTCCAGCACACCCACTACGCATTTGCGGCCCCCGATGGTGCCGGTGGCGGTGACCACGGCCTCCGTCAGGCCGGTCTTGCGCTGGGCGGCCTCCACCTTGGCCCGGTAGCCGGGGAAGGAGAGCGGGTCCGCCGCAGGCAGCTTTTCAAACAGCTCCCGGAAGGAGCCGGGGTCCAGAATCGTGCTGAGTCGATAGTAGGCGCCGATGGGGAAATGGTAGCCGCACTTGGGGCAGACCGACAGGTTCTGCGCCACGGATTTGCGGTCGCTGTCCTGCCCGCACTTGGGACAGGTGATGGCTTTATCGCCGGGAATGTGATTGTCCCGGATGGCCTTCATGGCCAGCAGGCGCGCCCGGCGCTTGGCGAAGACGCCGTTCATCCCACTCATGCATCCACCCCGCTTTCACTGAGCTTGCGGCTGAATTCCAGCAGCTCCGACAGGTGTTCATCCAGGAAGGCAGTGGTGCACTCTCCCAGAATGAACTCCGGATGGTACAGAATCTGATAGGAGAGCTCCGCATTGGTGGGGAAGCCCTCCAGAGTGAACTCCTCCAGGCAGCGGCGCATCCGCCGGATGGTCTCCATCCGAGTGGGGGCGTAGGCCAGGATCTTGGCTGCCATAGAGTCGTAGTAAGGAGACAGCTCGCACCCGCTGTACAGGCAGGAGTCCACCCGCACGCCGGGGCCGCCGGGGAAATGGAGGAAATCCACCCGTCCGGGGCAGGGGCGGAACCCCTGCACAGGGTCTTCGGCGTTGATGCGGCACTCGATGGCATGGCCCTGGAGCGTCACATCCTCCTGCCGCAGGCGCAGCGCCAGGCCGGAGGCAATCCGCAGCTGTTGGCGCACCAGATCCACACCGGTGACCAGCTCGGTGACGCCGTGCTCTACCTGGATGCGGGTGTTCATCTCCATGAAATAGAAATGCTCCCGGTCCGGGTCCAGCAGGAACTCCACTGTGCCGGCATTCTCATAGCCAACGGCTTTGGCCGCCTTTACGGCGGCGGCGCCCATCCGCTCCCGCAGCTCCGGCGTCAAACACCGGGCAGGGGCCTCCTCGATGAGCTTCTGGTTCCGCCGCTGGACCGAGCAGTCCCGGTCCCCCAGATGGATGACGTTGCCGTAGCGGTCCGCCAGCACCTGGAACTCGATGTGCCGGGGCCGGAGCACCAGCTTCTCCAGATACATCTCGTCATTGCCGAAGCAGGCCTGGGCCTCTGCCTTGGCCTCCGCAAAGGCCGCGGACAGATCCTCCGGCCGGTCGCACCGGCGGATGCCCCGCCCGCCGCCGCCGGCGGACGCCTTCAGCAGCACAGGATAGCCTACGGACTCTGCCGCGGTCAGCGCCTCCTCCACAGAGGCGACCGGGCCGTCGGAGCCGGGGGTCACGGGCACGCCGGCGGCGCGCATCAGGTCCCGCGCGGCAGATTTGGAGCCGGCCTTGCGGATGGCGTCGCCGGAGGGGCCGATGAAGGTCAGGCCAGCTGCGGCGCAGGCGTCTGCAAAGTCGGCGTTTTCAGAGAGGAAGCCATAGCCGGGATGGACGCCGTCGCACCCGGTGGCTTTGGCCACTGTCAGAAGAGCATCCTGATTCAAATAGCTGTCTGCCGCCCGGGCAGGGCCGATGCACACCGCCTGTCCCGCCAGCTGGACATGGAGCGCGTCCGCGTCCGCCTGGGAGTATACGGCCACCGTCTCGATCCCCAGCTCCCGGCAGGCCCGCAGGACCCGCAGGGCGATCTCTCCCCGGTTGGCGATCAATACCCGCCTCAGCATGGCCGATAACGGAACAGCGGCTCGCCGAAGGCCACCAGCTCGCCGTTGCTCTTGCACACGCTCTCAATGACGCAGTCACAGGGAGCGGGAACTTCGCTCATCATCTTCATAGCCTCGATCAGGCAGACGGTCTGGCCCTTGGACACCCGGTCGCCGGGCAGGACAAAGGGGGCCTGGTCCGGGGCGGGCGCCGCGTAGAACGTGCCCACCAGAGGCGCGTCAATAGAGGAGGAGCTGCTCTGGGGCGCAGGCACCGGAGCAGCGGCGGCAGCCGGAGCGGCCGCAGGTGCGCTGGCCGCAGGCGCAGACGCGCCGCCACGGGTCAGCTCTATGGTGAACTCCTGCGTGGACAGCTTCATCGTCTGAGCGGTGCTGCGGTCGAAGCAGGCGACAATCTCAAAAAACTCTTGGTTGGTCATAGCGCATTCCTTTCTCAGCGGAAAGTGAACCCGCCGGAGGGCGCGGGCCCGCCGGCGGGGCAGGGATTACTGCTTGTGGGCGTTCAGGTAGTTCATCACGTCGCCGACGGTCTTCATCTCCGCCAGGGCGCTATCCTCAATGGAGATGCCGGTGGCCTCTTCCAGAGCCATCACCAGTTCCACGGAAGCCAGGGAATCAGCACCCAGATCGTCAGCCAGGGAGGCGTCCATTGTGACCTGCTCCGCGTCGCAGCCCAGGGTCTCCACGATGATATCACGTACTTGCTCGAATTCCATATTGGTACTCCTTATGTCGAAAAATGATGAAATTATTTTAATTAAAATAATTTAACTAAAATAATTTCACGTTGATTTTATGCGGTTTATGCCGGTTTGTCAAGTAAAATTTTGGAGAACGCCCGCCTTCTCCGGGACGTGGCAGCCGCACCTTATTTAATTATAAGGAAGACAGCGCCTGCCGCAGCGCGTCGTCGCTGGCGGGGACGCCCCAGAACCGGAGTGTTCCATTGATCTCCAGGGCGGGAGTGCAGAGGGTCTCCGGATGCTCACTCGTCACCTGTTCGTTCAGCACCCGGCAGCCGGGGCAGTAGGCGTACAGGCAGGGCATCAGCAGGTCCATCCGGTCGATCACATCGTCGTCTGTGATTTTCTCCAGAGTGTAGTCCAGGCCGAGACCGTCGGCAACGGCCCGGATGCGGTCCATGTAGAAGTCGTTCCGGGCACAGATGGAACAGTACAGGCGCAGTTTGACAGGGGTGCTCATTTCATCGTCTCCTTATTCTCCGGGCGGGGCCCATATTCCGCAGAACAGCATACCACAAGGGGAGGCAGGGGGAAAGACGGCGTCCTATTTTTTGGAGATTTGACGAAAAAGATATTTGCTTTTGCCGATATATCCGCTATAATGTGGGAGGATTGCGCCGGA
>QWCE01008599.1_pt1 | contig 13046 bp, 10 predicted proteins | sample 1972531 | NCBI WGS metagenome assembly QWCE01 (sample SAMN09866716, study PRJNA288562) | Human gut metagenome isolate term4_stool, whole genome shotgun sequencing... | reverse complement strand
TGCACCGGTCAGTTTACATTCGATCTGCATTGGTTTCATGGATAAGAATTCATATCCCTGAATAATCGGCCATACAAAAGCCGCACCACCATGATATAGCTTTGCCGACTTCTTATCTCCTCCCGTTTTACCATATACAACGAGGACTTCATCACTCTTACATTTGCGGTAACGCGAAAGGATACCAATAAAAGTGAGTAGGATGACTGCCACTAGTATAGCAGCCATGATTAACATTTCTTGTGTCATAAAATTGTGTATTTGAATAATTATTGAATGAATAGCGTTCCGTCTTTGTAGCTGGTAATCATTGTTCTGTCGCCAGTCTGATATGCTTTTCCGGATTCGGAGATGACGTCTACTTCGCGCATGGCTCCGTCCCGGGTGGTCTGTACAGTATATTTGCTGTCGCTTTGTTTGAAATAGATCACACATTCCCGTCCCACAAGCTGATCGGTCTGCTCGTTGTGGTTCACTTGTTGCAGTTGATAAGCTTTCTTATAGAGGAACCAGACGGCAAAAACAAAGAAAAGACCCACTAGAATACCGATTATGTAACTTTGAATTTCCGTGTTTCCCGCCAGATACATGTACCATCCGAATCCAATTCCGAAATGGGTAAGTCCTTTAAAAGAAACTACGCTACTGATATCAGCATCCACGTCTACATCTGCATCTATATCTCCGAAAAAGATGGATAATACGAATTGAATAAGAAAGATGCCTGTCGTGACGAGGGCGATGATGAGGAAAATGGTACTACTCATAATTGTGGGGTATTAGTAAATCATGATTATTTTGTTCTGTAAATATACAGGTTTATGTGAATTATACAAAGATAAATGAGATAAAATGATTAATTTTGCGCGCGAAAACCCTAAAATGAGGAATTAGCGTGCAAAGGTATTTTATTTATTTGGCTTACGACGGGACCAACTATCATGGTTGGCAAATTCAACCGAATGGGATTAGTGTGCAGGAATGTCTGATGAAAGCATTGTCTACCTTTCTGCGTCGCGAAATTGAAGTAATAGGGGCAGGTCGGACAGATGCCGGGGTACATGCTTCCCTGATGGTTGCTCATTTTGACTTCGATGAGCCGTTGGATGAAATATCAGTTGCCGATAAATTAAACCGTTTGTTACCTCCCGATATTTCCATTTATCGTGTTTGCCGGGTCCGGCCGGATGCGCATGCCCGCTTTGATGCGACTGCGCGAACTTACAAGTATTATGTAACGACATCGAAATATCCTTTTAACCGGCAATATCGTTGGCGAGTTTATAATCAGTTGGATTATGCACTCATGAACGAAGCTGCACGTACCCTTTTCGAGTACACTGACTTTACGAGCTTCAGCAAACTTCATACGGATGTAAAGACCAATATCTGTCATATCACTCATGCCGAATGGACGCAGGAAGATGATGCTACTTGGGTGTTTACCATCCGTGCCGACCGTTTCCTGCGAAATATGGTGCGAGCTATCGTAGGTACGCTGATTGAAGTGGGACGAGGGAAACTTACTGTTGAAGGCTTCCGGCGGGTTATCGAACAACAAGACCGTTGCAAAGCCGGGACATCTGCTCCGGGGCAAGCCCTGTTTCTGGTAAATGTGGAATATCCCGAAAGTATATTTGAATAATAAATAATAAATATTCTCATGTGGTTATTATTAGCATTTCTCTCGGCTACTTTGCTGGGCTTTTATGATGTATTCAAGAAGAAATCGTTGAAAGATAATGCGGTACTTCCCGTTTTGTTTCTAAATACATTTTTTTCCAGTCTCATCTTTCTGCCGTTTATCCTGATATCCGTATATAAACCGGACCTGTTGGGAGGAACGATATTTAATGTTCCCGTTGTTGGTTGGGAACAGCATAAATATATCATCATCAAGTCGTTCATCGTGTTGTCTTCGTGGATATTCGGATATTTCGGAATGAAACATCTGCCTTTAACCATAGTAGGACCTATCAACGCCACTCGTCCGGTGATGGTGCTTGTGGGAGCGATGCTGGTATTTGGCGAACGGTTGAATCTCTATCAATGGATTGGGGTAATGCTGGCCATTGTCTCTTTCTTTATGTTAAGTCGTTCGGGGAAGAAAGAAGGAATTGATTTTAAACATAACAAATGGATATTCTTTATTGTGTTGGCTGCCATTACAGGTGCTATCAGCGGATTATATGACAAGTATCTGATGAAGTCTCTGAATCCGATGCTGGTACAATCCTGGTATAATGTTTATCAGGTGTTTATTATGTGTCCTATTCTGTTATTGCTTTGGTGGCCTAAAAGAAAGTCTACCACCCCGTTTCGCTGGGACTGGACGATTATCCTGATTTCTATCTTCCTTTCGGCTGCCGATTTCGTTTACTTTTACGCATTGAGCTATGACGATTCCATGATTTCCATTGTTTCGATGGTCCGTCGGGGAAGTGTAGTAGTCTCTTTCACTTTCGGTGCACTTCTCTTCCGTGAAAAGAATTTAAAAAGCAAAGCGATTGACCTTATACTGGTGTTAATCGGAATGATATTCTTATATTTGGGGTCTAAAAATTAAAACAGTTACACAAAATCTGTTTGTCACAGGTTAAATAAGATAGATATGAAAATAAATAAATTTGTAATCACTATATTCTTTTCTGCTGTCGGACTCTTTGCTTCGACCGCTCTTTGGGCACAAGAAGCCAAAACGCTGTTTGTGAATATGCCGGATTCTCTAAGCCCGTTACTAACCAAAGTAAACCGGGAAGATTGTATTGACTTTCTGGAAAGTAAGATGAAAGCGCAAGTAGAGAATCGTTTCGGCAAGAAGTCGGAGATGACTGATCTAAGTAAAGATTATATTCGTATGCAGATGTCTTCTCAATCTACCTGGCAGATGAAAGTGTTGGCTTTGAATGACTCGACGAACGTGATCTGTACAGTCTCTACAGCTTGTGCACCTGCCTGCGACAGCAGCATCCGTTTCTATACAGATGACTGGAAACCGCTTACAGCATCTCTCTTTATTACCCTGCCTGTGATGGGCGACTTTTTGAATACGCCGGATTCAGCAGGCGTGTATGAGTTTGACGAAGCACGCCGTTCGGCAGATATATTATTGATGAAAGCCGATTTTAATAAAGAAAATACAGAATTGACTGTTACATTGGCTACTCCTGATTATATGTCAACAGAAACGGCAGAGAAACTGAAACCGTTTCTCCGCCGTCCGATTGTTTATCATTGGAAGAATGGAGCCTTTACCAAATAGATAATTCTCCATTCTCTTTTTTCCTCTATTCTCAACTCTTTAAGCATTCGTTGATGAATGCGATCATTTCCGGTGTGTTGGCTTCCACACTTTGAAGCAGTTTGAATTGTGCTTTAGTACGAACCAAATTATGCTCCGGATATTTGATTTTATAATAAGTATCTCCATTGATATAGTCTGCCAAGAATCGTACACACTGCATGTATGGGAATAAAGCGGCTGCATAAGGAAGATTCTCTATCTCAATTGGAGTCAGGAATGATTTGGCTCCTTTCAGATAGCCTTTGGTAAACGCTTTGAATATTTCCATATTGAAGTTTACACGATCAAGGTCTTTATCATCCTCATCACCCGTGTTGGCGCCTGTACGAAGGAAATCTCCATAATCGGAGAAGACAAAGCTGGGCATTACCGTATCCAGGTCGATGACACAAAGCACTTTGCCATCCTCGTCGAACATCATGTTATTCACTTTCGTATCGCAGTGGCAAACACGTTTGGGGAGTTTTCCTTCACGATATAAACGTTCTGCTTTACACATTTCATCTGCACGCTTCTCTATTTCGTCCAGATAGTATTTCACTTCCGATACCCGTCCGGCAGCATCTTTCGCAACAGCTTCACGTAGTTGTTTGAGGCGGAACTCCATATTGTGGAAGTCAGGTATGGTTTCACCCAATGTTTCCGGAATATCGGCCAACATAGCCTGGAAGTTACCAAAAGCTTCTCCAGCATAATTTGAATATTCGGGATTCACCGTCTCATACGTTTTGGCGCGTGGGATGAATACCATCACACGCCAGTAGCTATCACCGTCGAACCAATATGCTTTACCCTCTTCTGTTTCGAGGAAACTCAAAACCTTGCGCTCTATATCCGATTCTCCTGCCTCCGTTAGTTTCTTGCGAATATGATTGGTGACAGCGGTAATATTGGATTGAAGCATCTCTACATTCTGAAAAATGGCATGATTGATGCGTTGCAAAACGTAGTCGGGAGCATCTGCTTCTTTGGTGTTTACTTTGTAAGTGTCGTTAATAAGTCCTGTACCCAAAGGTTTGATTTCTTCTATCGTACCTTGGACTTTAAAATTAGCTACAATGCTAGATAAATCTTTCATGGGTTTTTTCTTTAAAAATTTATACTAAGGTTATCGATAATCGTATTTAGCCGCCTCGTTGGCCTGATTAGCCGAGCGAACAGGTACTAATGTGAATCCCCAATGGTAATCACGATTGGCAGGGATTTGGTGGAAAGGTTCCGGGCGTGCACCCCAACTGTCATATCCGCCTACACCTTGTTGCTTCATGTCCACACAAACCTCTACGAAATCTCTTGGAACGATGTCGTTTACATGATGCATTCTCCGCAATACATTACGGGCGGCATTCTCATCATGATTGGCAACTTCTTCCGGGCTAAAGTTATTCCATTGGTAAGGGTGGGGCAGAGCCTCTTCAGAGTCAAAATCTTCGATAGAGTTGCGCAAGGCATTGAAACCGATCGTACTGTCGGCTACCAAAACCAGGCCGTTTCCTTTGGCGGGAGATAAAGCGATCCAACGGGTATCGGTGTGATGTCCGTTTTCCTGTGGACGTACATAGTTGAAGTACATTTTATCTGCTGTTGTCTTATATACGCCAACGAGGGTTCCATGATTACGGTCGATATAGTTCTCTTCCGGACCACGGCCAAAGTATTGTACATTGTTCATCTGTGCCGGCAAGCGGAAACGAACACCGATGCGGGGAACTTCCAGTTTGGAAGCGGCCTTGCGGGCAGCGTCACTTCCGGGAGTAAACGTAGCCATGCGGGTAGCTTCGGAAACTTCAGTTTCTGTTGCCTGCATATCTGTTGACGTGAATTTGGCATTTACATTGACTACTCCGTTCGGATAGATTTTGTACGTGACAACATACAAGTTGCCGGCAGCCAATAAGTAGGTCACATGTAAGGAAACTACCTTATTCTCTGTTGTCATGGTTGCATCCGTTACGTGGAAGTTTTTGCTTGATTGCTTCCATACCTGTAAACGTTTAGGAGCGCCATTACCATAATCATTATCATTAGGAGCACGCCAGAAGTTAGGCTGAATACCAAATCCGTCTTTGAAATATTCTGTGCCGTCCACTTTATACGAGGTAACTAATCCGCTATTCTTGTTGAATACAAAGTTCACTTTGGAAGAAGAAACGATTAGCTCATCTCCTTGAGTCGTTGTTTTCAGTGCCGGACCGTTTGCTTTATAAATAGCTTTCTCTGCCTGGATAGGAAGCTGGAACTGGTCGTATGCTATTTCATATCCTGTTGGAATCAACGGTTCAGCTTCTGTGGTTGTTACGCTGAAGTTTACAAAATATTCCACTCCCGGTTGGGCTTTCAAACCGTTTACCGGTACGGTGAATTCTTTGGATGCCTGCGGAGCAATATCCAAAGATACTTTTCCACCTTTTATAGTCTTTCCGTTAGCGAGTACGCTATAGTGAATCTGATACTTTTTCAGATTGGTGAAATAGAAACGGTTGGTGATTTTGAATATGCCGGCAGCGGCATCTACTGCCTCAAAGCCTACATTCTGATGTACATATTTCACTTCAGCCATTGCCGGATGCGGACCACGATCCGGATTGACAAGACCGTTGCAGAGGAAGTTGCCATCGCTCGGCGCGTCTACACCGAAGTCACCTCCGTAAGCCCAGTATTCTCTTCCATTCTCATCTTTCTGGAGAAGACCTTGGTCTACCCAGTCCCAGATATATCCACCCTGTAGGTTCGGATATTTGTAAATCGCCTGCCATTGTCCCCACAGGTTTCCGGTGGAGTTTCCCATTGCGTGTGCATATTCGGAAGGAGCTACAGGGCGGTCGCTGCCGTTCTTTCCTGTATTTTCCAGCCAGTTGGCACCCGGATATTGCGGAACATACATATCGGAGTTCCATTCCCATTGAGCACGCTCATAGTTGACCGGACGATTCATCAGCTCTTTGTCAGCCTCTTTCAGCCACAAGTAAGTCTGATAGAAATTATATCCGTTTCCGGCTTCATTTCCCAACGACCAGAAGGTGACGCTCGGATAGTTCTTGTTACGTTCGAACATATTGATGGTACGGTCCATGTGTGGTTTTAGCCATTCGGGATTGTTACCCAATGAACCACCCTTCCGAAGATCGTAATACATTCCGTGGCTTTCGACATTGGCTTCATCGTATACATAAAGACCGTATTCATCGCAAAGTTCGTAGAAACGGCGGTCTTGCGGATAGTGGCAGAGGCGTACGCTGTTCAGGTTATGTTGCTTCATAAGCTCGAAGTCACGACGCATTAACTCTTCTGTTACATAATGACCTGTTGACGGGTTGTGTTCGTGGATATTTACCCCTTTCAGTTTTAGTGGCTGACCATTGATGAACAGGCAAACGTATGGTTTTCCGTTAGCAGCTTTTTGTTCGATAGGTTTGATTTCAATACGGCGGAATCCTACATTAAAAGGAATAATCTCATTTATTTTGCCATTCTCTTTGACGGTCATCAGTAGTTTGTACAGATTCGGATGTTCGGATGTCCATGTATTGACATCTGCCAGTTTCTTATCGAAAGAAAGTGTACGTACTTCGTCCGATGGGATATAGGCGGTCTTCTCTTCAGTAGAGATTACTTTTCCCTGTGCATCCAATAGCTCATAAACTAATGTGAGATTAGTTGCTGCCTTCTCGTGATTTCTCAAATCGACATTCAAGCTGAAGATTCCATTCTTGTAGCTGTCATCTAGGGTAGACTTCACCCGGAAATCTTTGAGGGCTGCTTTCGGTTGTGAATACAGATAAACATCGCGTTCAATACCGCTCATGCGCCAGAAGTCCTGACATTCCAGATAGGAACCAGTGCTCCAACGGAAGATTTTAACGGTAAGCACGTTCTTGCCGGGCTTCACATAGTTGTTAATAAGAAACTCTGCCGGATTTTTGGAGTCTTCGCTATATCCAACTTCTTGCCCGTTGATATATACATATACGCCGGACTTGGCTCCTGCCAGATGCAGGTAGATATCCCGTCCGTCCCAATCTGTCGGAATATCAATATCCCGACGGTAAACTCCCACCGGATTCGCTTCGGGAAGAGCCGGAGGTTGCGGATTGCGCGGCTTGAATTCGTAGAATTTCCAGGTTCCGTTCAGCAAGCGGTAATACTTGCTTCGTTCGAACTTGCCACTCAAGGCATCAGCGCGATTGTTGTATGTCATAAAAGAAGTGCGTGGATACTCTTTGTTGACTTCAACTACCTGCACATCCTGCCAATAGGGGGTCACGGCTTTTTCAGCCATTACATTAAATGTTGTCAGGGAAAATATTCCCATGAAAATGCCTGTTAATAAATTGGGGGTTGGTCGAAATTTCATGTTTCTCAATATTGGTTTTTCATTTCTTTTTTATTTTACTTTAATATGATCGAATCCTTCTCCATAAACTCCGATGACAGCACTTTGTGACACAAATGCATTCGGGTCTATATCTTTAATCAACCGGAAGATGATAGGTGATTCCCTCTTCTTGGCTAATACGAACAGCATCTTTACTTCTCGTCCTGTATAAAAGCCGGTTGCATTGATAATCGTAACTCCCCGGTGTGGATATTCGTTGATATGCCGTCCTATTTCTTCATATTTATTGGATATGATAAAGAACTGTACGGATTGACGGGCACTATTCACTACCTGGTCGAGAACGAAGCTACAAATATAAAGAGTAACAAACCCATATACCACTTTTTCCCAGTCTTTTAAGACAAAATAACTGGAAGAAATAATAATCATATCGCAGATGAGTACGACTCTTCCTAATGTGATGTCCCGGTATTTGTTGATGATGGCTGCGATAATATCCGTGCCTCCTGTGCTTCCGTTTGCCGAAAAAGCAACCCCTATACCACCTCCACAGAAGGATGCTCCAATGACACATGCCATAAAGGGCTGGTCGTGAAGGAGTCCGAAACCTGCTGTCAGCTTTTGAATGACGGACAGAAAGAAGGTGAGGGTAAATACTCCAAAAATAGTTTTAATGCAAAACTTCATCCCCAGCAATTTGAGGGCCAGTAGCAATAAAAAGAAGTTGATGCTGAAGTACGTATACTGTACGGGAAAACCCGTAGCCCAATATACAATAGAAGCAATACCTGGTACTCCCCCGGTAGTGATATCGTTCGGAAGTAGAAAAACGGTCCAACCGATGCCATACAAAATCATGCCGATGGCAATCATTACATAATCTCTGGCTTCACGGATAATGCTTTGCTTAGAAGGTTTTGGAATAGCTGTTTTCATAAAAGTGATTATGATAATCTATAAAATGTTCAAACACGAACCCATGAATAATCCGGCTTTGGGGGAGAAGCCGGATTGGTTCATTATGTTCGTGCTAAAAGGATATATTCAGTTTTATTTTGCAAAAGCGTGACGATAGCCTTGTACTTTATTCCATCCGCCGCGAGTGAAATCGGGAACTTCTACCGGAGCAGAATTGTTTTCGATGGAAAGTCTGGTAAGTTCGGCCATGCAACACCACTCTGCTAGGTCATAAACGTCCATATCTAATGGTAATCCATTTTGCAGGCAATATGCCAGACGGTAGTCCATGATAAAGTCCATACCACCGTGACCACCTACTTTCTTGGCAGTTTCTTCCAACTCTATGTGAATCGGATCTTTATATTTGTCCATCAAGGCTTTCTTTACATTTTCGGGTACAGAGCCATGTGCATTCAGATTTTCATGATTAGGCACATCTTTAGAATCAACTTGTGTAGGTCGCAGGCAATATTCTTCAATCGGATATTTGCTTGCATAGCCATCGGCTCCCACTATCTGGTACATGCGGCTGTATGGGCGGGGTGTCATTACATTGTGCTGGATCAGCATCGTTTTGCCATTTTCTGTGCGAATCAAGGTCGAAGTCTGGTCACCATTCTGGAAGTCGGTCACTTCTTCTCCTGTTTGTTTCTTAATGTAAGCCGGTCCGTTGACAGCTTTCGTATCCATAGATACCAATGTTTTCATACGGTCGCCACGGTGGATGTTAAGTACCTGACAAGCGGGGCCCATACCGTGAGTCGCATATACGTCACCGCGATGCAGGTGATTATAATCCATTCGCCAGTTGTTCCAGTATTCAGGCCAGAAATCTTCCAAGTTGTGGATATATGAACCTTCTACATGAAGCACTTCTCCGAATACGCCCTGTTGTGCCATATTTAAAGAAGTCAGTTCAAAGAAGTCATATACACAGTTTTCGAGCTGCATACAATGCTTGCGGGTCTTTTCAGAAGTGTTGATTAACTGCCAGATTTCATCCAATGTCATAGCGGCAGGAACTTCGATGGCTACATGCTTGCCATGTTCCATGGCATAGACACCCATTGCAGCATGATGCTTCCAGTCTGTAGCTATGTATACAAGATCAATATCATCCCGTTCGCAAAGTTTTTTCCATGCATCTTCCTCTCCGCTGTAAGAAGCAGCTGCAGGGAGTCCGGCATTCTTCAAAATTTCTTGTGATTTTTCAACACGTTCGGGAAGCAGGTCGCATAACGCTACAATCTTAGTTCCCGGAATATGAGTCCAGCGTGCTACGGCGCCGGGACCACGCATTCCTAAGCCGATGAAACCGACACGTACGGTGTCAATTTTAGGAGTAACGAGTTGGATTACATCTTCTTGTCCGGCAGGGCGGGCAGGAGTTTCTACTTTGATAGGAGTAAAGGCTTCCGGAGCCTTTGGTTGTTGAGTACAACTGGTGTGCCAAGTTAACAAAGCCAAGCCGATAGCAGTGGCTGTGAGTAGTTTCTTCATCATATTTTAAGTTTTTAATAGGGGTTATTCGCTGTTTTTCATTTACGTGTCAAAAATAGTAATTAATTAGCCAACTATTTATATTTATAACTGATATTTTCATCATAAACTTCTATTATGAGGTAGAAAATGATTCAAACTTTTTCTACCTGATTTTGTATAGTCTTGTGTATCGACAAATACATATAAAAGACAGGCCATTAGAAGGTCTTTCCTAAAAAGAAGTGGTCTTTTTAAAATTGCTTAACGTTTACTTCTTTTGTTTTGATTAACTACATAAGCCGGTAATCCATTATAGTTCATTTCTGTACTGAAATGAACTAAATGATCATTTATTTTTAGATATAAGAACAAAAGAACATAAATGCTGCGCTTTGAAACTTATTTCTGTTGCTTATTGAACTGCTATTTTATTTTTTGTTCTTATGTTCTTCTGTCTGTATTAAATTCTCATTTAACTAAGAACTGCATAGAAACGAGTTAAACGGTGCGCTAATGAATGGGTCAAGGGTGAGGGATGGTGAGGGTCGATTTATAACTTTCGTATTTTTTTTTATAGATAAAAAAGGAGATAGTATAGAAAATAATAAAATAAAAGGTTATAAATCTACCCTCACCATCCCTTAAAAACTCAATCATCTTTTTCAGATTTACCACAACGTTTCCAGAATACTCCATTATTTTATTCAAAACCGTACAGAGAATGAGCCAAACCCGTACGGGAATGAATCAATTTTTAGGGATATGGCTGTCCTGAACCAAATCCCCAAGAATTATAATTGAGCTGGCTTGCTGAATATACATAACTTCCAGCATTTATTTCCATATTTCCACCACATTTAAAAAAATATGTATATCTTTGTCACACGCTTTCTGCTCATCAGCGTGATGAAATTAGCGGGAGGCGCTATATATTACTTAAATTAGGAATATGTAAGTGTTATCTCTCGGAATCAGAATCTAGCGATTTAAACCAAGGAGAGATGATGCGACAGATGTTCCACGTTAACGGCTTATATCAACATATCCGTAAAAGATGTGTTATATATAAACGATTGACGTGGGTGTCTGTTGTCATTATTATCTTTTGGGAGGGTTTCGCTAGGCCTTGATTCCGGATAATGGTGCAACAGCATTCACGTCTTTTTTGTGTCCGGTCGGTTATGATTACCCCTAAAAGTCTAACCTAAACAATTCCCCGTCCGCCCGAAATACAGAAAACGTGGATGTCCGTTGTGCCACATAAACAAAATAATACTCCATTTTTATTGTGGAACACATTAAAACAAAAGCATTATGCCAAAATGGATTAGCGTAGAAGAAGCGGCGGCCAAGTATGGAATCAACAAAGAAGTAATCTGGCTTTGGGCGGATATGAAAAGATTCCCAATGTCGTATGAGAAAGGTATCACCACTGTTGATGAAGAAAGCCTTATCGGATTCCTGCATCAGAATAAGGATCGAGTTACAGCCGAGTATATCGACACATTGGAAGACCTATGTATTGAAAAAGCAAATATCTGTAACTTATATGCTGAAATTATTGGCTGTCAAGACAAAGAACTCTTGTATCAAAGAGAGCAAATAGCTCGAATGAAAGAGATACAAACAGCTATGAAAAGGCAAAACAGCCGGCTCCGGGATTGTGAGAAAGTGTTCACGAAATATGAAGAGAACTTTAGTACCTGCTGGGTTGGAAGAATCTGCGCTCACTTAAGGCGGCTGATATGGTTGATACGACGGTAAATACCATTCTATCTCCTTTTAAATAAGGAATAACCGATACCGTTGAGCGGAAATGTCTAAAAGTACTCTTGAATAGAAAATTTAAAGATGCCCATGAATAGATATATTTAAAGATATCCCTAAATAGAAATGTTTAAAAATACTAGAAATATACTGTAGTAAGATTTTTTATCCATTCGTTTTATATTCTTAACTCCGAAAAATTCGTAAGTGTAGATAAACCAACTACTTTTGGCTCTCGAATTTGCAGCATTTTTGAATGTCTTGCGTCTAATAAACATAAACTAATATATTTCTAGTCATGAAACACAGACTGCTACTACTGATTCTATTCGTATTCGCTACCTCCGTGGCGGGGTGGGCACAAAAATCCACAGCTCCTTCTTATACAGTCAAAGGAGTACTTATTGATTCTTTAACACAAGAGGGAGAACCGTATGCTACCATCAAAATAGCAAAAAAAAATGCTCCGGATAAAGCAGTCAAGATGGCGGTGACTGGGGCGAATGGTAAATTTCAGGAGAAACTGAATGTCGCTGCGGGCAATTACATCATCACCATTTCTTCGATTGGTAAAGCACCGATAGTAAAGGAGTTTACTCTAAAACCATCCGTGAAGGAGGTTGACTTGGGCACAATGATTTCTTCGGAAGCCAATAACGTATTGAAAGGAGTGGAGGTAGTTGCACAAAAACCTTTGGTAAAGGTAGATGTGGATAAGATTGAATATAATATTGAAGATGATCCGGACTCAAAATCGAACAGTATATTGGAGATGCTTCGGAAAGTGCCTTTGGTAACGGTGGATGGAGAAGACAATGTACAAGTAAACGGCAGTAGCAGTTTCAAGATACATGTAAATGGAAAGCCCAATAATATGATGAGTAATAATCCGAAGGAAGTACTGAAAAGTATGCCGGCAAACACGATCAAATATATTGAGGTGATAACTTCACCGGGAGCTAAATATGATGCGGAAGGTATCGGAGGTATTCTGAATATCGTCACAGTAGGTTCCGGATTTGAAGGCTACACGGCTACTTTCAGAGGAAATGCTAATAATAACGGAGTAGGTGCCGGCACTTACGCAATGGTGAAACAAGGTAAACTGACTGTTTCTGCCAACTATAACTACAATTATAATAATAGCCCGCGCAGCTATTCCGACAGTTATCGCGAAAACTACGAACCGGATAA
>QWCE01009989.1_pt1 | contig 13054 bp, 12 predicted proteins | sample 1972531 | NCBI WGS metagenome assembly QWCE01 (sample SAMN09866716, study PRJNA288562) | Human gut metagenome isolate term4_stool, whole genome shotgun sequencing... | reverse complement strand
ATAAGCATAACTGCACATATCGTAAATATAGGAAATATCAGGAATTGAATCCACTCTTTATTACTCATATCAGCAGTAACATTGTTCCTTTTCTTAGAACTAATCCTGCTTATAACAATAAGTATCGCAAATAGTATTAACCTGCTTAGAATAATAATGAGTCTTCCAACTAAACCTGATGCACCTTCTAATACAGTTATATCTCCATAGATCTTTGTTAATATCATAATTACTATATAGTCAATAATTGCTATTATACCCTGCACAAAAAGCACTAATATTATTGCTTTAATAATGTTAATTTCATATAAAAACAACATTACTAACAGCATTATAACAATTATTAACAGCATCTTAACAATAATATATTTTTCTTTATCCTTAATGCCTTTTTGAGCAAGATACTCATTTGCGTATCCAATAATATGTGTACCAAAGTGTCGACCAATTCCATTTACAATACGATAATCGTTCTCTAAAAGTTGATAACTTATACTACGTGAAAGATTATGAGAATATTTTACCACTTCTTGATTAAATGAGCGAAATGCACCAGAAATAAATACTTTCTTATTCCGTATTCTTTCATTTAATTCTTTGGAAGTTATGTCTATTCCATCTTTATACTCTACTTCATTACAAATTGCTGTAAAAGGTAATATACCTATATCATATTTTTTTGCCAACTCTTGAGATAAATCACACCCAGAGTCAACTAAAAGTTTTATACTCATTTTATCACCACACTTTAATTTATTATAACATGAACATTGACCTAAAATCTATCTTTAAGTATAATATCCATATTAATTGATATTTTGAAAATAGGAATGTGATGAAATGAATAATTTAATAATACCAGAAAATTATAAATCAAGTCTCGATTTAATAAAAACTCAAAAAGCTATAAAATTAATTAAAGATTACTTTCAAATAAATCTATCTGATAAATTGAATTTAATAAGAGTATCCGCCCCACTTTTTGTTGATAAACAATCAGGTTTCAATGATAATTTGAGTGGCTCTGAAATACCTGTATCCTTTAATGTTTTACAAGACGGAAAAAATGTAGAACTTGAAATTATACACTCTCTTGCAAAATGGAAAAGAAATGCTCTCGCTTCATACAATATAGAAATTGGAGAAGGCATTTATACCGATATGAATGCCATAAGATCATGTGAAATATGTGACAACACCCACTCCTATTATGTAGATCAATGGGACTGGGAAAAGGCAATTTCTCCTGATGAAAGAAGCGAGGAGTATTTAAAAAAAGTGGTTAAAGATATTTATGATGTTCTATTAGACACTGAAGAAATGCTATTTCAAAAATTTGATGACTATAAGAAAATCTTACCTAAAGATATAACTTTTGTTTCAACCTTTGAACTTGAAGAAATGTATCCTGATAGTTCATTTGAAGAAAGAGAAAAATTATTCGCAAAAGAAAAAGGTGCAATTTTCATTTCAAAAATTGGAAGAAATTTAAAATGTGGTAAACCTCATAGTCTTAGGGCACCAGACTATGATGATTGGGATTTAAACGGTGATATTATTGTATGGAATCCAATACTAAATGATGCCCTTGAACTATCTTCAATGGGAATACGCGTTGATTCTAAAACTTTAAAAAGACAGTTGGAAGAGTCTAAAACTACAAATAGACTTAACTATGAATTTCATCAGAATTTAATAAACGGAAAATACCCTGAATGTATTGGTGGAGGTATTGGACAATCAAGACTGTGCATGTTTTTTTTACAAAAAGCACATATAGGAGAAGTTCAATCAAGCACATGGCCTAAATCCATGATTGAAGAATGTAAAATTCATGGTATAAATCTTCTATAAATTTACACCCGAATTAAAGATTAAAATTTTAGTTCGGGTTTTTTTATTGTATTTTATTTAGTAAAACGGTATCATACCCCTTAAATTAAATACTAAATTAATGTATAATAATATTAGAAAATGTTTTGAGGGAGAAATATGCTGAAATTTATTGTAATATCAGACTCCACTGGAGAAACTTGCGAGCAGATCGTAAGAGCTGCTTATGCACAATTCGATATAGAAGAAAAAGAAATTGAACGACATTCAAATGTTAGAAATATCGATATCATCAACAAAATATTTAGTAAAATTGATAATGCTGAAAACACAATCATATTTTATTCTCTTGTTGATGAACATATTATTGAACATTTGAAGAAAATTAGTGAGCTTAAAAACTTATACTCTGTTGATATTTTAACCCCTGCTATCATAGCCATTGAAAGGATTTCTAATTTAGAACCTATAACTAAACCAGGAGCTCTTCGAAATCTTGATGATCAATATTTTAAAAGAGTTGATGCTATAGATTTCGCTGTACGCTATGATGATGGGAAAGATCCCAGAGGTGTGCTGTCTGCAGATGTCACAATTTTAGGAGTGTCTCGAACTTCTAAAACACCTCTATCAATGTATTTAGCAAATAAAAACTTCAGAGTTGCAAATATCCCGTTAGTTCCCGAAACACCGGTACCTAAAGAGATTTTTGAAGTTCCGAGCAAAAAAATAATAGGTCTTACTAATTCACCGGTTAAACTTAATTCTATTCGAAAATCAAGACTTCAATCCCTTGGCCTACCATCAAACTCTTCATATACAAATCTTGATAGGATTTTGTTAGAGTTAGAATATGCCAATTCTATTATGAAAAAAATCGGATGCCCTATAATAGATGTGTCCGATAGGGCTATTGAAGAAACAGCAGAAATAATTATTAGACATCTTAGAAAAATCAATAATAGGTTGTAGGAGGAATCAAATGACAAAAAAGTATGTTTATGATTTTTTAGAAGGTAATAAGGATATGAGACCCCTTCTTGGAGGCAAAGGAGCTAATTTAGCTGAAATGACAAACTTAGGACTTTCAGTACCTCCAGGATTTACTATTACTACTGAAGCATGTAATAGATACTATGATGAAAATGAAACTCTTTGGAAAGAGCTTTTGCAAGAAGTAAAGGAACATATAAAAACCACTGAAGAAAAGCTAAATAAAAAATTCTCTGATAAAGAAAATCCTTTACTTTTCTCAGTTAGAAGTGGTGCTGTTTTCTCAATGCCAGGCATGATGGATACAATTCTTAATCTTGGTCTAAATGATGAATCTGTTAAAGGCTTAGCTAATTCTACAGGGAACGAAAGATTTGCATTCGATTCATACAGAAGATTTATTCAAATGTTCTCTGATGTTGCTATGGAAATCCCTAAGGTTCATTTTGATACAGCTTTAGAAAATATGAAAGAAAATAGAAAGGCAAAACTTGACACAGACCTTACAGCGGATGATCTAAAACAATTGGTTTCTGAGTACAAAGAAATATATAAAGAAGAAACTGGTGAAGACTTCCCTCAAGATCCAGTTGTTCAATTAGAACATTCAATAGAAGCAGTTTTTAAATCATGGAATAACCCAAGAGCAAAAGTATATAGAAAATTAAATGGTATTGATGATTCACTTGGTACTGCTGTAAATGTTCAATCTATGGTTTTTGGTAATATGGGCGAAAATTCAGGAACTGGTGTTGCCTTTTCAAGAAACCCTGCTACAGGTGAAAATAAATTATTTGGTGAATATTTAATAAATGCACAAGGCGAAGACGTCGTTGCAGGAATTAGAACTCCACAAGAAATTTTGACTTTGCATGAAGAAATGCCTTCAGTTTATGATGAATTTGTCGAAACTGCTGAAAAACTTGAAAAACATTATAAAGATATGCAAGACCTTGAATTTACAATAGAAAAAGGTAAACTTTATATATTACAAACCAGAAATGGAAAAAGAACAACTCAAGCTGCATTAAATATCGCAGTAGATTTGGTTGAAGAAGGTCTAATTACAAAAGAAGAAGCAATTCTTAGAATTGAACCTCTAACATTAAATCAACTTTTACATCATACTTTCGATGAAAAACAACTTAAAAATGCTGAACTTATAACTAAAGGTCTCGCTGCCTCCCCAGGTGCTGCAAGTGGTAAAATATACTTCAATGCACACGAAGCTGTAGAAGCTGCCAAAAATGGCGAAAAAGTTGTACTTGTAAGACAAGAAACTTCTCCTGAAGATATAGAAGGAATGGTAACAGCTGAAGGTATACTTACAGCAAGAGGCGGAATGACTTCACACGCTGCTGTAGTTGCAAGAGGAATGGGTAAATGCTGTGTTGCAGGTGCTTCTGATGTCGTTGTAGATGAAATTTCAAAGGTTATGCGAACACCAAAATACGTTCTTCATGAAGGAGACTACATTTCTTTAAACGGCAGTGACGGTTCCATATATTTGGGTGAAATTGAAAAAGTTGAGCCTACCCTATCAGGAAATTTTGAAAAATTTATGTCATGGGCTGATGAGATCAGAGATATGGGAGTAAGAGCAAATGCAGACACTCCAAGAGATGCTAAACAAGCTCTATCTTTTGGAGCTGAAGGTATCGGTTTGACAAGAACTGAACACATGTTTTTTGATGAAAAAAGAATTCCAATCGTTAGAGAAATGATTTTATCAAAGAGTTTAGAACAAAGACAAAACGCTTTAGAAGAACTTAGACCTATGCAAGAAAATGACTTTTATGAAATATATAAAGTAATGGGAGAAAAATCTGTAACTACAAGACTTTTAGACCCACCACTACATGAATTCTTACCAACTAAAAAAGAAGATATTGAAGCTCTTGCACAAAAAATGAATCTTTCTTACGATGAAGTTAACGATACTGTAAATGACTTAAAAGAAGTAAACCCTATGCTTGGTCACAGAGGCTGTAGACTTGCAGTAACATACCCTGAAATCTATCGTATGCAAGCAAGAGCTATCGTTACAGCTGCATTAAAATTAAAAAAAGAAGGAATTAGTGTAACTCCAGAAATAATGATTCCTCTAATTGGAGATCTTAAAGAATTAAAGTACGTTAAATCTGAAATAGTCGATGAAATAAATAAGGTATTTGAAGAATTTAATTCAAAAGTTGAATACAAAATCGGTACTATGATAGAAGTTCCAAGAGCTGCACTACTTGCTGATGAAATTGCAAAAGAAGCTGACTTCTTCAGTTTTGGTACAAATGACATGACTCAAATGACCTTTGGTTTTTCAAGAGACGATGCTGGAAAATTCCTATCAGATTATGAAGATAAAAAGATTTATCCAAGAAGTCCCTTTGAAGAACTTGACAGAAAAGGCGTTGGTAAATTACTTGATATCGCCGCCAAAGGTGGACGTGAATCAAATCCAGATATCCATTTAGGAATTTGTGGTGAACATGGTGGAGATCCAAAATCAATTGAATTCTGCTATAGCATTGGACTTGATTATGTATCTTGTTCCCCTTATAGAGTACCAATAGCAAGACTTACCGCTGCTCAAGCAAAAGTAAAAAAAGAAAAAAATATAAAATAATGTAATACAATGTAGAGAGCTTTCACACGATAGCTCTCTTTTGTAATTTAAAAAGAGTTGTCATTTGACAACTCTAATTTTATATTAAATTAAAACTTTTTTCTGCTACCAGGTTTCACAAGTTCTAACCCCTCTTTACAGAATGGGCAATCTTCTTTGTCATAGATATTTATTTCAAGGCTTATTGCAGGATATAATTTTGTGCCTATATCTCTACCTGATGTTCTATCAGCTAAGCATGCAATTCCTAAACAATTTGCTCCGTGATCTTCTATAACTTTAATTGTTTCAAATGAACTCTTTCCAGTTGTTACAACATCTTCTACTACAAGTACATTTGCTCCTTTAGGAATTTCAAAACCTCTTCTTAGAGTCATTACATCATCTTGTCTTTCAGTGAAAATAGCAGGAACTCCCAATGCTCTTCCAAGTTCATATGCAATTATTATACCACCCATTGCTGGTCCAACTACTAAATCAACTTTTATTCCATCAGCATCAATTTTTTCTTTTATAATTTTACAAACTTCTTCTGCCTTTTCTGGATATTGTAATAGTTTAGCACATTGAATGTATTTGTCACTGTGTTTTCCTGAAGATAGTAAAAAATGTCCAGTTAATAAGGCTTCGCTTTCTTTAAGTAATTCTAAAACTCTATTTTCCATTTTATCCCCCTATATAATTCCTCTTATTTCATCCAAACTCTTTATTCCTTGATCCAACATAAATTTTTCCATGCCTTCAACTATTTCAACCATTGCATTTGGATTCACAAAGTTTGCAGTACCTACTTGTATTGCTGTTGCTCCTACCATGATATACTCTAATGCGTCTTGCCAATTCATAATCCCACCAATTCCAATTACAGGAATATTTACAACAGAACATACATCATGAACCATTCTAAGTGCAATTGGTTTTATTGCAGGTCCTGAAAGTCCTGCTGTGATATTAGAAAATATAGGTTTTTCAGCTAATGCATTAAATGTATTCACTAATGAAAGTCCATCAGCTCCCGCTTCTTCGCATTTAACTGCCATGTCCTTAATATTTTCTGCATTCGGTGAAAGCTTTACAACCAAAGTTTTTTCAGTTGCTTTTCTTACTTCTCGTACAACTTCCTCTGCAATATCACATTTGATTCCAAAAGCCATACCACCTTCTTTTACATTTGGGCAAGATATGTTAAGTTCAATTAATTCGATATCGGTTTTGTTAAGTAACTCAATTGATTTAATATACTCATCTATTGTAGCTCCTCCAACATTAACTAATATCTTTGTGTCATAATTTCTTAAAAATTCTAAATCATTTTTTATAAATTCCTCAGTTGATGGATTTTGAAGACCTATGCTATTCATTATCCCAGATGGAGTTTCATGAATTCTAATACCTTTATTACCTGGTTTTGCTTTAAACGTTACCCCTGAAGTTGCAATTCCACCAATCTTATTAAAATCTACATAGGGTTCATATTCTCTACCAAAACCAAATGTACCTGAAGCTGCAATGACTGGATTTTTTAAAACTGAGTTGCATAATTTTGTACTAAGCATCAAAAATCACCTCTTCTCCCTTAAATATAGGTCCTTCATGGCAAACTCTTTTTACTCCTTTTGTAGTTTCAATTGCACAACCATAACAAGCCCCTATACCACATGCCATATGAGATTCTAAAGAGTAGAAGGATTTTCCTGAAAGCTCTCTTTTTTGAAGTGATTGCATCATAGGATTTGGACCACATGCAAATATATAGTCATATTTATCCTCTATTATATCTGTGACTAAACCTTTATGACCTTCTTCTCCAGTTATAGTTGTTATATTTACATTATCTACATGCTTAGCAAATTCTTCCATTAGATAGCTTTTGTCATAAAATCCAGCATATATATCGACTTTTCCTTTTAAACTCTTTGCAAGGTACATAAACGGCGCTATACCTATACCACCTGCAACAATTGCACAATTTTTCACACCTTCTGTTGGAAAGCTGTTTCCAAGAGGACCTAATGTCTTAATATATGCACCTTCCTTTAATTCAGAAAGTATTCCTGTTCCTTTCCCAACAACTTTATAGAGAAAGGAAATTTTATTTTCTTCTAAATCGTATATACTTAGTGGTCTTGGAATTAATGGACTATCATCCCAAGCTCTAAGCATATAGAACTGTCCTGGCTTTCCTTCATATTTTCCTTCAAGCTCCATCAAATAAATGTCATCTTGAATGTGTTTGTTAAGAATAATTTTACTTTCCTTGTAATTTTTCTTCTCCATATATATCCTTTCTCATTTTTAGTACAGCATTTCTTGTACATTCTTGGAATTTCTTTTCTCCACCTTCAACCTTTTTATAAGCTGTTATTATACCTCTTGAGGAGTTAACAACACCACCATTAAAATTGTTTAAGTAAAGTCTAATGTCTTCAGCTTTGCCACCTTGTGCTCCGTAACCTGGAATTAAGAAGAATGATTTTTCATATCTTTCTCTTATTTCTTTTGCTTCTTCGCTATATGTTCCTCCAACTACAAAACCTAAAGAGCTATATCCACACTCTCCTAATACTTCCTGTGCCATTTTGTATATGTTATCACCAATTGTGTAGTACATTGGTTCATTATTATAATTTAAATATTCTATGTCTTTTGCTCCAGGATTAGATGTTCTTAAAAGAACAAATGCTCCTTTATCCCCACTTTTTAGATATTCCATATAAGGTGTAATGCTATCGTAACCCATATATGGATTTAATGTAATGAAATCTACTTCAAAATCACCTGTAAAATGAGCTCTTGCATATTCTTTTGCAGTGTTTGCAATGTCTCCTCGTTTTACATCACCTATTGAAATTAAGTTTTTATCTCTAAGGTATTTTAAAGTTCTTTTATAAGCCTTTAGTCCATCAATTCCCATCGCTTCGTAATAGGCTATTTGGACTTTGTAAACACCTGTAATATCATAGGTTGCATCTATGATTTGCTTATTGTACTCAAATACAACATCATCTACTTTTGAACTTTTATTTTTTATATTTTCAGGTATATAGTCCATAGATGTATCAAGTCCTACACATACAAAACCCTTTTCTTCAACTGATTTATAAAGCTTATCGATTATCATTTATTCCTCCTTGTCATAAATTTGATCACAATATGCACATTTATATAGTTTTTGTTCTCGATCTATAAGTTCAAATCTATGAACTATGTTCCTTTCACTTGTAGAAATACAACGAGGATTTTTACAATGAATTACATCTTCAACTACCTCTGGAAGTTCTACATTTATCTTTTTTACTATTTTTTGATCTTCAATAATATTAACAGTTATTGTTTCATCAATTAAACCAAGAACTCTTAAATCTAAATCAATTACATTTTCTATTTTAATTATGTCTTTTCTTCCCATAGCTTTTGAGTTTGCATTCATTATTAAAGCAACAGAATAGTCTGCCTTATCTAAATCAAGCATTTCATATAGCATATGGCCATGTCCTGCCTTAATATGGTCTATTACAATTCCCTTATTGATACTATTAATTGTTAACATTATTTCACCCCTAATAATTTTAATATAAGTGCCATTCTAACAATTACGCCGTATTTTACTTGTTTGAAGTAAACAGCTCTTGGATCACTGTCAACTTCTACAGCTATTTCATTAACCCTTGGAAGTGGATGAAGTATTGCCAAATCTTTTTTTGCATCTTCTAACTTTTCAAGAGTTAATATATAAGAATCTTTTAGTCTTATATAATCTTCTTCGTTAAAAAATCTTTCCCTTTGAACTCTTGTCATATATAGGATGTCAAGCTTTTCCATTACTGAACTCAACTTTTCAGTTTCAACAAATTCAATATTCTTACTTCTTAAATTTATTTTTATATACTCTGGAATTTTTAATTCTTCAGGTGATATAAATACAAATTTATTGTTAGGATAAATACTCATCGCCTTTACAAGAGAATGAACAGTACGTCCAAACTTCAAGTCTCCACATAGTCCAATTGTTAAGTTTTCAAAAGTACCCTTTGTTTGGTTTATAGTTAGTAAGTCAGTTAATGTTTGAGTTGGATGTTGATGACCGCCATCCCCTGCATTTATTAATGGAACTGTTGTAAAGTCCTTTGATAAAGTTGCAGAACCTTCTTTTGGATGTCTCATTGCTATTATGTCAACATAGTTACTTATGGTTTTAACTGTATCTGCTAAACTTTCTCCTTTTGCAGTAGATGATGAAGCACTTTCGGAAAATCCTATACAGTCTCCACCAAGTCTATGGATTGCTGACTCAAAACTAAGTCTTGTTCTTGTTGATGGTTCAAAAAAAAGAGTCCCCAGAATTTTACCAGTACAGCAACTGGAAAAACTCTCAGGACTCTTAATAATGTCTTGAGCTAAATCCATTATTTCACTAATATCTTCTTTAGAAAAATCATTAATCTCTATTAAATCTCTTCCAGATAACATTTATTATGCCTCCTCTATATTTTTTTTCTTAAAATAAGATACCATTTTAAAATCATATTGTCAAATTATTTTTCAATATTTTTTCAAATATACTTTAAAAATGTGAAAAGATATTTTTTTCATAAAAAAATAAGAGGATTTAAATCCCCTTATATTCTTCTCTTAATTCTTTTATGGTTTTGGAACTGATATTTTCTTTTGAAATATCAAATTCATTAAGAAAACTATTTAATTCTTCTTCTGAGTTAGCTTCTATTTCAGCATAATCAAAAGGAAATGAATTTCTGTCCCAATAATCAAAATCTATTCTAATGTTATTATATGAATAGCTAAATCTTTCTTTAAAAGTAGACTTAAAGCTATCAAGTTTAATAAATTCTAAAATCTTCTTGAGATTTGTAAGGTTATCAAACTCAATAGTATATTCTTCAGCCTTTTTAAACTCTGCATCATCTACCATCTTTTTATAAGTTAAATAATTATATGATTCATTATTGAGCATATCTTTCACAAGTCTTATTCTCATATAATCTTTATCGGATATTAACTTAATGGTTTTAGATGAAATCAATATATTTTCTTGCTCTTCATGATGAGACAAGATTGCGCCTTTTTTTAAAAGACTATTTTTAAAATCATCTAAATCAATATTAATTATTTTTACTTCTAATTCTCTTTCCACTATCTTATTTTAACGCTCTCTTCATCTATAAATACAGTTACATCATGATGCAACTTTAATAGAGAAACTGGAACTTTTGTTGAAATTTTATCCTTATTAACTAAATAGTTGGTTGCTTCTTCTTTATTTTTTCCACTTATTAAAAGAATAATTTTTTCTGCATTAAAAATTGTTCCCATACCCATGGAAATGGCTTTTGTTGGAACTTCATCTTCACTTTCAAAAAATCTTGCATTTGCTTTAATTGTACTTTCTTCTAAATCAACGACAGATGTTGAGTAATTTAACTCTTCATCAGGCTCATTAAATGCAATATGTCCATCTGGTCCAATACCTAGTAATTGTATATCTACTCTTTCTGAACTTCTTACATCATTTTCGTAATCTACTACTTCTTTTTCAGGATCTTTATTTCCTTGTGGAATTCTTATATTTTCTTTTTTTACATTTATGTGGTTTAACAAATTATCATACATAAAATAATTATAGGATTGAGGATTATCAGGAGTCAAACCTATATACTCATCAAGATTAAAAGTTTTAACTTCTGAAAAGTCTAAACCGTTAACATGAGCATCAATTAAACATTTGTAAAGTCCAACAGGTGTTGATCCTGTTGCAAGGCCCAGTATAGAATCTTTTTTATTCTTAATTTGGTCTATTACCATTTTTGCAGATTCTTTGCTCATTTCATCATAGTTTTTTGTGTAAATTACTTTCATTTCTTCCTCCTATTTTTTATTTGCAGACAAGCCTAATCAGATATTTTTATAGGTTTGAACTGCAGATAGTCGCTTGATGTACAAAAGTACTCAATTCCATCAACGACTCCTTCAACCACATTAACAAGTCCTGGTCCATGTAGATGACCATAGACACATTTGGTAACACCATGTTCTTTTAGGATATAATGAAAATCATTTGGAAGTTTTTCGTTAGTAAAAGGTGGGTAGTGAAGCATTCCTATTTTATCTTTGCCTTTTGGCGCTGATTTCAAAGAAAGCTCAAGTCTTAATAGTTCTCTTCTGTAAATATTATACTCCTCACTTTCTTCTGTCAGATAATCCCAACCTCTTGTTCCAACTATACAATAATCATTAAATTCAAAATAATTGTTTTGTAAAAAGAAAATGCTTTTTAAATTTAAAGAATTATTTTTATTTAGAGAACTCCACCAATAATCGTGATTTCCCTTTAAAAAAACCTTTTTCCCCGGTAATTCTTCTATCCTAATTAAGTCGTGATATGCTTCTTCCAAATTGATAGCCCACGAAATATCTCCAGATACAAGTACCAAATCACTTTCTTTAACTATTTGTTTCCAATTTTGAAAAATTCTATCTTCATAATCTTCCCATCTATCTCCAAATAGAGTCATGGTCTTTTCTTTCGTATAATCCAAATGTAAATCAGAAATACTATAAATCATTTTCTCACCTATAAATTTATAATTTTAACATCTTGATATGACTTTAAAACTTCTAACTCTCTATCTTGACAGCTTAATATAATAATTTGATTGTTACTTAACTTTTTATACAAGATATCAATTATATCTTTAAGTCTTTTATCATCCAAGTAATTAAATGCATCATCTAAAATGAGAAAACCCGATTTATCATATAGTTCAGTACATATGGCTATCTTAAGAACGAGAAAAATTATATCTTGCGAACCTTTACTCAAACTTAAAGATGATTTAATATCACCACCTCCATTTTCCTTATAAGAAACGTTTAAAAATTCATCAATATAAAATTTTAAATTGTTACCATAAATCGGTTCCAAAAGTGAATTTACACTTTTTATAAGTTTTGGAACAAAATTAGCTTTTAATTCCTCAAAAGATTCTTCAACAAGCTTTAGAGTCATATCAATTATTTTTGACTTATTTTCAAGCTCATCTATTCTATTAGATGTGCTTTTTTCTTTATCTAATAGTCTTGGTAGTTTTATTATTTCACTATCCAATATCTTTATTCGTTCTTTTAATCTTACTATCTCATTATAAATTTCATCTTTTTCTTCTCTTAAATCTTCAAGTTCAATGTTTTCGACCAAATAAAATTCTTTTGAAAATTCTATCTTATTAAAATTCGAATTTCCTGTTAAAGGTTTTGTCCTTGTAATAAATTCAAGTCTGGAGTTACAGTCTTTTAAATTGTTTTCACAATTAGAAAGATCTTCTTCAAGTTCCTTTATTTCTCTTATTCCAATATTAAACTTATCATTAATAGTCTTATCGATATCTAACAGAGAATTATTTTTGTCTTCCTCGTCATTTAATAAATACTCTATTTCCTTATCTAAATCTTCTATTTTTTTGTAATAAAAATCTCTATCTTTTTTTGCTTTTTCTAACTCATTGTTATCAAATTTATTTGTATTTTGTTTTTGTATAACAAAACATATAAAATTAACTACTACAAACCCAATAAATATAATTGAATTTG
>QWCE01004775.1_pt1 | contig 13055 bp, 11 predicted proteins | sample 1972531 | NCBI WGS metagenome assembly QWCE01 (sample SAMN09866716, study PRJNA288562) | Human gut metagenome isolate term4_stool, whole genome shotgun sequencing... | reverse complement strand
CGTGGTTCCGCTTCGGGCCTGTTGGCGGCCTGCCCGTCGGACGGCAGCCACGACTTCTACCTGTCGATGATGCTCGACGTTCCCGTGCCGCGCGTGCCCGTGCTGCGCGCACGTCTGCAAGACTCCCGCCGAGGGGCGCAACGCGCATCCGACGCACAGGAAGCTGGCCGCGTGGTGCAAGTGCAGCGTGGGCACGGTCAAACGCCATTTGTCATGGCTGGAAGGGGGACGTGTGGTGATGGAGCAGCGGTTCCGTCTGCGTGACGGTTCGCCGGTCGTGCCGCGCTGGCGCCGTTGACGATATAGGCGTCCTTCGTGGGTGTCGGCGTCGGCGATCATGTGCTTTTTCCGTTCAGGGAGGTTTCGTATGGCTGATGCTCCTGCCGGGGTCCGTGCCGGCAAGGCCGGGGGTCCGCATGGGTTGCGGGTCCTGTCCCCGGCCGATCCGGGGTATGTGGAGTGGTGCCGGTCCGGCATGCCCCAGAGGATCCGTCTGCTCAAGCTCGCCGCCGAGAAACGCCGCCGGATCGAGCAGGGGGTGATCTGTCCGAAATGCCATAGGCGCCGGGTCCGTGCCGGCGACACGTTGTGCGCCCAGTGCCGTCACTTGGAGGATCTGCCCCGCTGCCGGGAATGCGGGAGGCGGACGAGCCGTCCCGTGGACGGGTTGTGCGCCCGATGCCTGAAACTGGTCCGGGAACAGGCCAGGCCGATGTGCCCGAAATGCGGCAGGTGCCGGTGCCTCGAGGGCGAGGACATGTGCGGCAGGTGCCGGGCGCACCGTGTGTTGCCATCCTGTTCTCGTTGCGGCGCGCCGCGGCGGAAGGGCTCGCCGGACGGGTTGTGCGGCCGATGCCGGCAGCTCCTTTCGGGGAAGGCGAGGACATGAATCTGGCGGACGTGGCCTTGGAGGCCCTGTACGTGCTGGGTGTACTGATGTGCTGCGCGCTCCTGTCCCGCGAGGAGGGCTCGCGCGAGGGCCTGGGTTCGCGTCGCGCCCGCCTGTTCATGCTGGCGTTGGCGGTGGAGGCGATGCAGGCGGGGTTGGGTTCGCTCGCGTTCCGGGAGCCGTGGGGCGCGCCGTTCGCGCCCTGGCAGGCGTTCGACCTGACAGGAGCGGTCCTGGCGGACCTGTTCCTCGCACGGGCCCTGCTGCGCGGCGACGGCGGGGCTCCCGGCCCGGACTACCGGTGACGCGTACCGCCGGTCATTCCTCCCGTTCGTGTTCGTGTTCCACCTCGAAGCGGATCTTGAGCCGCGTACGGCCGCGGCGGGCATGGCGCGCGGCGCGGCTTCGCCCGCCGCCGTTTTCCCGGAGGCCGTGGCGGGTGTGGCGTCCCCACGCATGAACGTGGGCCAAGAGTTTTCTCGCGGCCGCCATGACGCGCAGGAGCGACAGCGCCACGAGGCAGCCGATGGCGAGCAGCGCCACCAGGTCGCGGTTCCGGGCGGCGGGCAGGTTCTGGATGATTTCGAGGAGGTCGAGCATGGCCTCGATGGTGTTTGCGATGTATTCCATGTGCCGCTGTATGCGTCCGACGCCCCTGCTCATGTTCACGTCCGATTCCCGGTCCGATGACGGCCGGGAACGTTATGGTCGTCCACCCGCCGAAATCGGTGCCGCCGCGGGTGATCGCGCCATGGGGAAGGAACATCCTGAATGATTGGCCATATTGGATCGGAGTGCGGGAGGAAGGCCCTGGACTTTCTGGCCGTCGGGCGGTCCCGCCTCACTGCATGTCGGCTGCGCGGCCGGCGGGCTGCATCGTCCGGCTCACACTGGACCAGAACCGGACATGCCGTCGAAACCCCTATAATTGTCATGTCGTCAGAACAAGCCCGGAGAAGGATATGCCATCAATGCTTACAGTCGCGGAGACGGGGAGCTTGTCCGTTCCTCTCGTCTCCAACCACGATGTGGCTTCGCCGTTGAGATATCCCGGCGGCAAAAGCGTGCTGTCCGGGTACGTCGCCTCGCTTATCGATGTTCTCGGCATTCGTGACGTCACGTATGTCGAACCCTATGCCGGGGGTGCCGGTGTCGCTCTGCGTCTGTTGAAGGACCACAAAGTATCGAAGGTAGTTATCAACGACTACGATCCCGACGTGTTCGCGTTCTGGAACAGCGCTGTCAATGATTCGGCTTCGTTCCTGGAACGATTCGACCGGGCGGAACCCACTATCGAGGAATGGCATAGGCAGAAACGCATCATCGCGGACCCTGCCAGCGAGCTGGACAGGGGGTTCGCGTTCTTCTTCCTCAACAGAACCAACAGATCCGGCGTGCTGAACGGCGGCGTGATCGGAGGATTGAAACAGAACGGTAGATACAAGGTTTCGGCGCGGTACAACAAGGCCTCGCTAAGACGAAAACTTGAATTTCTCGGGGAACACGCCGACTCCATCGAGGTCAGAAACGAGGATGGCAGGGCCGTGGTCGAACGATTCGTCGGATTCCCTGAGGCGTTCATCTATGCGGATCCGCCTTACGTGGAGAAAGGCGGCAGCCTGTATATGAACGCCTTGGACGATGAGAGGCACAGGGAGCTCGGAGATCTGCTGAACAATCATGCCGACTCCCATTGGATGCTCACCTATGACGATACGGCGTTGATACGCGAGCTGTACGGGGAACGGTACGGTGGCCTGTTTCCTTTGCAATACAGCGCCTCCGCCCGGCGCACCGCGAACGAGCTGATGATCTTTTCCGATACACTGGGCAAGGCCGCAGCCCACATGCACTGACGCGAAGGAGAGGACATGGCGAATCCGTTCGGGGAAAAGAATATCGGCCCATGGGAGGGCCAGCAGGTGGAGTACATTCCGCTGGATGATCTGGTCCTGTGGACGGAGAATCCCCGCGATCCGCTGGATGGCGATTACACGAACGACGATGTCATCCGTCGCGCAACCGACGGACGCAACGACAAGCAATGGCAGTTGTCCAAGCTATCGAAAGAGATGGGCGACAGATTCGATTTGAGCGAACTGCCCACGGTATGCAGAATCGATGACGGACCGAAGTACAGGGTATACGACGGCAACAGGCGTGTCATTCTGGCGATGCTCCGCAAGGCCGGTCTCACTACTGAGGGCCAGCAACAACTGGTGCCTCCGGATTTCCCAGACCCCATCCCATGCAACGTGTGCGACGAAGAGACCGCGCTGGAGAATGTGGAACGCAAACACAGAGGTAACGGGAGCTGGAAACAGTACGAGCGGGACCGTTTCATGTTCGACTACAGGGGAGGCCCGAAAACCGTTCTCATACGGCTGGAGGAGCTCATCAAGGCGGTGACGAAATGGCCCGCCCTGAACATGAGATACGTCGAAGATGACGTCTTCAACAAAAAGCATCTCGAAGAGATGGGTCTTCTTCCCGACGAACCGGACTTCGGGGTTCCTCTGGAGCTGCTGGAGGAGCTCGTGGAGGCCGTCGCCGACAAACTGGATAATGAGCTGAACACGCGCAACGCGCGAAACGACCCCGCCAGCGTCCTACCGGGCGAACTCATGGACCGTATCAGAGAAGCACGGCACCGCCGACCGGCGGGCGAAAAGGCCGACGGACGGGAAAGGGAACTTCCCTCCGACAATTCCGAGCCTCCATCGCAATCCCATGGTGGTCTTGGCCGGGATGATGTGCTTCGCCCCGATACGTCCGGGACACTCCCCCACACCGATGCATCCGCCAGGAGGCGAAGGGGACGCACCCGTCAGGTCAAGCCGGCATCCATTCCCGTGTTCGGGAACCCTTCGGGTCTACGGCTGCAGACGGGAGACGTCAACAACATGTATCGCACTTTGGAGGAACTGTGGAACATGTATGCGCGCGGAGGCATGCGGAATGCCGCCGCGTTCGTGCCGATCTTTCGCATGGGGCTGCGTCTGCTGATCGATACGGCCGCCATGGAACGATGCGGCGGATTGGACAGATATGTGGGCGAGTATGCCGGGGAAGCGAAAAAACGTCTCAGGCAGGCGGCAAACAGCGCTGATCTCGTTACCTTTATGCGCAACCAGGCGGTGTCGCCGGAAAATCTGCTCCGACTGCTCCAGAACGGCGCACATGCGTATACTTCGACCGGGAACAAGGAACAAGCCCTAGCCATGAGTATCCTGATCGGGGAAATGCTTTCGATCAGCCACGGACGTCCATGATTCGGGGGGGATGGCGTTTCATGGGACACAAGACTGTGGCAGCCATTTACCAGCAAATCGCCGTGACGGGCTGATGCTTCTCTATAAACCGGGTCGCGCGTTCACGGACGGTCCGGAATCCGGCCATCGCGCACAGAGTTTTTCACTCCTCATCAAGCCGATACGGGGGGCACGTTCGGCGTGCATCATGGCATGAGACGTCACACTCTCATGGGACGGGAAAGAATTTCCGGCTGTCGGAGGACAATCGTGTTCGTATCAGCTTTCCACATGAGAAGGGGGAAACATGGAACACGGGAACGATGAACCGTCCCGCCCCGAGGGGACAGGCGCCTTCTCGTCGCGGGAGGACGGGCCGTCGGAGTGCGGCCCTGGCACGGTGCGGGCGGTTCGGGATTGGATCAAGAAAAGACTTGACCTGATTCGCTTATGCCTCGAACAGGCCGGGGAGTCCGTCCGGGACCTGCATGGCGTGGCCCTGTGGCTGCTTGTGCTCATCCTGACCGTTACGGGCTCCGTGATTCTCGTGTTCAGTCCGTTCGGAAGCGACAGCGCCACGAGGCAGCCGATGGTGAGCAGCGCCACCAGATCGTGGTTCCGGGCGGCGGGCAGGTTCAGGATGATTTCGAGGATGTCGAGCATGGCCTCGACCAAGTTTCTGATGTATTCCATGTGCCGTGGTATGCGTTCGCTGGCCATGTTTATGCTCGCAGCCGATTCTGGTAGACCTTCAATCTGCGTACGATGCCCGGTGTCGACAATGCCTACACGGAATTGGCCCTGTCGTTGGTCGGCGACTGGCTCACCCATGTCTCCGAGAAGGCGGCGTGTTTCCGTCTTTGCCGAACCGACGATATCCAGACCGTATGAGTCTGGCTTGGTGACCCCCGATATGCGTGTTTCCGGGTGCAACCATTACGGGTATCATGCCGGGAAACGGCTTGTCATTGGGAATGCATGGGGATATGTTTAATCGGGTACCCCGATATATGTAGGGTGGGTCATAGGAGGATGGCATGAGAGAGAACACACTGAGGACCGCTCCTCTCGACGGGCTGGGCATCACGCTGACCTGGTCCATACCGGAAAACCCGCCCTCACAGGGTCCGGAGGATTTCTTCTCGAATTATCAGCTTCGTTTCAAGGATTCCCAGCCCGATGGTTCGATCATCTGCATCGTCAAGAACGACGGCTGGTCCACAGGCGATTACCCATACAGCTACCAGCTGCAGAACGAACGGGAAGGCATCAGCTTCGACCTGGACGTCGACCGGTTCCGCATCGACATGACAAAGCCGGATAACTATTCCAACTGGGATTCCTTCGCTCCCGTCATCGAATCGGGCATAGACATACTTCTACAGGCATTGAATAAGACCGTGGGTGCCACGTGCTTCGATTCGGTTTCCATCCGGTATGACGACTGGTTCCCGACGGAAATCACAGGAAGGGATTCCTCCCATTTCATCAGGGACGTTCTTGGTTTTTCCATCGCCCTTCCCGACCGGATTGACGAAGGATTCCCTTCCAAAGGTGATGAATCGGTCCAGGCATACGTCAATCGGCATCTCGCCGGCTGCGGATTGGACGCGACCATCAAGGTGGCGGACATGACACGCATCGCCGGACGCCCCGCGGATCCCAGTCGTGCAGGCGTGGCCCTGATGATGCAGATCTCGAATCGCTCGTCCATCGACACGGACCTGCGTTCCGTGATGGATTCCCTGTCGGAGGAACATGACATCGCGCATAGAATGTTCTTCACCCTCATCGAGCCGATAAGGGACACGTTCGGCGTTGGGGAGGACCAATGAAAACAGCCGAACTCTTGGAGACGCTTCGGACGAGGCAGCCCCTGTCCTGGAGACAGGTGAGGGACCGTCTGTCGCTCTCGCTTCCCCGCCAATCGCGACTCGATCTGGCATCAGACGACAGATACCCGCAGGAATCGGACTACGGAGGCGGGTCGGCCATCGTGGATTTCCTGGACATGAAAGATGGCTGGGCCGGCCCCGGCACGTTCGCGCCCTCCCGGATGATCATTCGGAACGCGCGCGCCTTCCTGTCCCGGGTCTCTGCTGTCAGCCGTATCGTGCCATGCGTTTCCCCTTCCCCGAGAGGAACCATCAACATCACCTATTATCTGGATGAGGACAGGGACATATCCGTCGAGGTGGGCGACGACGAGCTGGCTTCGTCCACGAACCTTGACCGTGATGACCTGTTCCTTGTCTGGAACCGGGATGATGCCATCCCGCAGCAGCTTCTGGAGGCTTTGGCCCAGGGACGCCCTTTGACCCGTTCCTGGAATTCCCCGTCCCGTGGATGGTCCGTCAGATGACGTCCGCGGAGGATTATCCGGATCATGTGGACGATGCGGAGCAATTACTTCGGGCCGTTCTGACCAGGCATCACATCGAACGTATCCCATTGCCGGACGGTACGTTACAGCTCAGAATCTCCCGGGATTTCTTCCTGCCATTCAGATCCGATGAAATCGGACTATCCGCGTTCAGGGAGCTGGCCGGCAAGGATACGATTCGCAGGCATGCGGATTCCATGTTCAGCTATTGCGGATTCGGTCGCACCCAGTGCGCGGATATGCGAGAGATCGATGCGGAGGTTGAAGCCGCCCCCATTCCAAAGGCTCCGGAGCACGCGAACATCGATCTCAGCGGGCTGCTGACCGAAGAGGATATTCGCTTATATCAGGCGGCCTCCGAGGCCACGCCTCATGGAAAGATCCGTCCGGTCAATCCTCATGCATGCCGCAAGGTCTATGCCGTGTTGAATCTGTTGAGGGAACGATTCACCGTGGAATGGGATCCGGAATCCAAAGGTTATCGCAAGGCCATCCGTCGGCCCCGATGATTCCTCACGCCGCCGGCATGGACGGGATCCAGCGTACGCCGCCCTTCTGTGGCTCCTGGTTGCCGTGGCTTGCGTGTACTGGCATTTCGGGAAGGGGAGCGCCAGCCGTCCGGCTTCCCCTTCCGCTCCCCCGATATCGGCGGATTGTCGGGTGGATGGCATGCCGGCCGGCGGGATCGCCGGCCGTGGCATAGGATGTGTTCATGCGGACCGTCCCTCTCTCCCGGAAGGGGGTGCCGGCGGCTGGTCCGATGACGGGAAAGGAACGAGGATGAGCGAAGAGGATAAGGTGCCGTCCCCGGACGGCGTGGGCGTGGTGCCCGAACCCGAGCCCGAAACGGTTCGCAGGCGTCCGAAGTGGCTGACGCCCGCGGCCGTGGGTTGCGTGCTGGTGCTGCTCGCCGTGGGCGGCGTGGTCGGCTGCCGTGTGTGGTCGGCGCGCGAACTGGCCGAGGCGAGGGAGGCTTGCGCCGTGGCGGCCGACGGGGCGCGTGGCGCGGCGAACGACTACAACGCGCTCGTCAACGGGAAGGCCGCCGACGCCTCGGCGGTCGCCGCCGACCAGGTGAAGGACGCGAGGACCGTGGACGCGCTGGCCAAGGCGTTGAAGACCACGGTGCCCGAGTATGAGGGGTGCTTGGCCGGTTCCAAGGCCGGTCTGGACGAGGCGACGTCGAAGCTCGACAGGCAGGCCGCCTGGTACAAGACGCACACGGGCTCCCTGTCGAAGGCCGTCAAGGCGGTGGAATCCTCGAGGCTGGACAGGACGGTCGAGGACGCGGAGAAGCTGCTCGCCGATTCGAAGGGCAGGGTCGCCGACGAGAAGACCCGTAGCATGTTGGAGCAGGCCATCAAGGACAGGGACGCGGACGCGATCGGCGAGGCCGTGAACGCGGTGGACGGGTCGGTCAAGGCCAAGGCGAAGGCCGACGCCGACGCGAAGGCCAGAAGGGAGGCCGAGGAGAAGGACCAGGCCGAACGGGAGGCCCAGGCGGCCGCCCAGGCCGCCGCGGCCCAAACGCAGGCGCAGCAGCAGGCGCAATCCTATGGCGGCGGCTACTCGTACGGCGGCGGCACCGGCTACACCGGAGGCGGCTACACGGGAGGCGGCTACACCGGCGGAGGCACGTACACGCCGCCCGCGACCGGAGGCGGCAACGGTGGGGGTTCCGCCTCCAGCGGACCAATCAGCGGAGGACACGGATGTACTACTGATTGTCCTCCACCATCAAGCGACGGTCTAATTCATCATTAACGACTATCAATAAAGCGCATAAGGGTCTTGCTCGAATTTCGGGCAAGACCCTTTTTTATTCCCCGGTTCTCTTTTCCCTGTGTTTTTCCTGTGATATCGGTGTGGTTTCCCGGGGTGTGCGGGTGGGGGTCGTGGAGTCCGGCCTGTGGGACGGGTTCCGTGAGGGGCGGGAGAGGCCCGTCCTGTTGATCAACACAGGGAGGAGACCCTTATGGGTTTTCGTCATGATAGGGCGTCGGCCGGGCGGAGTCATGAACCGCTCGCGCGTGGCGCGCATGGGGCGGGGCCGGCACGCACGGTGCTTGCCGGCCTGGTGGCCGTGGCCACGCTGGCCACGGGTGGACTGGTGGCGTCGACCGCGTATGCGGGCGGCGCGGGAGACAACCGTCCGGGCGGCGCGACCGGCGGCCTTCCCGCGGGCATGTTCTGGCAGTACAAGGACGACGCGTCCGGCAGCTTCGGTCCGGCCGCGAACGCGGACGGCTCGCCGCGCATCGAGTCGGTGGAGGCCGCGTACAAGCGTGCCGGCGTGAGTGTGGTGAACGACGGCGTGTACGACGGGCCGGCGGCGATCCGCGATACGTTGCGGGGCGCGCTGTCGAAGTGCGTGGCCGGCTTCCGTCAGCGTCATCCGGGCGAGGGCGACGGCGACTGCCGCGTCGTGGGCGTGGGCTCGGTCGCCGGCCAACAGGGCGGCAGATGGGTGTACAACGGGTCCGGCGGCTATTCGGCGAGCAAGTGGTACTCGTCCTGGGACTCGCAAATCAAACCGTATACATATAACTATGCCGGTACACAAAGCTACCGGACCTCAGATGGCTTTGATGATGATCCGTCGACCAGCGTGGACAAGATCGCGTATGACAACATCGCGCGGGCCGGCGCGACGCCGAATCTGATCATCATCGTGCTGGACAAGTACCAGCCGAAGCCGCCGGAGACGCCTCCGGCCCCGCCGACGAAGAAGGTGGAGCAGGGCACGAGCGCTGATGGCATGTCGAACGAGACGGTGATCTCGACGGGCACGGGCGTTGGCGGCAAGAGGATGGTCGTCCAGGATGCGATCGATCCGAACGGCATGGCGTACAAGGTCACGGGCCAGAAGGTCACGGATGCGACCACCGGCCAGGACGTGTCCGCGAAGTTCACGTTCAACACGGCGGACGGGCAGCCGGCCCCGAACGATGTGGCCACGGCCACGTGGAAGGGCGGCGATCTGCCGGAGAAGCACACGTTCGAGTACCGTCTGACCATCACGGTCTCGCTGCCTTCCACGTCGAAGGTCGCGGACACACCAAGTGTCACGTGGAACGACAAGGGCACGGGCAAGGCCGACGGCCACGGGTTCCCGACCTGGCGGCCGAACCCGGACAAGAGCTGGATCCTGTACCGTGACGGCAAGTGGCAAGCCGTGGTCGATCCGGGCGAGACGAACAGGACCGGCGCGGACGACATGAAGTTCCTCGACGGGGACACGGTCGGCTCCGCGGTGAACGGCACCGTGGACCCCGGTCTGAAGGAGGCTCCCTCCAAGCTGGAGCTGACCGACGACTGGGCCGCCGCCGACTATCTGGTCGACCCGCAGGACGCGTCGAAGATCCGCGTGTTCGCGGCCGAGGCCGAGCCCGACCGCACCGACACGGTCGACGGCGCCACGGTGAAGCACTACACGCGGACCAGCGTCGCGGACATCGCGAACAAGGGCACCGACGTGACCGACATGTTCGACATCAAGGTCGAGGGCACCGTGGCGACCGCCACCGCGAAACCGGACTATTTGAAGACCCTGAAGGGCATGAGGAAGGGCCTGCAGCTGACCCTGCTCGTCCCGTTCACCGTGAACTTCGCGGACGGCAAGGGCGCGGCCCGGGTGCGCGAGGACTTCGGCAGGAAGCCGGGCGACGAGGTCACGTTCTGCACCTCGCCGGACGGCAAGGAGCTGACCAACAAGGGCAGCCAGACCGTGAACGGGCAGACCGAGCCGACCAACAAGCCGAAGATCTGCGGCTACGTGCCTCCGGTGAAGAAGGACGTGATCGCGGAATCCTCGCAGGGCGGCGGCCAGGAGAGCGTGGACGGCAAGGTCGTCCACCCGGGCCAGAAGGTCGAGTACCAGCTGACCACCGAGCCGAAGCTGCCCGCCGACCTGGCCACCATGGTCACGAGCGTGGCGTTCACTGACCAGTATGACGAGAACCTCGTGCCGGACAAGCAGACCGTCGAGATGATGGACCTGAACACCGGCAAGGTCGTGCCGAAGTCGAAGTACGCGACCAGGTGGGATGAAGGCAGGCACCTGTTCCAGCTGACCGTGAAGGACCAGTCGCTGATCGGCCAGTGGCGCGCCTCCTCCAGCCCGCGCGTCCAGATCCGCTTCGAGGGCACCGTCAGGGAGGATGCCCCCACCGACCACAAGATCGGCAACAAGTGGGTGCTGACCCTGAACAACAGCCTGACCCCGTCGAACGAGGTGTTCAACCTGCCGCCCGTCTTCAACCCCTCGAAGAAGGACACCCAGTCCAAGGAGCAGGGCGACCCGACCGTCTCGATCGACGGCAAGACGATGCTGCTGGGCGACACCGGCCACTACACGATCGACCTCGACGCCACGCAGAAGGACCAGGCCTACAAGGTATGGCGATTGGGCCTGACGGATGATTTCGATGACGAGTACGTGAGCATCGACCCGTCGAGGATCGAGATCACGGGCGACGACGGCAAGGACTACACCAACGCGTTCAACATCCAGGTGAGGGACGGCGTCGCCTACGCGTACGCGAAGACCGTGGACACCGAGATCCCCGCGACCGGCGAGACCGTGAAGGGCGACCCGCAGCCCGCGGACCTGAAGGCCTACAGCGAGAAGTCCGACAAGGACCACGACCCGTTGAAGGACCCGGCCATCGACCAGTCGCTGCTCGGCCAGCACTACGCGGTCACCCTGCCCTACACGGTGGTCAAGGTCACCGACGGCTACGTGGTGAAGAACACCGCCACCCAGATCGTCAACAACGTGAGGAAGAAGACCAACACCGTCTCCAACCCGTTGAAGCCGATCAACCCGAAGAAGGACGTGACCGTGAAGGTCGGCGGCGACAGCGTCGACGGCAGGAGCGTCTACCTGGACTCCACGTTCCTCTACCAGCTCGACAGCTCGATCCTGCCCGCGGACCGCGCCTACCAGAAGATCGCGAACTGGGGCATCACCGACCAGCTCGACCCGGCGTACGACAAGGCGACCGGCCAGTGGGCCGTGTACGCGGCCCGCGACCTGTACCGGGGCGGCGAGGCCATCGCCAAGAAGGGCGAGAGGATCGCCGGCAGCGGCTTCGACAGCTCGAGGCTCGGCGGCGACATGTTCACCGCGAACATCGACCCCTCCACCGGCCTCGTGGACATCCAGGCCACCCAGGCGTACCTGGACCTCGTGTCCGCGGACGACGCGCACGAGCAGGGCTGGCGCGCCTACGTGCAGGCCACGCGAGTGAAGGTCACCGACCGCCACGAGAACGTGTTCACCGAGCACGTGAACGGCAAGGACCTGACCAGCAACATCGTGTGGACCCGCACCCCTGACCTGACCCCGGGCATCAAGCTCGAGAAGTGGGACAGGAGGAGCGGATGGCCGAAGGGCGACCGCGACGACTCCAAGGACGCGCTCGACGGCGCCAAGGACGGCACGACCATCGTGTTCACCATCAAGAACACCAGCAAGGACGAGGACGGGCACGGCGCATGGTTCAAGGCCAGCGACCTGAAGCTCGAGGACCACACCATCGTCGGCGACGGCGAGGTGAAGGACCTCAAGTACCCGGACAACTGGTCCACGCTGGTCCTCAAGCCCGGCGACTCCGTGGAGGTGACCGGCACGCTCACCGGATTCACCAAGGACAGGCACACCGACCGCGCCAAGGTCACCGGCACCCCGTTGGTCGAATGCCCCGTGGTGGACAAGGACCCGTTCGGCGACGCCTCCGGCAAGCCGTCCACAGGCGGCGAGGCCGGCGACGGCGACGGTCCCAGGCAGGTGACCGTCGGCAATCGCACGCTGTGCGAGGACACGCCCGTCGAGTCCAACACCGACGACTGGAACGGCCGCCGGTCGCTGCTGGGCGAGACCGGTTCCGCGATCCTGCCCGTCGGCGTGGGCGCGCTGCTCATGGCCGGCATCGGCGCCGCCGTCGTGATGGTCCGCCGCCGCAAGTCGGCGCATGACGACACGGACGCGGCCCTCATGCCGCGCCACGCCGCCTGACCCGACGGGGCCCGTCCCATGCGCGTCGCCGCGTGGAGGGCCCTTTTCCCGGGGCCGGCGTCCCGACCGGGACGCCGGCCCCTCATCCATGCAACGACATCGATCACTCCCCTCCTGTTGGGGAGGGGGCGGGCGCGGCATGCGGCCGCGCCCATAGGAGAAGGACACGATATGAGGAACATCATCCGCATCGGCGCCGGCACGGACGGCCGGAACCGGTTCGTCGCGATCGCGTTGGGCGTCGCCCTGGCGGTCGGACCGGCCGCCATGCTGCCCGCGGCGGCGCTGGCCGCGCCGGCCACGGACGCCGCGACCAACTGCCGATCGGATGCGGCCAACAGTTCGGTGATCTCCGGATAACCGGCGCTGAAATCCACCTGCAACAGCCGACCGTTCGGCGCTCCCTGGTTCGTATGGAAAATCGCCCGGTCGTCTTGCGCATAAACCAGCGCATAATCGCCGGTAAACCCGAAGAACAGCTTGCGAAACGTCCGGTCGTGCCGCGAAAGGTCG
>QWCE01005394.1_pt1 | contig 13057 bp, 13 predicted proteins | sample 1972531 | NCBI WGS metagenome assembly QWCE01 (sample SAMN09866716, study PRJNA288562) | Human gut metagenome isolate term4_stool, whole genome shotgun sequencing... | reverse complement strand
CTCGTGGAACAGTTATTGGCAGTGGTGAGATAAAATATAACTCACCATACGCTCGATACCAGTATTACGGCAAGCTGATGGTCTCAAGTATTACAGGCTCATCTTACGCTCGCAAGGGAGAAAGTAAAGTTCTTACTGGCAAGGATTTGCATTATAACAAGAGTAGGCACCCTCGAGCTGGTAAGCTATGGTTCGAACGAATGAAAGCTGACCGCAAGGAACAAATTTTGAAAGGAGCACAAAATCTTTTATGAATATAATTGAATTTGTAAAAAGCATTGTACAGGAGTTTCCTAAGATTGCAGAGGTGTGCAATGAAATTCATGTTGATTTTACAGAAGATACTCCTACGAACTACGGTTTGTCTTCAAGCGGAGATACGCTTATTAAGCGTTATGTGAACGGTGACGAGGTTCGTCAGCATACATTTTCGCTTTATGCGGTGTATCAATCTATAAACGATTATGACCGTATTACAAACAGTGGCGTCCTGCTTGAACTGCAAATGTGGCTTGAAAACTATGCTAAGGGTCAACAGTTCGAGTTTGAAGTTGGAAACAAAATTTTTAGTTGCGAACTTCGCAAACTAACTTGTGCAAACGGTATGCTTTATGCAATACCTAATGAAAATATGAATGATGCGGTGCAGTATCAATTGCAAATATCCGCAAAATATAATTTATATAAAGGAGATTTAAACAATGAGTATTAAACAAAGAAGAACTATTGCAAACTACATTGATGTAGCAGAGGCAGGTGCAGAAGCGCCAAGCTTTGCTTTTATGGGTGCAGGTTTTAAAAGCCTTGAAGAAAACCCTGCTGCACAGACAAAATCACGAAGATATGTTTGTGATAAGTCAGCAACAAAGACTATAAACGGCTATGACTGGTCAACACCATTTGAGCTTGACCAGATTCGTGAGCAAGAGGCTGTTGAATTTATTTGTAAGGTTGGCGAAAAACAGCTCACTGGTGCAGATGCAGAGCGAGATTATGTTATGGTAGATATGAGTAGCCCTGTTGCAAGCACTGAAAATACATATAATGCAAGAAAAATCAAGGTCGCAGTTGAGCTTGCAAGCTTTTCTAATGATGATGGCGACCTCGGTGCAAGCGGTAATTTGCTTGGTGCTGGTGAAATTATCGAGGGTACATTTAACACAAGCACAAGAACATTTACAGCAAAGGAGTGATAAATAATGCTTATTATGGGACACGAGGTTCAGGACCTCGATTTTCTTGACGCAGATGTTCTCGAAAAGGTCGAAAAAGCAAGTAAAAAAGTTTTTGATGAATGCAAAAACGCAACAAAGAAAGCAAAGGCTGAATCGGAAGCTGTTAGAAATCAGTGTAAAGCTATCGCAGGATTTATAGATGAACTTTTTGGAGAAGGAACAGCGGAAAAGTTGATTAAAAACGGTTCGAGCCTTTTCGATTGCATAAATGTTTTTGGTGAAGTTATCAAAGCAATAGAGCAAATTAAGGCAGAGCAAAACGAAAAATTCGAAACTTTGTTCAATAAGTATTCTATTGCGAGAGTTAAAAGAGAATGAGCCTGCTTATAGATAATGCTCCAAAGAGCGTTAATATTGACGGTGCGGAGGTTGAGATAAATTCAGACTTTCGCACAGCAATATTATTTGAACAGATGATGTTTGACGATGATTTTCCCGAACATCTTAAAATAGCCAACGCTTTACAATTATTTTATTCTGTATTACCTACCAATCTCAATGAAGCAGTTGACAAGCTTATTTGGTTTTATTCTTGTGGAAAGGATAGGAAAGAAAGCAGTTCTAAGCAGTCCGAAGGTGGTCGTTGCTATGATTTTGAATATGATGACGGATATATTTATGCGGCATTTATGCAGCAATACGGCATAGATTTAGAAAGCATAGAATATTTGCACTGGTGGAAGTTTAACGCTCTATTTAAATCACTTACCAATGATTGTGAGATTGTAAAAATTATGGGCTATCGTACTATGAAAATCAGCAGTAAGATGTCTGCAAGCGAGCGTCAGTTTTACAGTAAGATGAAAAGACTACACGCCTTGCCTAAAAGTCAAAGCGAAAACGAGAAAATTAGTGAAATTGAAAAAATGTTGATGAAGAAATAAAAATATTCTTTACTTTTGCAGTTATTTGGTGTATAATATCTACAAAATAACTAATAAGGGGTGTATTTTTGTGAAAAAGAGAGCAATTTCAACTATTTTAGTGGCTTTATTGGCATTGTCAGCTTGTGCTGGCTGCGGTTCTGGGACAAGTACATCAAGTAGTTCAGATGTTCCAAGCAGTCAAAGTAGCTTAAACGAAGGTTCTGTTGTATCTGAGGTCAGTGTAGAAAGTTCAAAGGCTGAAAGTAGTGAGGAGAGTTCAAAGGTTGAAAAGAAAATAACAAGCATTTATCTAAACAGCTATCAAGATGTAAAAATGTATGACACAGACTGTGTTTATGATTATGTTGAGGTAAAAGGAACAGGATATAGTGATTATACAAACGAAATAAAGTTTTTTAGTAGTAATCCTAAAGTAGCAACAATAGAATCTGATGGAAACCGAGACCGTGAAGGAGTAGTTTGGTATAAAATTACTGGTGTATCTACTGGTACGACTAAAATATACGCTCAAACTAAAGACGGGAAAATGAAAACATCGAAAAGAACAATCAATGTGATATCTGAAGCAGAGGAATCTCGTTTAGCAGAAGAATCCAAAAAAGCTGAAGAAACAAGACTTGCAGAGGAATCAAGAAAGGCTGAGGAGTCAAGGCAAGCAGAAGAAAGGAAAAACACTTTATACAATGAAAATGGAATAAAAATTATGTATAAAGGAATCTCCGAAAAGTATAGTAGAAAAATGATTAAGCTGTTTATTGAAAATAACTCCTCGAATAACATAACAGTTCAAGTACGAGATTTTTCGATTAATGGATATATGATAAACCCTATATTTTCTTCAGATGTCGCCACTGGTAAAAAAATCAATGATGATATTGATATTTTCGAGAGTGACCTTGAGGATAATGGTATTGATGAAATAAAAACCATAGAGTTTAAAATTCATTATTTTAATTCTGACAGTTGGTCTGATGATATTGATTCAGATGTAATTAAAATAAATGTGAAATAATCGATAACGAAATTATTTATAAAGCACTCTCACCCGAGGGTGCTTTTTTCTTAAAAAAATTGAAAAAGCCTCTTGACTTTATGCTACACATAAATTATAATAAAGGTGTGACAAAAAGAAAAGAGGTGAAATGAATGTCACCACGCACAGGAAGACCAAAAGTGGATAAGCCAAAAGATATTCGTTACAGTATTAGACTTGATGTTGAAACAGAGATGAAACTGCAAAAATACTGTAAAGAAAATAACATATCTAAAGGCGAAGCAATTCGTCGAGGTATATATCTGCTTTTTGAGCAAAAATAAATACACCCTGCTTATATCTTGGCGGACATACAGAGTGTATTTATAAACCGACAGATTACTCTATCTATAAATATTTTACTATAGATTTTGTTTTCTGTCAATCTAAACAGAAAGGAAATCTATTATGAAAAAACTAATGAAATTTGAAAACAGCGACATTCAGATGATTCAGATTAATGGCATATGGTACTTTGAACTTTACTCTATAGGAATGGCTTTAGGGCAATTTAGAATTGCAAAAGGTAAAAAATATCCTGCTAAAGATAGAATTGATAAAAATGCCAAAAATGCCGAAATTAAGCCAGTTGTACGCAATGCACAACCGTTCATCACAGAAGAACAGCTCTACGACCTTATGCTTGAAACCCGTACAGATAAGTGTAGAGTATTCCGTAAATGGCTGACAAATGAAGTGCTTCCAGCATTGAACCACGAAGGCACTTACACAATGAAACACGAGCCTAAAACCGATAAGCCCTACGAATACTTCGATAAAACTTACAATGGTGTGCCAGTGCTGACCTCTGCTGATATGGAATATCTTACAAAGATAAACCACTCAACAATAGACTGGAATTTAAGAACAAAGTTTATCAGTGGAAAGGATTTTTATTATATTTTTGGTAATGAACTTAAAAAGTATAAAAAAGAAAATCCAAAAGCTTCAAAAATGTCAAGTGCTTTATATCTTGTAACTCGTGAGGGTTTCATAAAGATTTGCAGAGCCTACGGTGTACAAATTGACACACCTAAGTGCTTTGAGGTAAAAGAAGAACCAAAAATATCTACCGTTCATCGTATATATGATACTTTCTGCAAGCACTACAATATAAAGAGATACCAGCTAACAGAAGATGCGGCGAAAATACTTAAATGCGGTGAAAATGGTATCACTAATGAAAGCTGTATTTTGCGTAAAACTGATAGTGACGAATACAAAATATTCACAGACCCAACTATGCCATTGCTTGAAAGACAATTTATGATTACTGAAAATCTCGGTCGCATTATGGCGGGGCAGCTAAGAGAAAACGCTAATCCTGACATAAACTATGACCAAGAGGCAAGGCTTTTCGGTATCGTAGTAATGGCAATGTCATTATTCTTCGATAAATAACATTTAAAACTTAATATTCGAGCGTACATCAGAAATGGTGTGCGCTTTTATTTTGCAAAAAAAGTAGGTGAGAATATGAGCTATGACGGAAGTTTGAAATTTGATACTAAGATTGACAGCAACGGTTTTTCTACTGGCTTATCTAAGTTAAAAAAACTTGCTAAAACTGGTGTAGGAACAGTAGGTACAGTGACTTCTAAAGCTACTGATATGATTGGAAAATTTACATCAGTAGTAACAACATCAGTAGCGACAGTTTCAGCAGGAATTGGAACTATAGGTACAGCTGCCACAAGGGTAGGTATGGACTTTGAGGCGGCTATGTCGAAAGTATCGTCTATCTCTGGTGCAACTGGAAATGACCTTCAATCTCTTACAGATAAAGCGAAAGAGATGGGAGCAACTACAAAGTTTTCTGCCACTGAATCTGCGGAAGCTTTTCAGTATATGGCTATGGCTGGCTGGGACACTAAATCTATGCTTGATGGTATTGACGGTATAATGAATCTGTCTGCCGCCGACGGCTTAGACCTTGCAACCACATCAGATATTGTAACGGACGCTCTTACAGCATTTGGACTTTCTGCAAAAGACAGTACGCACTTTGCAGATGTCCTTGCTACAGCTTCAAGCTCCGCTAATACAAATGTTTCAATGCTTGGCGAAAGCTTTAAGTATGTAGCACCTCTCGCTGGCTCTATGAATTATTCCATTGAAGATGTTTCACTTGCACTTGGTCTAATGGCTAATGCAAGTGTAAAAGGCTCAATGGCAGGTACAAGCCTAAAAACTGCTTTATCTAATTTGGCATCACCAACAAAAAGTATGGCAAGCGAAATGAGCAAGCTTGGTATATCTATGACCGACAGTAACGGCAATGCTTTAGGCCTGAGAGATATTATTATACAGTTACGAGAAAAGTTTGGAAAACTTTCAGAAACTGAAAAAGCAGCGACTGCATCAACACTTTTTGGCAAAGAGGCTATGTCTGGTATGCTTGCTATAATAAACGCAAGTGACGCTGATTTTAATAAATTGACTGACAATATTAGTAATGCCGATGGTGCAGCAAAGCAAATGGCTGATACCCTTAACGATAACCTAAAAGGTGATATTACGATTGCAAAATCAGCTCTTGAGGGGTTCGGTATAACAATTTATGAAACTTTAGATACAGACCTTCGCAGTGCTGTACAGCTTGGAACAAAATATATTGATGAACTTTCAAAAGCTTTTACAGATGGTGATTTGCAAGGGGCTGTAAAAACAGCTGGTGACATCTTCGGTGAAATAGCTACCAAAGCAGCGGAAAATGCTCCGAAGATGATTGATTCTGCATTGCAATTTATTGATAGTTTTGCGAATGGCATTAGGGATAACAGCTCAAAACTACTTAATGCGGGACGAAGTATAGTGCAAGCAATTATTGAAGGTATTATTAATTTTGCAGGCTATGGCTCTGAACTTATTGACGGAGCGGTCGCTATAATCGAAAATTTGATACTCGCAATAAGTGCAAACGAAAGCGAATTGCTAAAAGCAGGCAAATCTATAATCGATTCTATCGTAAATGGCATTGTGAACCTTGCAAACAATGCAGGAACTGTTGTAAGGGGTGTAGTTGCACTTATAAAGTCATTTATAAAATCTATTAAAAACAATAAGGATAAGCTATTAACAGCCGCAAAAGAGATTGTTAAGGCTATTACAGATGGGCTTGTCTCTTTATTACCTAAGGAAGTACAAACACCTGTTAGAAAGTGCATAGATGCTATAACAAAGCTTTTTAATAGCAATGGTTTGAAAACTGCGATTGTTAAAGTAGGCAGATTTATAGGTGAACTTGCAGAACAGATTGCTAACCTTGCAAGCAATGTTATTCCTTTGTGTACAGAAGTGATAGGATTCCTTATTGATAACTTCTATACAATAACTCCACTTGTTATAACTGCAGTTACGGCAATTAAAGCTTATCGTGAAGCTACACTTCTTGCTAATATGGCTCAAGGAATGCTTAATGGTACTATGTCAGCTAATCCAATAGGAATAATTGTAGGTACTGTTGCTGCTCTTGTAACTGGCATAATGACACTTACCTCTTGGTTTAATAAAACCAGTGATGCCGAAGCGGATTTAAAAAAATCACAGGAAGAACTTGAAAAATCGCAAGAAAATTACGAGGAGACAACAGATAATCTTGCTGATTCATTGAAAAATGCTTATGACCAAATGGGCAAATTTCAAGAGAGCATAGATAATGCAAAAAGTTCACTTGATGGTGTTGACGAAAATCTTATTATACCTGAGGAAACAAAAGAAAAGCTTGAAAAAGATATGCAAGCTTGCCAAGATAAAATTGACGCTGTTGTAAAGCTTGCGTCTGATGAACGAAGAGAACTGACACAAAATGAAGTTGATGAGCTTGATAAGCTTATTGAAAAACAAAAAAGCATTGCAGAACAACAGCTCAAACTTGAACTAAATAGAGCTGATACTGCACAAACATTAGCTCAAGCTTTTGTTACAGATTATGGCTTATCTGGTAATGCTGATGATTTCTTGGAACAATCTCAACAGTATATCAAAGGTGCCGAGGAAGCAGAAGCGAAAGTTACAGAAGCGGCGGAAAAAACTTGTAATGAACAAATTAAATATGCTAAAACACTTGTTGGAACATCTAAAAAGTACAATGAAGATTGGTACAATAATCAGGTTAAAGCCGCATTTAAAACAAAGAAAGAAACTATTGAAGCGGCAAAGAAAACCACAAGTCAGACTGTCGGTATAATTGAAAAGCATTATCAACAGTTGAATTTTTCGGGTACTCAGTATCTTAATGATAATAAAACAATTAATGATAACATTACTAAAGCAGATGAAAATTATAAAAAGAAGTTAAAATCAAACGGCGAATGGTATAATGCTGAATATGCAAAAATCAATGCTAATCAGTGGGATTCTTCTAAAAAGTATGCAGAGCTTAAAGCTAAATATGAAAAAAAGCAAGAAGATGCCACGAAGGAATATACTGATACTTTAGCTGATTATCAAACCAAACTCACAGAAGTTTGGAACGAAGAAACAAGTAAAGAGATTGATTCGATACTTAATCTCGCTAAAAAAACCACAGAGGGCGGAGAAAAATGCTCAGATACCACAGCGAGAAGTGTATATGAAACAAGAGAAGCTTTAAAAAATCTACCATATGATGTAAGAGAGAAGCTCGGTGATACATATGATAAGTGGATAGAAGCTTTTGACAGTTTGCCGACTGAAATGTATGAGCAAGGAAAAGCGGCTGCGGAAGCTTTGAAAAAGCCAACAGGTAGAGAGCTAAGTAACGATATGTCTAAAAATGGCGAAGAATCTATTACAAGCTTAGAAAATGGAATTTTATCAAAAATACCAGGTTTGTCACCCGTTGCGAATATTGTAGCAAATGCAATAAAGAATCCTACGGGCAGAAGTTTAAGCAATGATATGTATACAAACGGTAAAAATACCGTTATTGGTCTTATAAATGGCGTATTATCTCAGTTGCCTGGTTTGTCAAATGTAGCAAATATAGTTGCCAGTGTATTTGGTGGCACATACCAAGGTTATAACAAAATTAACTCTCCATCGAAATTAATGCGTTCATTTGGGCAGTACACCGTAGAAGGCTTGGAACTCGGTTTAAAAGATAGAGCTGAAAAACTTGCAGGTATAGCTAAAGATTTAGCTGAATCTGTATCGGGAACTATATCAAGTGGCTTAAACAATGACATAATGCTTGATACCAACACAGAAATGACTGCAAGGCTGAAAACAGCAGTATTTGCACAAGCAGGAGAGATAGGTTTAAATGTAGCAACAAAAAATGCTGATAACTATGATACTCAATCAGATGGCAATAGTGGTATTAAGGCGAGCGGAAATATAACAACTCACATAAACATTGACGGCAGAGAGTTTGCGGTGGCTACAGTACCTTATATTGATGAGGAACTGGCATTTATAAAGGGGTGATAAACTTGGTTGAAATGATGATTGATAATAACAACATTGCAGAATACGGTGCAAGGCTACTAAGTTTTAGCATTGGTGGTACTGAATTAACAACCGTAACAGGCACAAGCTATAACGCTAATTTTCCTAAGCTTTTTCATACTGATTACGGACAACGAGTTATAAGTACCGTACTTGTTTTTAAACCTCAAACACAGCAAAATGGTATGCTCGCTAAAATGCACACAGTAGCATTGCAAAAGTCAAGGCTTGATAATCTTATGTTCGGAAACATCGTTGATATATCGTTGCCAGACGGATATTTTTACAGGTGCGTGCTTAATTCTATAAGTAATGAAAGCTTTGACGGTAATTGCCTTGAAGTTACATATTCATTCACAGGCATAAGGCATTTATCATTAGCGACTATAAAAAGTTCGGAATTATACTGCTCATCAACAGTTGATACAGATTGCAAAATAACAGCAACTATCACAGGTTGCAACGATAATACAAGGCTTCAATTTATTATGTCATATGGCTCTAATTCAGTTTCTTACTCTATGGATAAGACTAATTCAGGAGATGTTGTTGTGTTTGATGGCATAAACTGCAAGGTTACAAAAAACGGGCTTAACGCTTTCGGAGATTCTAATGTTGTAGAATTTCCAAAGTTACACCCAGGCAAAAACATATACATAGCTCAACACTCATCACCTGTAGAAGTTGAGTTTGTAACTGAATATTATCCTACATTTATATGAGGTGAATTATGAAAGCAATGAAATTATACAGCGGAGGGAAAGTTTATCCTCTATCGTGCATATCAAATTGGTGCATAACATCATCGCTTGGTGGCAGTAAAACAATGCAGTTTGATATATCACCGCAAAGCCCAGAATATCGCCTGATAGCCGAAGAAGAACGCATTGAATATGCTGGTACTTATTACAATATCAAGAGCATAAATGAACGCAGAACAACAGCTACTGTTAATGCTGAAATCGACCTTGATGGTCTGAAAGGCAAGATATTTAGCACCTTTAAGTATGATACTATAAGCTTCGGACAAGCTATGTCGACAGCACTTGACGGTACGGGCTGGAGCGTGGTTGGCGCAGGTCTTGTTACTGCAAAACGCAGTTTTGATTTAACAGATGTTACACCACTCGATATTGTTAATAATTGTACAAATAAAACAATGTACAATGTATCTTTTGATGTGGATAATATACGAAAAATACTTAATGTTTCTGTACCAGCAACACTTGCAAATAATGTATTTTTCAGCGATGAACTAAACTTGAAAGAGCTGACTTTCAAAGGCTCTTCAAGTGGCTTTGCTACCCGTCTTTATGCTTATGGCAAAGACGGGTTATCTTTTGCCAAAATCAACAACGGGAAAGAATATATTGATAATAACTCTTATAGCAATAAGGTTATTGCAACCGTTTGGAGAGATGAAAGATATACGAAGGCTGAAAGTTTACTTGTAGATGCTCAGGAAAAGCTAAAAGAATTAGCTGTACCAGAACGGTCTTATGTGTGTGAAATTATCGACCTTGCAAGACTTAATAAGATAGAATATTCTGAATTTTACATAAGGCTTAATAGCGTAATTACACTTATAGACCGTAGAAGAAATAAACGCCTTGAGCATACAGTTGTTGAAATTAAAGAATATCCAAACGAACCGCTCAACAACACGGTTACTCTTTCAACCTCGCCTGAAAAAATCTCAAGAAAACTCATTGATAATACTACGAGAATTAATCAGATAAGCACAACTGTAGATAAACAGCCAAGTGCTTGGCAAAAAGCAATAGAAACTGCAACAGCACTAATCACAGGTGCAAGTGGCGGATATGTTGTACTAAATCCGTCTGAAAAGCCGTCAGAATTGCTTATTATGAATACACCAGATATAAATACAGCAACGAAGATATGGCGATTTAATGTGAATGGCTTGGGATTTAGTAGCAATGGCTATAATGGTCCTTTTCCGCTTGCTATGACTATGGACGGCGCTATCGTTGCAGACCGTATCACAACAGGTGTCCTACAGGGTATTAAAATTATTGCTACAATAGGCTCTATTGCCGGTTGGAAAATGGAAAACGGCGTGCTTGTGTCTGATGATGGAACAATGAAATTAGACAGCGTAAACAATACTATTACAGTTAATAATAGCGACGGTAACAAGCTTATGACCGTAAGTAAGGACGGTATTAAATTCTGGCGTGGTGATACTGAGATAGGTCAGATAGGTATTCGTGGTGGCGATACAGGGCAGTATGGTCTTACATTTGACTTGATAGACGGTGACGCAATGACCTGGAGTGTGTACGATAAAAGTCAAAAAGTATATGTAAATAAGCTTAGATACACCGAATCAGAGGGCTTAAATGTAAGCAATAACTTTACTTGCAATCAACTCTTTGGTCATGATGTAACGGATATAGACCTCGGCAATGGGCTACACGCTTGGGGATATAGTGAATAGGGGTGATTAGATGATTAACATAATCAGAGGCACAACAAACGATTTAAGCTTGAATATCGAGAACGAAAAAGGCGAGCAGTACACGCTTAAAGACGGCGAAAAAATCATATTCGGTGTTAAAGAAAATGCAGAAAACAGCGATTATAACATAGTAAAAACGCTTACTTCTGCAGATGTTGTTGACGGTATTTGTACTATCAAACTTACACCAACGGACACAGCCGAGCTATCGTTTGGGCGATATTACTTTGATATTGGCTTACAGACCGCAAACGGCGATTATTATATGATAGTGCCTTGTGATGAGTTTTATATATGTAAAGCTGTGACGCAAAAGGAGGCTACACAATGATAGCTTTAAAAGGACAAATAAAACAGGTGCAACATCTATCAGGCAAGCTCGATAGGCCCAGCGGCGGCAAATCAGACCATTATATAGTTAAGCCGCTACATTTTGCAGTAAAGACACACGCATTTAGTATGCCAATAAAGTATTATAATCTACCAGATACCGTTAATGGAGAAACGACAGAAACAATAAACGGAACTAAGTCATTTGATAATCCGTCAGCATTAACAGGCAAAGTTATAAACGGCATAATGCTCTATAGCCTGCCCGATGGAACTTGTGATGTTATTGAAATCGCAGATGGTGTAGTATCAGTTGAGAAAAAATGCGGATACGCTGTAATTGACGGAGATACTCTTGCTGCAATTATAAAAAGTGGGGATACAAGAGTTGCGAATGGATATTTTTCGATAGGCTATACAAAAACAACATTTAATGATTTGATAGAACCACAGGCAACAAATGTATATTGCAATAGATTATCTGTAAGTAAGCAAAAAACTTTAACTGCTGTAACTGAAACGGCAATATACATAAACAGCTCGCAAGCACTTTATATCGTTTTGCCGACAGGGACTTGTGATGAAGATAGTGAAAGCGTTGTCGAATGGCTCAACAATCATAAAATCGAAATTATATATCCCATCGCTGAATTAAGTACAACATCAAACTTAGATAATGAGGAGGAAATATTATGTCTTATGTGAATAAAATTATAAGCATAAACGGAACAGAAAAGGATTTTATCAAAGCATTTGCAAATGAATTAACATCAGCAGATAACAGAATTACTTGCGAAACGGACATTGATGCAGAGTTTGCTAATGAAGATTCATCTCATATCATTACTATAATTTTTGATGTGAATAACTGCTATAAGGTAAAGCTTATAAGAGCAGTGGCGATTAATAGGGCGACTTCTCAATATAATATACAGACGGTAGTCAATAATGTGGATAAATCAAGTGCAGGCTTGCTTTTTTTAGGTGCTACGAAATTCGTAACAGATATAGTAACGAGAACATTTAACTTTATGTTAATTTCAAACGATAACACAGTAGTAATGTTGTTTAGTGACCATAATCAATCTCTGCCGAATGCTTATAAGTACAATTTAATGTCGTACCACGAGCAGGATTTTAATGTTATAGCTTATAGCAATAGTATTAATACAATAGCAAGCAAATCGGAGTTTATTCGTACAGACGAAAATCATAAGGGCGAAATTTATAAAACAACTAATCGTTTGCTTTATAGTCGAGATGAAAATGTAGAAATCATAGAAAGTAAACCGCTTTTGCAAAATAGCAGTGCTGTATACGATATGAAAAATGTGTATGATTGCTCAAATGTCACAGCAGGAAGCATATTGATTATTGATAGCAACAAATACTTCGCTGTTGATAGCAATACATTGATTAAAACTTAATTAAGAATAGGTGATGAAAATTGAATGTTGAAATTATACTAAGTTTATTATCTGCACTTTGCTCGCTTATAGGTTCTCTTGGCGGTATTTTAGTTACCTCAAAGCTTAATCTCTACCGCCTTGAGCAGCTCGAAAAAAAGGTTGACAAGCATAACCACCTTGTTGAAAGAATGTACGAAATCGAGAAAACCGTCACAACGGCAACCAGTCTTTATGATGAAGAAATCAAGGTT
>QWCE01004770.1_pt1 | contig 13066 bp, 9 predicted proteins | sample 1972531 | NCBI WGS metagenome assembly QWCE01 (sample SAMN09866716, study PRJNA288562) | Human gut metagenome isolate term4_stool, whole genome shotgun sequencing... | reverse complement strand
GGCCTTTTTAAAAAAGAAAAATATAAGTAAAATTTTTGTAAATCCTGATGTGGACGTCAAGGCATCTTGCTGCTCTGTGGGCACTTTTGACTTTGACATTTCAACAAGGGATAATGAAGACACGAAAAGATATAAAAAAGTAGAAGTCTCTAATATATCTATTTTTTATAACCCAACTATTGATCTCTACTTAGGAGATCTAAAGGACAAAGACATTGTTATTTCTGCAATAGGCCTTGGTAATTTTAAAAAATTGTATGTGGAGAACGAAATTAATTCAATTGAAAAGTGATAATATGAAGAATAAAAAAATTCAAGACTTTATAAGGTCTTACGACTTAGACGAAAAATATAAAGAAAGGATACCTGACCCCCACTTTCTCTATTCTGGTGACGAAATTTTAGATATGGCAACATCTGCAATCTTGGCAGGAAAGAACATCCTCCTAGTTGGAGATAAGTCTACAGGTAAAAACGTCTTGGCAGAAAATCTGGCCTACATCTTTAAGAGGCCCCTCTGGAATCTGTCCTTTCACATAAATATAGACTCTTCTGTCTTAATTGGTGACGACACCCTAAGAGATGGAAATGTCCTCTTTCGAGAGGGCCCTATTACAAGAGCTGCGGAAGTTGGTGGTTTTGTTGTACTTGATGAAATCAACATGGCCAAGAACGAATCCATGGCTGTCCTTCATTCTATCTTGGACTACAGGAGGGTCATTGACATACCAGGCTATGACATAATTAGGCTTCACCCTGCCACAAGATTCATTGCCACAATGAACTATGGCTACGAAGGCACAAGAGAATTAAACGAGGCTCTCTTGTCTCGTTTTGTAATTATTAGGATGCCCCTTATCTCTCGTAAAAGACTTGAGGATCTTATTAAAAAAGAATATCCATCAATGATGGAAGATTATGTAAGAGATATTTCCAATTTTTTCTATGACTTAAAGTTAAAAGCTGAAGCAGGAGAAATTTCTACAACAGCACCAGACCTCAGGGGGATATTTGATGCAATTGACCTTGTAAGAGAAGACCTTCCCCTTACTTCCGCCCTTGATCTAACTATTGCCAATAAACTTTTTGATCCCTTTGAAGAAGAAATTTTAAGAGACCTAATAAGGACAAGGTTTAAAGAAGACTTGTATTTTAAAAATATTTTTCAAGAGTGACTATTTATTATGGAAGATAAATTTTCAATAAAAGAAAAAAATCGAATAAAAAATGTAATTTGGGACGGGTCCATGAACTATGATAGTGAACCCTTTATCACAGGCCAAGATATTTCTGGCAACCCCGACTTTTATATAAATTTAATAATTGGCCTTTCTGCAAAATATTTTGGGTCTGAGAATCTAGAGGTCTTATTTTCTAACTGGCAATACAATCTCAATAGGGATAAGTTTGACTTATTCGCAGTTTATCTCTTAGATGATTTTATCTATAAAAAAGAATTATCCTCCCGAAGAGTCTTGACATCCCTAAGAGAAACTTACGCAAAGAAATTTTTGGATGATAAATATGACTTGCAGCGAAAGAACCTGGCACTAAAGGAAAATTTATTCTTTGATCTCCAGATGAAAAAAATAAATACGATCTTGGGGAAAGACTATAAACTAAGTCCTAAAAGAGAAAAAATTTATAATAACTTAAGACTTTGTTGCGACACAAATGAAAATAATGTAGAAGAAAGAGTCCTTAAAATCTTTAGAGAAAATTTAAATTACAAAGAAAATGAACTTTTAAAATTTTCTCCCCTAAAAAATTTTACCTTCTTTGACTCCATGGGCTTTGTAAAACTTGAAAGATCTAACAAACCAACAATTTTTGGCGACTTCAAAAACAATAAAAGCTCTGGGCTTTCTGGACTTTTATATTCCCTTGCTGCAAAAAGACGAAGAGAGAGGGAAAACTTTATTGAAAAAAATTTTGGCAAATCAATTTATTCAGAAGACCAAATGAAAATAATCGAAGAAAAATATTTATTTGGAGCCCACAAAAAATCAAAACTCCATTTCACAAGAGGACTTGATAATAAAGACTTAAGTAAAGAAAAACTTGAGGAGTCAACAATAGAAAGGCACCTCTTAAAATTTAAGAAGGATAAAAAGTTTTACGAAAAGGAGATTAAAAGCCTGTCCAAAAAAATTAGGGTGGCCCTCTCCCTCCAATATGGCGAAGAAGAAGTGGTGACCAAGAGGGGAAGGCTAGTTTCACGCCTGGCTTACAAGTCCATGATTACTGACAGGGCAAATATTTTTTCCAAGAAAATTTTAAACCCTCGCTCTTTTATGAAGGTGGACTTAGTCTTAGATGCTTCCGCTTCTCTTCTAGATCTTGAGTCAGACATAGCCATTGAGGCCTACATAGTCTCCAAGTCCCTTGAAAACAACGACATCCTAAACAGGGTTATTTCTTACCAAAGTGTGGGCGACTACACAGTTATAAGCATATTAAAAGATTATGAAGATAAGTCCGACCCCGAAAAAATCTTTCGATACAAGGCCATGGGTTGGAATCGTGACGGACTTTTTTACCGAGCCTATAAAAATCTAATTGAAAATATAAATGACAACCATCTCACAATTGCCCTAACAGATGCTAATCCTCGTGACATAAGGCCCCTAAGTTCAAAAAATTTCTTTGGATCAAAAAAATATTCTGAAGAAGCCTCCCTTGAAGATACAAAGTTGGAATTGGATAAGCTTAAAAAAATGGGTATTCACACTTCTGCCATTTTAAATAGTGACAAAACCGATAATGCAAAATTTTTATTTGGAAGTTCTTATATAAAAATAAAATCTATAAGGGAGATTGCCAATGTGGCAGGCCGCTTTATCCAAAAAGAAATTGCCTATATTGAAAAGAAATAAGACTGGAGTTTCATCTTACAATTTGTTTTTTACTTATAAAAACTATTATCTAAAATAATTTTAAAACTTCTCAGATTCTTGCTTTTTTAATCAAAAAAACAGCAAGGACAAAACAAAATCTTATTAAAAGCCTGCCTTCGTATGATTAAATCTATTTTTATCATTTTTATAAGTTTTGTAGACTTTAACTTTCGAATATTTAACTTTAGGTCCAATATAGTGGACCTTTTTTTAATTTCGTAAAAGTTTTTCATATTTTTTTCTCAACTAAGGCTCAATAGATCACCATCAAACATCAACTTTCTTGTAATTGACCTGGTCTTCCCCTATAATCTTATAGGAAATAATAAAAGTAAAGGGAGGAAATTATGTTACTATTTATTATTGGAATTATTATTTTATTTGTTGGAGGATTTTTCTACTCAAAATATGTAGAAAAACAACTTCAACCAGACGATAGACCTACTCCAGCAGTATCAAAAGCTGACGGAGTTGACTATGTAGTGATGAGCGAAAAGAAAAACTGGCTTATCAACCTACTTAACATTGCAGGAACTGGCCCTATACTTGGACCTATTCAAGGTATTTTATTTGGACCTATTGCCTTCTTGGCAATCCCATTAGGTTGTGTCTTCGCAGGAGCAGTCCACGATTACATGACAGGCTTCATCTCTATGAGAAATGGCGGGTCTCAAGTGCCAAAGCTTGTTGGTAAGTATATTGGCGACGGCGTTCGTAAATTTTATAATATCGTTATTGCCATCCTACTTCTCTTAACTGGTGTAGTTTTTGTCTACACACCTGGAGACTTAATTGCCAATGACATCTTAAAGGTTGGTGTAGATTCTAATGTTATTTGGATTATCTACGCAGTGATCTTTGCCTACTACATTCTTTCAACTGTACTTCCTATTGACAAGCTAATTGGAAGAATATATCCACTATTTGGTGCTTTCTTAATTATCTCTGCAATTGGAGTATTTATTGGAATCTTTGTTAAGGGCTCTGGAGACCTTTCTTTTGCAAATTACGGTCTACTTGCAGAACACCCACTTGGTCAAAGATTTATCCCATCCTTCTTCATAACAGTTGCTTGTGGTATCCTATCAGGCTTCCACGGTTCACAAGTTACTCTTGTGTCAAGAACTGTTAAGTCAGAAAAAGAAGCAAAGACAACTTTCTATTCAACTATGATTGCCGAAGGTTTTATCGCAATGGTTTGGGCAGCTGGTGCCATGGTAATCTTCTCAACAGGAAGAGCTCCACTTGATACAGCTGGAACCCTAATGGTTGGAGAAATTTCAAAATACTTTATGGGTGACATTGGAGGACTACTTGCAGTTCTTGGAGTAATAGCACTACCTATCACTTCTGGTGACACTGCCTTTAGGTCTTTAAGACTAATAATCTCTGAAGAATTAAACATTGACCAAAGATCTGGCGCAAAGAGAGCTGGTCTTGCAGCAGTTTTATTCATACCTGCAATAGCAATTCTCTTCTTCGCTAAGTCAAACCCAAATGGATTTAACATGCTTTGGAGATACTTTGGATTCACAAACCAATTTGTAGCAATCTTTGCCCTAGCAGTTGCCACAATTTATCTAATCAACACTAACAAAAATTATTTAATAACTTTGATACCAGGAATCTTCTACACATTTATAGTTTTCGCATTTATTATAAGTGAGAAAAAACTTGGACTTCGCTTGCCATTTACTATTGCCTATCCAGCAGCTGGAGTCCTAGCTATTGCTTACGCAATCTTTGTTGTTAAGACTGGTAAGAAAAATAAAACTAGGATTGAAACTACAAATCTAGAATAATTTAAAATCAAATGTTAAAGACCTGCAGAAATTAAATCTGCAGGTCTTTTTTTGAGGATTTATTTTTATTATTTTATGAATAAGAATATAAGAAATTTATTTTACTAGGTCAAAGGCTGTTTGTGGTACATAGACAGCTCTTGTAGAATAAATTGTAAGTCCACCAAGTTCAACTTTTTCACCATTTTTTATAGCGTAGTTCTTTGAAACAGGGAAGATAATCTTATCAGAGCCCTTAGTAACTATAGCTTCATAATCATTTGGTCCCTTTACCTTAAATTCAACCTTGGCTCCCTTTTCTTCAAAGCCTCTTCTTATAGGTTGGTAAAGTTCTTCTGTCAACTTATCAAGGTCAATATCAAGGACATCTTCCACGTATCTTCCAATTTCATAATTGTGAACTGTCCCGATTAGTCTCTTAGCATCCTTGGAAGTTGAGTAAGAATAAAGGCCTACATCTCCACCAACGTGACCTCCAGTTGTCCAAGCAATGTGGCTTCTTGCTGAGATAACTCTTCCCATTGCTGAGCCTGTGTCCTTTTCAGTCTTAATAAGATTTAGCTCTTCTTCTGTAAGGTCCTTTACACCAAAGTGCTTTTCCATTACTTGACCCACATTGGACTTGTCTTCCTTCACTTCTTCAGCAGCCTTTGTCACAGAGATTTTTGCAGATGAAATTATTTTTGTAAACTCATCAAGGGGAGCCTTGTCATAACCCTTTGAAATGTTTCTGTGACCAAAAGTTATCCCACCAGTTCCATGGTCTGCAGCAATTAAAATTACTGTGTCGCCCTTTTCATCAGCAAAGTCTTTTGCAACTTTTACTGCATCGTCAAAGGCCTTGATTTCGTGTATAAGAGCAACTGGGTCATTGGCATGAGCAGCCCAGTCAACTTCAGAGCCTTCAACCATTAGGAAAAATCCCTTGTCATTTTTTGATAAAACTTCTAGAGCTTTGTCAGTCATTTCTGCAAGAGAAGGTTTTGTAGTCTTGTCCCTATCTATTTCATAAGGGAAGGACTTGTCTTCAAAAAGTCCCCAAAGTTTGTTGCCCTTTGATCCTTCTAGACCTTCCTTAGTAGTCACATAATCGTAACCCCTTGTCTTTATTTCAGAAATAAGATCTTCCTTGTCCTTTCTAGTTTCTTTACTTAAATAAGTGCTACCAGCACCTAGGACAAGGTCCATGTCTTGGTAAACTTGTTGTTCGCCAAGGTCTTCGTAGTTATTTCTGTCAGGATTGTGGGCAGAAAAGTCAGCTGGAGTTGCGTGTTGGATATTTGATGTGGACACAATACCAGTGGATCTTCCACTTCTCTTTGCACCTTCAAGGACGTTGGCTATGGGTTGTTTAGCCCTTTCCTTGTCAAAGTTAGAAAATCCTGGCATGCCGCCTTTAGATGGATAAGATCCAACAAAGGGTGATTCTGACTTTATGCCAGTTGCCATGGCTGTTGCTGCTGGAGCAGAGTCGGCCATAGGTGTGTTGGCGTTGTTAGTCCTAACAAGGCCTGTTGCCATGTCGTCCATGACAAACTTCTTGTCCTTAGTCATCCATCTTGCAGTTGTAAGTGCTTCTACACTCATCCCATCTGGTATCATCACAATTACATTTTTTGCACTACCAAAATCTTTCTCTTGGGCAAATACAAGAGAAGGCGCCAAAGTCACTAGGGCAAGTGAAATTGACAAAGCTTTTTTTAATTTGTTCATACTTTCCTCCTAAGATTTATTACTTATAATCTAACAGAGGATTGTAAATGAAATATAAATAGTAAGTAAAAAATTTTTAATTTTTTAAAGCAAGAGGTTTTTAATTTTATTTGGAGAATATTTTTTAGATTATATTTTAAAATGACAAGAAAAAAGGACGCCTAAGCGCCCTCAAATTTTATATTTTTAAATTAAACTTCAATTTTACCGTAGTTTCCATCTTTTCTCTTGTAAACAATAGAAACTCCATCAGTATCCGCGTCTAAGAAAACGAAGAAATTGTGATTTAGAAGATCCATTTGTAGGATTGCTTCTTCTTCATCCATTGGGTTAAGTTCGAAGTTCTTTCTCTTTACAATCTTGTGTTCTGCTTCTTCCTTTGGTGGTTCTTTATCAAAAAGTTCGTCAAACCTAATTGTTTCGTTGTTTTGATATCTTCTCTTTAATTTAGTCTTGTGTTTTCTAATTTGTCTAGCAAGTGCATCCACAGCGTTGTCCATTGAAGAGTACATGTCGTCTGTAGTTTCTTCTGCCCTAATAATTGTCTTTGGTAAAAATATTGTAGCTTCAACAGTTTGTTCATCTTTTATTGTAGAGAAAACAAGCCTTGTTTCAACTTCTTCAGAAAAATATTTATCTAACCTGGAGAATTTTTTTTCTGCAATTTCCTTCAAAGATTCTGTAAGTTCAATGTTTTTTCCAACAAAGTTCAATAACATAAATGTCACTCTCCTTTTTCTTTGCTTAATATTTACCCAAAAATTTACAAATATATCATTTTATTTAATTAACATCATAAACTTGTGAAATGTACATTTAAAAGTATTCTTGATATAATTAGCATAAATAAATGTAAGAATAATTTTGATTTTTTAAGGTTGTGATCTTATGGCAATAAAAAATAAAATCGACTATAAGTATAGGATTGGGATGCGTACCCTTAAGACAGCCCTTGCAGTTGTCATTGGCCTCTACATCTCCTACCTCTTGGACCTAGACTCAGCAATATTTGTATCCATAGCTGCAGTCTCAACAATGAAACCCTCAATGTCTGAATCACTCCAAGACTTTAAGAAGAGGATTTTTACCTGTGTATTTGGAGTAATGGTGGGATACCTCTTTTCTAAAATATCTGTTAAAGAATACCTGGAGCCCCTAATAGCAGGCCTCGGCATCCTCCTTACAATTTACATCTTAGTAGTTGTTAAAATGAAGGACATGACCCAGCTTTCTTGCATAGTCTTTGTAGCAAGTTTTTGCTCCGACTCAGATAAATTTTACTACGCAACAAACCGTATCATTGGTACACTTATTGGTATTTTTGTTGGCGTCTTGGTAAATTATTTTATCTCATCTCCCAATGTTTGGGAAGATTTTATAAGGGCTGCGACAAGCTGTTACAGGTCTAGCAACTTAGTCCTAAGGCAAGTCCTTTCAGGCGAAAAGGTGGACTTAAGTGAATTTAATAAAAATCTAGCAAGTACCACAAAACTCTACAAACTTTTGGAGAAGGAAGCCGACACTCCCTTCCAATACAAGTACAACAAAATCTCTCGCGAGAAAAAAATTATGTCACTCATAGAAAGCATATCAGTTAGGCTTGAAGTGGTGGAGAACATGGATATCCACAAATTTAGCCAGGAGGTCTCCCAAGAAGCCCTAAAAAGATATGACCTAGAAGAAGAGCTCACACAAGACTTAGATGTGGAAGACAGGGTCTACAACTACCACATTGAATATATTTTAAAATACATGGACCAACTTAATGAAGAAATAGAAAACATAAGGGTGAAATAATGAAAGATGACAAAAAAGAAATTTATAAAATAGGTAAAAAAGTAATATACCAATCAACAATAGGTTTTGAAAATCTTATTAAAAAAGTGGAATTTGATCTACTAAGAGAAAATTCCTACCTAATGAAAAGACCCCAAGATAACATATCTGCCTTTATCCTCTTGGACTTCAAGGAGTTTTATTATTATTCTAAGGATGTCTTGAGAAATATTTTGACTTCACTAGACCTTGAGGACCTTATGATAGAAAATATGGAAGAACTTTTATTAGACTCCTATGTATCTCTCTTCAAGATAGAGAAAAAGGATGGCTACTATCTCTTTTATGACTGTCTCTTAGATGAATATATAGAAGTTGAACTAGACGACTCCATCGAATACTCTTCTGCAAGCAATGGCCTAATAAGGGTCTTTGGTAAAGATGAGAGGAAAATGGTCCTCCAAGTTCTTCAAATGATTTCTAACAAGGATTTCTTAACCTATAAAAACAATGTGGATAATTTAATCAACCACATGAGACAGGAGTTTGGACCCCTTGAATTAAATAAGAACTTTCTAAAGTCTGACCTCTTAAACCTCTTGACAGTCTACGAGGTAACTTTTGAAAACCCAAGAGAAGAATCAGAAGACTTTGATGACTATGCTTTCTCTGAATTTGCAGAGCTCCTAAGCACTTTCGACCCAGAGGACTTAGAGGTTGCACAAAACTTAGACCTTTACAAAAAAATACTACCTGGAGCCAAGGATGAAGCCATAATGGGCTTCATAGTAAGACTTTTCGAAAAAATTTACTTTAAGGTCCTTGCTGATAAAAACAAGAGATTTGACGACTACAAGCTTGACTACAAGGAAATTTTCAAAAGCTTATCAGAAGCTGGCGAATTTTTAAGTAAGGATGAGCTAGTGATGTCTCTTGACTATTTAATTACTTTTTATTCCAAACTTGCAGGGCTTGGAAGAGAAGTTTCCAAGATAAATAGTGATCTTGGAGAAATTCAAAAAAATATTTTTAATTATCTTGACCTCTTAAAAAAGAGCCAAGCTGGATTCTTTTACGAAGACAAGGTCTTGGAAATCTTAATGGCAAATGAAGAAGACCTTGAGGCTAATGATTTTATAGAATACTTTGACTTCTTTATTGAGTTTTTGGACATGAATTATGTTGGCGTCCTAAAATCTGGTGACCTCTCTCCTGCCATGCTAAGAGACTTTGCTGAGTCAATAAATCTTAGACCAACAAGAGAAGTGATGACTTACAAGAACAAGCACTTCCCACTAATAGAACTTTACTTTAATTTTTTAAAGAAGAAGCATCTTATCCATATAGACCAAAAAATAGATCAAAAAGAATATGGAAGACAGGACATTTATATTACAGATATAGCCGAAGATTATCTAGCCTTTGACGAAATTACTAAACTTGCAATTTGGGTTGAAACCCTAACTAATAAGGACTTTTTGAAAGATTCCTTTGGCAAAAATTATGAAAGGTACAAGGACTTCATCATAAATCTTATAAAAGACTTAAGCGAAGGCAAGCTTGTAAGATTATATGAATTTAAATTTAAAGACTTCGAGCTTTCTCTCATAAATATCCTAACGGACCTTGGAATCATAGAAGATGAATTTAAGGATTTAAAAATTACAAAATTTGGAAGAGACATCTACGACTATTACAAGACTGAAGAAGCAAACTCTGACAATGTAATAGAAGTGGACTTCAAATAAAAATATAAAAGACGAGTGAACTAAGAGCAAAACTCTAAAATGGATTTGCCTCTGGCTTACTCGTCTTTTTTTATTGTTGAATTCAAGTCAACAGATAAAATTTGTATATAGTCAAACAAAAAAATCTTTATACTTTGATAAAGCGTTACAAACAAAGAGTGTTAAAAAAGGAAAAAGTTTTCTCTCACTCAGATAATACTGTGATATAATAAACCGAAAGGCTAGTCGTTTGATAAACTTTTATTATTTTTAAAGGAGGAATAATAATGGAAAGTAAAAAGTTTAACTCGAAGGACATCTTAATGTTCATATTATACGCACTCTTTGGCATATTCATGTTCTTCGTACCTGTACAAATTGGAGATGCCAACACCATCCCCATTGACCACTTAACAACTTTTGTTAAGAAAATCCCAAATTATAACCTAATCTTTGGTGTATTTATGGTTGTAGCTGGTATAGCTTACGCTATAAAATCAAAATCTTGGCAAAAAAGTAAACTTCACATGGTTTTCTTCGTATTAAAATTAGCTGCCCTTGTATTCTTATTTATGTACGTGACAAAAAAGGGACCTGCTAGGATTTTTGACGGCGATATGCTACCACTTATTTGGAACGGAATCATGGTATCTGTAACAACAATTGTTCCAATTGGTTCAGTCTTCCTTGCCTTTTTGACAGGCTTTGGACTTATGGAATTTATTGGAGTCTTCATGGAACCAGTAATGAGACCAGTATTTAAAACACCTGGTAGATCAGCAGTTGACGCTGTTGCATCCTTCGTTGGATCTTATTCATTAGCACTTTTAATTACAAATAGGGTTTATATGGAAGACACTTACACTAAGAAAGAAGCATCAATTATAGCAACAGGTTTCTCAACAGTTTCTGCTACATTTATGATTATCGTAGCAAAAACTCTTGACCTAATGGATTATTGGCTAGCTTACTTCTGGATTACACTTTTCGTTACTTTCTTAGTAACAGCAATCACAGCAAGAATCTTCCCACTAAGCAAGAAGCCACAAGAATATTATTCTGGAAAAGAATATATACCAGAAGCAAAGAAAAAGGTTACTTTCTCAGATGCACTTAATACAGGTATGGAAGCCTACAAAAATGCCGATTCCTTAGGAAAAGTTATAAAAGACAACTTTATCGATGGTTTTAAAATGGCACTTAACATTGCCCCATCTCTTCTTGGAGTTGGTATGATTGGACTTTTACTTGCAGAGTACACTCCAATCTTTGATATCATAGGCTACATCTTCTATCCATTCACACTTATAACAAAAGTAGAAGAACCACTTATGGTTGCACAAGCACTGGGAATGAGTATTGCAGAAATGCTTCTTCCAGCACCACTTGTAGCAGAAGCTGGCCTTGGCCTAATAACAAAAATGCTAGTAGCAATAGTTTCTGTATCAGAAATCCTATTCTTCTCAGCATCAATCCCAGTTATGATGGGAACTGAAATACCTCTAAAATTCTCAGATTATATTATCATCTGGATCGAAAGAGTTATTTTAAGTATATTAATTGCAATGCCAATACTTTATCTGGTATTTTAGATAATTTCTTTAATTAAATAATAGAAATGAGGGACTCACAGGGTTCCTCTTTTTTGTTTTTACTTTTTCATAAAAAATTAAATAAAAAAAGACTAGCCTAAGCTAGTCCTTAAATATTAATAATATTCATAGTTTTGAAAATAATATACATCGAGAGTGTTGATTAAGTTTTCTATATCCTTCTTATTGGCCTTGATAAACTTAAGCTTCTTTGCATTTGCAATTTCTCCCTTTATTTGCTTTATCATTTCGTCTGGAGTGTCGTGGTAGTGTAGAGGAAGTCTAAAATAATTAAAAGTACCATCAAAGTTTGGGTAATAATCAAAGTGTTCAAGTTCTGCCATAGAAGGACCAGAGCTTAGCCCCACGTAGTCTATTTGATAATATTCTTCTTTTGTAGGAGTTCCGTATTCTGAAATAGGCTCTCCTCTCTTAGTCAAGCTAATTGTAAGACCATCCTTTCTAGGATTTAAATATGGATTCTTATTTAATTCAGGTCCAAAAAATTGTCCAGCCTTGGCAAAGGAAAGCCAAGCAAGACATCCCTCAACATATCCATTCTTATATCCTTTAAATACTTTGGATTCTTGTTCCCTCATGGCCCTTAAATATTTAACTTTTTCTTCATTAGACTTGCCTGCCATGTCCTCATTGTAAAGGTAGTCAAGACCAAGTGGATCCAAGACTTCTTTCTTTTCATCTTTTATCTTCTTAGAGTCATAGCCATCACCAATTACAACTACCCTCTTGTCCTTGTCCCAGTCAACCTTTTCGCCAAAGGCTTCGGCGATTGCCCTTAGGGGAACAAAAGTCCTGTCATCCTTGATCTTAGGTGCCACATCTAGTTTAATAGTGTTGCTATTTCCAGCAGAAAAGTTTTTTATTTCCTTCTTATCAATTGTTAGGTAGAGAACTCCACCATAACCATCGCTAATTTGCACACTTCTATTAGCTCCATCCCATAGAACCTCTTTGCCAAGATTTTCAGAAATCACCCTAAGAGGCACCATAGTCCTCTCCTCATAGATATAAGGAGCAACATCAGACTTAATCATGTCCCCCTTCATCCAAATCCTAATATTAGTATTGGCAGTTACAAGACTTGGGATAGCCAGAGCAAGTATTGACGCCCCCAAAATAAATTTCTTCTTCATAAAATCCTCCTTTTTTAAATTTAAAATATTTTCCTAATTATTCTCTTTAGTATGATTATACATTAACAAGAGTGATTTTATATTAAAATTTAATTTATAATAATTTAGCTTATATTTTTCCAACAAAAAAACTGCTGGGTTATTACCCAACAGTTAATTTAAGATTTATTAGTCAGCGCTATATGGAAGAAGTGCAATTTGTCTTGCTCTCTTGATAGCTACTGTCATTTCTCTTTGATGTTTAGCGTTTAAGCCAGTGATTCTTCTTGGAAGAATCTTGCCACGGTCAGAAATGTAATTTCTTAGTGTTTCAACATCTTTATAGTCAATTTTTTTAGTCTTATCTTTTTCAAAAGGATCTACTTTTTTCCTTCTGCCAAATCTTCTTTGCATTTTTACCCTCCT
>QWCE01010483.1_pt1 | contig 13076 bp, 16 predicted proteins | sample 1972531 | NCBI WGS metagenome assembly QWCE01 (sample SAMN09866716, study PRJNA288562) | Human gut metagenome isolate term4_stool, whole genome shotgun sequencing... | reverse complement strand
TGCTTTGGTGATTACAACAGGAGAAGTCAGTATTCCGGCTATCATCGGTTTCATTTCCTTGTTCGGTATTGCAACGCGTAACGGTATGTTGCTCATCAGCCACTACAATCATCTGCAAAAGGAAGAAGGTTTGAATGTGTATGATAGTGTGATCCGAGGTTCTCTCGACCGTCTGAATCCGATTTTGATGACGGCATTGTCTTCTGCACTGGCACTGATTCCATTGGCACTCGGCGGCGACCTGCCCGGTAACGAAATTCAAAGTCCGATGGCAAAAGTGATTTTAGGAGGGTTATTAACGTCTACTTTTTTGAACGGTTTTATCGTTCCGATTGTTTATCTGATGATGCATCGGAAAAAGGCCCAGGAAAGCCTGTAGCAGGTGATGTTTTTCCTCGGTGAGGAAACCATCGTTCCCCGGTGAGGAACCAAGTGTTTCTCGGTGAGAAACGGGTCGTTCCTCGGTGCCAAACAAATAGATGTCTTACCATAAAGTATCTATCAACAATAGCTTGTAATAAATAAAGAAATTAGAAATGAAACAAATCATGACCATAAGCGCTGCACTTCTTTTCTTAACCATAGGCGAAGTGCAAGCCCAAAACGGAATTGAACAGGTATTGAAGAATATCGAAACGAACAATAAGGAGTTGCAGGCAAACGAGCAACTGATTACTTCGCAGAAGCTGGAAGCTAAAACGGATAATAACCTGCCTGATCCTACTCTTTCTTACGCACATCTATGGGGAGCGAAAGATAAAAGCGAAACAATCGGCGAACTGGTTGTTTCACAAAGCTTTGATTTCCCTAGTTTATATGCTACACGCAACAAATTGAATCGTCTGAAAGCCGGAGCTTTTGACAGTCAGTCGGATGTTTTCCGTCAAGAGAAGCTGTTACAGGCGAAAGAACTTTGCCTGGATATTATCATGCTTCGTCAGCAAAAGCATATTCTGGAAGAACGCCTCCGCAATGCGGAAGAACTTGCAAAGATGTATGCCAAGCGTCTTCAAACAGGAGATGCAAATGCTCTCGAAACCAACAAAATCAACTTGGAACTGTTGAATGTCAGAACAGAAGCGTCTCTGAACGAAACAGCACTCCGCAACAAACAGCAGGAGTTGAATACGCTGAATGGTAATATTCCGGTAGTTTTCGAGGAAAACCAATATCCGGCTATACCTTTCCCTACTGATTATCAAATATTGAAGTCGGAAGTCATGGCAACGGACCGTACTCTTATGGCACTCGGCAACGAAAGTCTTGTTGCCCGCAAACAGATTGCTGTCAATAAATCACAATGGCTACCAAAACTGGAACTCGGCTACCGTCGGAATACAGAAACAGGCGTACCTTTCAACGGTGTAGTGGTAGGTTTCTCTTTCCCACTTTTCGAAAACCGGAATAAGGTAAAAATCGCTAAAGCACAGGCTCTTAACATTGACTTGCAAAAGGATAATGCTACCCTGCAAGTAGAGTCCGAATTGGCACAGCTTTACCGGGAAGCGAAAACACTGCACGCTTCGATGGAAGAATACAGCAAGACTTTCCAGTCGCAACAAGATCTGTCACTGCTGAAACAAGCTCTGACAGGTGGACAAATTAGTATGATTGAATATTTCGTTGAAGTTTCTGTCATCTACCAAAGCCATCAAAATTATCTGCAACTGGAAAATCAGTACCAGAAAGCAATGGCACGGATTTACAAGAGTAAACTGTAAATAGTACATAAAAATCCTTTAGACATGGATTACGCTGAACATACTAATTTCTATTTTAAGTGATGTAAGTATGTTTATATAATAATTTCAGGCACGGATTACACAGATTTCACGTTTTTCAGCAATATGATTACCATAAAGCAACAGCGTAATCCGTGTAATCCGTGCCTAAATATATCTCCCCTCTCCCTCTCATTTTCTTCAAGTTCCAACTAAATATTTCAAAATAATATGTTACATTTGCAACGAACATAAAATACAGATTATGAGACCTAAACAATTCTATCTATTCATGTTATGTTGCATCCTTACACTATTCAGTGGATGTAAAGAGGATGAAGAAAATCCACTTCGTTTTTACAACAGTGAATATGAAGTGCCCATGGGTGGCAGACGTTACCTTGGACTGGAAAGCGGAAATGGTGATTACTCACTTGAAGTTAAAGACACACGCATCGCAAGCGCAGGAACCGAAACCGGCTGGACCGGAGTACCTGCCGGACGTATGATTTATGTTACCGGTATTCTCACCGGGCAAACTTATCTGACAGTAACGGACAACGCCACACAAGAAACCTGCACCCTGCCAATCAAGGTTGTCGACAATTACGAAGATATAAAGTTGCTCCGCAGCTACTTGTCTAACTTACCCAACGGAGACGCAAATCTTCTGCCCGGCATTTCCGACATTTTTCTAATCAACAATCACGCACGGGATGCTTATTTTTTCAAACAGGGAGAACAAACAGCTTTTTCATCCGGACTTACCCTAATAACTCAAGGAAGTTACAAACTGGAAAAAGAAGAAGGAAATAATGAGAAAGCTATACTGACTCTCACCTTTTCGGAAGATGCGGCAACACCTATTTCCAATCATAAATTCATCTTGTGGGGAAACGCATACGTATTTCACCGCTTGGATAAAAGCTTGAATCTGAATTGGAATACTCCACCCATCGGAGAAACGCGAACATCACCTGCACCACCTCCTTCCTACACGCTGGAAGAAATCGCTGGAGGTGAACCAGGCACAGGCAAACAAATTAGTTTTACCCTTTCCGAACAGGAAATACCTGCCGGAATACTGCCTTAATCAGCAGGGTCTTCTTTAATCAACTGTACTTTCCGATAATATGCGTATATTTTCCGGCAAGTATCCGCTACGAATACGCCATTCTTGCGGATAGAGATTATTGGCACGATTACCGATGTTCTTCACAAATCCGAGAGGAATATGCTGGTACGTAAGCAAAACATATCCACGAGGGGCTGTTACCGGCAAGGTAATGGCCTCTTTTCGTAAATAAGTGATAGCCTGTTTATAACTTATTTCTTCCGTAGCGAAAGCTTCCCGGCATAAAAGTGAACTACACATCGCCAATGCATGGTCAGGTATCAAATCCTTTCCTTTCACTTCTCCTATCTCCACTCCTGCCGATACGATTTTCAGGCATTGTTTCATCGCTATTAATTCATCAGCATAATGCTTTGAAAAAGCCCGGATACTTGTTCCTTCTGCCGACAATATATACTTGTCCGAATTTTCATCATTCAGCCAGCTTTTTGCAATATTCAGCTGTTCTTTCGAAACAGGAGAAGAGGCTGCTCCTCCTTTCTTATCTTTCTTTTTAGAAGTCTTCTCCTTGGCAAAAGAAGATACCGGAATCTCGTCTCCTGTCTCCGGCTTCCGAAAAGCTGCCAGGAAAAAGCCTTCGCCTTTCGTCTTATGAGGGAAAAAATGATAGACAGGAATAGAAGATTTAGAACCATCACAATTATCCGGTAAAAGATCTCCTGTTATATTCCAGTTTTCCTGTATCTGCACAGTTAACGGTTCGGCTCCATACTCTTGTTGAATCCAACGTGCATTCTCTTCGTCCTCTTTTGCATTAAATGTACACGTACTATATATAAGAATTCCCCCAGGCTTCAACGTATCCCAAATATCACCAATAATCCGCCGCTGGCGCTGCCAACAGATTTCTACATTCTCGGGACTCCACTCTTCTACAGCGACAGGGTCTTTACGGAACATACCTTCACCGGAGCAGGGAACATCTGTAAGAATCACGTCAAAGAAAGACGGCAAAGCCGAAAAATCTGCCGGATCATTATTGGTTACTACCACATCCGGATGTCCCCACTTCGTTAAATTCTCCGCAAGAATCTGCGAACGGTTCCGGATGACTTCATTAGCCACCAGTAAACTCCCTTCAGGAAGCACACTACGGGCATGAGTAGACTTTCCACCGGGAGCTGCACAAAGATCCAGCATCTTCACCGGTCCGGTGACATACTGCCGGAGCACCTGCTCCACAAACATAGAAGAAGCCTCCTGAACATAATAACAACCTGCATGAAACAATGGATCAAACGTGAAAGTGAGACGCTCATCCAAATAAAAGCCTTCGGAAGACCAAGGGACTTGATTTAATTCTAAATTAAAAGTTGAAAGTTGAAAATCAGTAATACAGCCTGCTTGCGGTACAATTCTGCATTTTCCATTTTCAATTTTTAATTTCCCATCATTCAACCGGATGCTGACAGGTGGTTCTTGTTGGATAGCAACAGCTAATTTGTCGTATTCTTCATCGCCCAACAGGGCACGGGTATAATCTATGAAAGAAGCGGGTAATTCCATTTTTCGTTATTAATTTCCGCAAATATCAAAAATATTTCGTCTCTTTGCAACTTTCTATGATATTAACTACGTCTAACAGACAAAGAAATAAATAAAAAAACTATTGATATGAAAAATTTTCTATTAGCATTGATGGTTGTACTGACCACTTGCACACTGGCTATTGCCCAAAACCAAACTACTGTTGTCCGCGATTCCGTCGGAAAAGTAAAGGTAACTGTGACCAAAGACAATAAAGCAAAAACAAACAATACTGCTGTCACAGTCATCGGTGTAGATACAGCGGACACTGATTCCACAGAAGTAGATGCAAACTCAAGTAATGTCAGTACTGGTCATGGTAAGGCCAGTTTTACATTCGAATCGGATGACGACGATTTCCCATTCCACGGCTTTGGTATCAACGGAGGAATTCTCGTAGCAATCATATCAATCATTGCCGTTTTCGGATTTCCGGTATTCATTCTGTTTGTAATCTTCTTCTTCCGTTATAAAAATCGGAAAGCACGCTATCGTCTTGCCGAACAGGCACTCGCTGCAGGTCAGCCATTGCCAGCAGAATTTATTCGTGAAAACAAAACGGTTGACCCACGTTCACAAGGCATCAAAAACACCTTTACAGGTATCGGTCTTTTCATCTTCCTTTGGGCAATCACTGGTGAATTCGGAATTGGAGCGATCGGTTTACTCGTTACATTTATGGGTATCGGACAATGGATCATCGGTAGTAAACAACAGGCTCAAGGTACAGATGCTCCCCGGACGTATACTACCCATAAAGATGAAAAAAAGAATCAGGATAACATCAAAAACGATAGCTTCGAAATTATCCCTTCCGCACCCGGAGAGAAACATAATGAAGTAAACGAAGCAAAGAACGACGAGAATAAATGAGCCAACTCAATGATATATCGTTAGTCGCGCAGGTCGTGGTGTTCAAGAACACCAGGGCCTTCGACCAGTTGGTGGAGAAGTACCAGTCGCCCATCCGGCGATTCTTCCTGAACCTAACTTGCGGCGACAGCGAATTGAGTGACGACCTTGCACAAGATACATTTATCAAAGCATATACAAACATTACCTCTTTCCGAAACTTGTCAAGTTTCTCTACGTGGCTGTACCGTATTGCTTATAATGTTTTTTATGATTATATTCGCAGCCGGAAAGAGACAGCCGACTTGGATACAAAAGAAATAGACGCCATCAACAGTACCGAACAAGAGAATGTAGGACAGAAAATGGATGTTTATCAGTCACTCAAAATGCTTAAGGAAGTGGAAAGGACCTGCAAATTAGCAACGTATTTAAAACAAAACGGTTATGACAGAAATAGACAATGATAAGCTCTTGCGCGATTTCTTCGCAGAAAACAAGCAGGAAATAGCAGACAACGGATTCAGTCGCCGTGTCATGCACCATTTACCCGGTCGTAGCAACCATCTGGCTCGTATCTGGAGTGCCTTCGTAATGACTGTGGCTGCCGTACTTTTTGTATGGTTAGGCGGATTGGAAGCAGCTTGGGGAACAATAAGAGAAGTATTTATCAGTATGATTAATCATGGTACTACCGGCCTTGATCCAAAGTCAATTATTATCGCGGCTGTCGTATTATTGTTTATGGCTACACGAAAGGTTGCTTCTATGGCATAAACAAAATAAATACAGATTAAAAGTCCAAAGCATAAGTTTCCCGGATTTTTATCTTTATGAGTCAAAGAACTCTTTATCCCTCTCTTTTAGTGTTAAACAATAATAAATCTACCCTTTACTCCAAGTAAGCCCAAACATAGATGTTGTATATTTGTTGCTCTGTAAACTAAAATAGAGAGAAGAGTTTTGAAACTACGTATATTTATTTTATTTCTGTTCCTGTCTTTATTACATGTTCAGGCAGATGTCATCGACAGTCTGATGACGCAGCCCAGAGACTCAATCGGACTAACAAGCGATTCCCTAGTACTGCATTTCCTAGAAGAGTCGGGAATCCCTATATCGGATAATAACAAAGTCAAACTGCTAAAAAGCGGACGGGAGAAGTTTATCGATTTATTTGAAGCCATCCGGGAAGCTAAACATCATGTTCATCTGGAATATTTCAACTTCCGAAATGACTCCATTGCCAATGCTTTGTTCACTTTATTAGCCGAAAAAGTGAAAGAAGGCGTTGAAGTACGAGCTATGTTTGACGCTTTCGGAAACTGGTCGAACAACAAGCCCCTTAAAAAGAAACACCTCAAGAAAATACGTGAACAAGGAATCGAAATCGTCAAGTTTGACCCGTTCACCTTCCCTTATATCAATCATGCCGCCCACCGCGACCATCGCAAAATTGCTGTTATCGACGGAAAAGTGGCATATACAGGCGGAATGAATATCGCCGATTATTATATCAACGGACTACCCAAAATCGGAACCTGGCGTGATATGCACATGCGTATCGAAGGGGATGCAGTCAACGATTTGCAGGAGATTTTCCTGACGATCTGGAACAAAGAGACTAAACAGAACGTAGGAGGAGAAGCTTATTTCCCCCAACATGAGGGACAGACAGACAGCACGAATATCGTTGTAGCAATTGTAGACCGTACCCCGAAAAAGAATAGCCGTATGTTGAGTCATGCCTATGCCATGAGCATTTATTCGGCACAAAAGAATGTTCATATCGTCAATCCTTATTTTGTACCGACTTCTTCCATCAAAAAGGCGTTGAACCGGACAATCGACCGGGGAGTAGATGTAACCATCATGGTTTCCTCTGCTTCCGATATTCCTTTTACCCCAGATGCCGCGCTTTATAAGTTACATAAACTGATGAAAAGGGGAGCTACTGTCTACATGTACAACGGGGGATTCCATCACTCGAAAATTATGATGGTCGACGACTTGTTCTGCACAGTCGGTACTGCCAACCTGAACAGCCGCAGCCTACGATATGACTACGAAACAAATGCCTTTATTTTTGATAAAAGAATAACGGGTGAATTGAATAATATGTTCCGAAACGATATCGAGCATTGCACCCAACTGACACCGGAGTTTTGGAAAAAGCGTTCTCCCTGGAAGAAGTTCGTCGGCTGGTTTGCTAATTTATTCACTCCATTTTTGTAATTTTGTACGGAGAATCATTTTCACTGCAAATTATTCATTATGAAACAATACCTGGATTTACTCAATCGTGTACTTACCGAAGGCACGGAAAAAAGTGATCGTACCGGAACCGGAACGATCAGTATCTTCGGTCATCAGATGCGTTTTAACCTTGATGACGGTTTCCCGTGTCTGACAACCAAAAAACTGCATCTGAAATCAATCATATACGAATTGCTTTGGTTTCTGCAAGGAGATACAAACGTGAAATACCTGCAGGAACATGGAGTACGTATTTGGAACGAATGGGCGGACGAGAACGGTGATTTGGGTCATGTCTACGGTTATCAATGGCGTTCATGGCCTGATTACAACGGCGGCTTCATCGACCAGATCAGCGAAGTAATGGAGACACTCAAACACAATCCGGATTCACGCCGTATCATCGTTAGTGCGTGGAACGTAGCAGATTTGAACAATATGAATCTACCTCCCTGCCATGCATTCTTTCAGTTTTACGTAGCAGACGGGCGGTTGAGCCTGCAACTATATCAACGCAGTGCCGATATATTTCTCGGTGTTCCCTTCAACATTGCTTCATACGCATTATTACTGCAAATGATGGCACAAGTGACAGGTTTGAAAGCCGGCGATTTCGTTCATACTTTCGGTGATGCTCATATCTACCTGAACCATCTGGAACAAGTGAAACTCCAATTATCACGGGAGCCTCGTCCATTGCCACAAATGAAAATCAATCCGGACGTAAAAAACATCTTCGATTTTAAATTTGAGGACTTCGAGTTAGTAAACTATGATCCGCATCCGCATATTGCAGGAGCAGTAGCCGTGTAAAAAATATGAGTAAAGTATCCATCATTGCTGCCGTAGACCGCCGCATGGCTATAGGCTTTGAGAATAAGCTTCTTTTCTGGTTACCGAATGATTTGAAACGTTTCAAAGCATTAACTACCGGAAACACCATACTTATGGGACGCAAAACTTTCGAGTCATTACCGAAAGGCGCATTGCCCAATCGAAGAAATATCGTTTTATCTTCCAATCCGGACACGGTATGTTCCGGTGCGGAAGTGTTTCCTTCACTCGAAACGGCTTTGAAAAGTTGCCGGGAGGATGAACATATTTATATTATAGGAGGGGCAAGCATTTATCAGCAGGCTCTTTCCTTCGCTGACGAACTTTGCCTGACAGAGATAGACAGTACAGCTCCCGAAGCTGATGCCTATTTTCCGGAAGTATCTTCAAAGGTATGGCAGGAAAAAAGCAGAGAAGCCCATCCTGCGGATGAGAAACATCTCTGCTCCTATGCTTTCGTTGATTACGTAAGAAAGTAAGAAAATTGTTTCTTACTGTGATCCAACCACGAATACTGACTAATGATTAATCTTCATCTTCTATGTCGACCATAATCGGCATCTGCCGCTTAATGGCTTCATGGAAGGAGATTAATGTTTCGGTACGCGCCAAGCCCAATGGTTGCAACTTATCGTGAATAATACTCAATAAGTGGTGGTTATTCTTCGCGTAAATTTTGATAAACATATCGTATTTTCCGGTAGTGAAATGACATTCCACCACTTCGGGGATAGCCTCTAAAGCTTTTGTTACCGAGTCAAAGGATTCGGGGTCTTTTAGATATATACCAATATAAGCGCAAGTCTCATATCCGATTTTCTCGGGGTCGATAACATACTCCGAACCTTTTAATATTCCTAGATTAGTAAGCTTCTGAATACGCTGATGGATCGCAGCACCGGAAACATTACATGCTCTTGCCACTTCCAAAAAAGGAATACGCGCATTCCCTGCAATCAGTCTCAGAATTTGCTCATCTAAAGCATCTAATTGATGATGTCCCATTTTTGAATCAAATTGTTTTTATCAATGAATCTTTTATGCAAAGTTAGCGTTTTTTCGACAACAAATACTATAATCTATTACTTTTATTTGCAGAAAGCGGATAAGTCAACAATAGTTCGTACCTTTGCGAAAAACATAAATATACCATTTATATGAAACATATTTGCTGTATCATTCTGTGTTTCTGCACTTCTATAGGAAGTTATGCCCAGAATTTTGCTGATTATTTTCAGAACAAAACATTGCGAGTGGATTATATCTTTACCGGGGATGCTACACAACAGGCTATTTATCTGGATGAACTGTCACAGCTTCCCACCTGGGCAGGCCGTCAACACCATCTCTCCGAACTTCCCTTGGAAGGCAACGGACAAATTATTGTGAAAGACCTTGCCAGCAAACAGTGTATCTACAAAACTTCTTTCTCTTCTTTATTTCAAGAATGGCTGTCAACAGACGAAGCCAAAGAAACAGCTAAAGGGTTTGAAAATACCTTTCTTCTTCCTTATCCCAAACAGCCTGTGGAAATAGAAGTCACTTTATATTCTCCGCGAAAGAAAACAATGGCTACTTACAAACATATCGTGCGTCCGGATGACATACTGATTCATAAACGGGGAGTATCACATGTTACTCCACACCGGTATATGTTGCAAAGTGGCAATGAAAAAGACTGCATAGATGTTGCTATCCTGGCAGAGGGATATACAGAAAAAGAAATGGATATATTCTATCAGGATGCACAACGTACCTGCGAAAGTTTGTTTTCGTACGAGCCGTTCCGCTCCATGAAGAATAAATTTAATATTGTTGCCGTAGCCAGTCCTTCAACGGATAGTGGTGTCAGTGTTCCTCGCGAAAATCTGTGGAAGCAAACAGCAGTTCATTCTCATTTTGATACCTTTTACTCGGACCGTTATCTGACTACCAGCCGGGTAAAGTCTATCCACAATGCATTGGCTGGTATCCCTTACGAACATATCATTATCCTCGCCAACACAGATGTATACGGCGGAGGAGGAATATACAATTCTTATACGCTGACCACAGCTCATCACCCCATGTTCAAACCGGTGGTAGTGCACGAATTCGGACACAGCTTCGGCGGATTGGCCGACGAGTATTTTTATGAGGATGATGTGATGACGGATACTTATCCACTGGATGTCGAACCGTGGGAACAGAATATTTCAACACAGGTGAACTTTGCTTCCAAATGGAAAGATATGCTTCCGTCAGACACTCCGATCCCTACTCCTATTGCTGAAAGAAAGAAATATCCGGTAGGAGTATATGAAGGAGGCGGCTATTCCGCCAAAGGTATTTACCGTCCTGCCTACGACTGTCGCATGAAAACAAACGGATACCCGGAGTTTTGCCCGGTTTGTCAACGTGCCATCCGCCGAATGATTGAGTTTTATGTTCCTTAATTGAATAACAATCATCGATGGTAACCAATGGTAAATACTCATCCAAAAACAAAATCAATATACAATCATATTATTGTCAAACTTAAAACCCAAACCTCATGATTAGACTTCAACCAATCAGTACGTCGGACCTGCAACATTACAAATTCATGGAAGAGCTCTTAATTGACGCATTTCCACCGGAAGAGTATCGACAGTTGGAACAACTGCGCGAGTACACTGACCGTACGGGCAACTTTCATAATAACATCATCTTCGACGATGACCTGCCAGTCGGCTTCATTACCTATTGGGATTTTGACAGTTTCTACTATGTAGAACACTTTGCAACCAATCCTGCCCTGCGAAATGGAGGTTATGGAAAACGTACACTGGAATACTTGTGCAATTATTTAAAACGCCCGATCGTATTGGAAGTAGAACGTCCGGTGGAAGAAATGGCCAAACGACGTATCAGCTTTTATCAACGCCAGGGCTTTACACTATGGGAAAAAGACTACTGTCAACCTCCTTACAAGCCCGGAGATGATTTTCTTCCCATGTATTTAATGGTACACGGAGAGCTGGATTGTGAAAAGGATTTTGAAACAATCAAAAAGAGAATACATAAAGAAGTATATGGAGTAAAAGACAATTAAAAAAGAATCCCGATAGAAAGAGTTGTACAAATGTGTAATATTAATATATAAAAAGGAAGGGTGTCCAAACCGATTTGGACACCCTTCCTTTTTATATATCAAATTAACTAATTACTTTTCACCACGTTTAGTAGCTGAATAGTTAATCTTCAAAGCATAAGATTTTCTAAGAGCATTTTTTACGTCAGTAATAATACCCATCTTTGTCTTTTGGTCTACTTTCAGAGATACAGTCATTTTAGCTGCATCACCTTCATTCATACTTGCACGTTCCTGGAAAATGAAGTCCTGTACTTCACCCACTTCAGCATAGCTGTCGTTGAGCTGAATACGACTTTCAGTACCCATTTTTGCGCGATATTCCTGTGTAGGTTCTCCTACATAGATGAATGTTACCAGGCATTTCACGTTTACCAGTCTTATTAAATTTTCCCATTACTTACTTCTTTTTTTCTCCGTATTTTTTAGGTTCTGCTTCAGAAATTCGTTGCGGATAAATTTCACGAATCGCTTTTTGCTGATCGTCATTCAATTCCGCATATGTAGTTCCAAATTTCTGTTCAGCCAACTCGTCTCTCAATTCATTGTATGCAGCCACCAATTCGTTCTGCACGCTGATATAAGCCTGATAAGAAGATCCACGGTCATTCTGCAAAGAAATTACGTGCTTGTCATTAACCAGATATGTGCCAAAGAATTCTACATTCTTTTGTGTTTTTTCAGGCATATGTTCTGCGTTAGCAACGTTAGCAATAAATTCTTTAGCTTTCTCTCTCAACTGATCAACACCGATATAATCATTACCGCACATCAAAGCATCATTGATGTTGTAATCAAGAAGAAGATCAGCAACAAGAAAGCGATATCCGCCGTAGAACTTGAGTTAATATCAGGAACTTTTCTTTTTCCTCTTGCCATTGTTATTACTTATTTAATTGAGAATTACTCAATTGATTAGGATAATTTCTTCTTTATGCCACTCACGATGATTGCAACAACTGTTACAAACAACAGGATGTAAATAGAATAAAGGAACATATCTGTTATTTTCAGCCAAAAAGGAACGTTGTCTGTACCGCTATAGCCCTGAATCTGCATTGGTGTTCCGTCACCCATAGACCAAGCAACAACTAAAACAACAACTAAAAGAACCAAACCAAGTAAAGATTTGATAGCATTTGCCGGATTATCTTTCAAGGCTGCTCCAAATTGGAATATTGCACCAAGTATAGTAGCTGCAATGGCAATGCCAAACAAAGCATACATCAAATAAAGTAAGGCGTCTGTTTGAGCCGGCTGCCACATCTCGGGATCTACTCCCGCAATCACTGCATCGCCTGTTGCATCTCCTCCCAAGAAGAAAAGGCACAATACGATCAGGATGATGGCAAACATCGCATAAAGTGCATAATACGATGCTCTATATGTTAACTTACTCATCTTCGATTATTTTTTGTATTTCAAGTTATATTTGATTACCATGTCTAACAAAGAGATAGAAGAATCTTCCATTTCGCTAGTCAGAGCTTCAATCTTAGCAAGTACATAGTTGTAGAATACCTGAAGGATCAATGCTACGATCAAACCGAAGATAGTTGTAATCAAGGCAACTTTCATACCACCTGCAACAACCGTCGGAGAGATATCACCTACCTGCTGGATTTTATCAAATGCCTGC
>QWCE01007195.1_pt1 | contig 13080 bp, 10 predicted proteins | sample 1972531 | NCBI WGS metagenome assembly QWCE01 (sample SAMN09866716, study PRJNA288562) | Human gut metagenome isolate term4_stool, whole genome shotgun sequencing... | reverse complement strand
CCTCACCCGTCGCAACACTGCTGACCTCGAGAAGCCTGTTGATCGCGATCGCTGGCTGATGAATGCTCATCAGGTGAATGCTTACTACAATCCGACAACCAACGAGATCTGCTTCCCCGCAGGGATCCTGCAGCCACCTTTCTTCAATCTCAATGCCGATGATGCGGTCAATTATGGCGCCATCGGCGTCGTGATCGGTCACGAGATGACCCACGGATTTGACGACCAAGGCTGCAACTACGATGCTAAGGGCAATATGGAGAATTGGTGGACGGAAGAGGATCGGAAGACCTTCGACGCTGCCACGCAGAAGCTCGCCGCTCAGTTTGATCGCGTAGAGGTAGCTCCCGGTCTGATGGCCAATGGTCAGATGACTCTCGGCGAGAACATCGCCGACCAGGGTGGACTCCTCGTTGCCTACGACGCTATGGTCAAGGCCACCGAGGGAAAGGAGTACCCGGAGATCGACGGACTCAGCCGTGACCAGAGATTCTACCTCGGCTATGCCCGCGTATGGGGACAGAATATCCGTCCTGAGGAGATCATCCGTCGCACCAAGACGGACGTCCACAGTCTCGGGAAATTCCGTGTCAATCAGACTCTGAAGAACATCGACACCTTCTACACCGCATTCGGTATCCAGGAGGGAGACTCTATGTACATTGCCCCTGAGGAGCGTGTAGAGATCTGGTAAGTCGCACATCCTGTAACGTAAGATCAAGAGAGGGTGTCACGCCGACGAGCGTGGCACCCTCTCGATCTCTTTGCCATTGACCAAAAACACGCGCTCCCCGCATATTACGGAGAGCGCGATAGGGACTAAGAATTATCCCAAAAAAACATAGTTTCAACTCAAGGTCATGTGACCTACGTACGCAGCCAAGTGCTACGACGCTACTAAAGTAAGAAAACTGACAGATCTTTACAAATAAAATGTGGTCAAAAGAAAGTCTTGTGTGTTTGAAATAAAGTCGTACATTTGCCAAGTAATCTTTTATGTATTTTTCAATCATAATGGAACCACATAGCCTACAATGCCGGTCTACTTCACGACTTCGGGAAGTACAGACCGGACTTCCAGAGATACATCCTCTCTGCCTCCGGAGCTAACCAGTCCGGCAAGGTGCTCCCCAAGGCACCGCACGCCATCGTGGGTGCCATAGAGGCACGGCGACTATTTGACGACCCCATGATTGCAGACACTCTTGCCTACTGCATCAGCGGTCATCATCGTGGACTCTACGACCATAATGAAATGGAGAGACGGCTGCGCCACGGAGAGCATAAGAGGTGGTGTGATGCGTGTGAGAAGCTCACAAGCGTTGAGGATCTCGGGACGACCGAGTGTGATGAAGTAAATGAGCCCTACGATCTCCAGATGGCGATCCGCATGCTCTTCTCTGCCCTCGTGGACGCCGACCGACTGGACACCGAGCAATTTATGACTCCGGATCTCAGTGCGGAGAGATCGCGGATAAGGGGCAACTACGCTTCACTCAATACCCTTCGAGAGCGATTGATGGCGAAGACAGAGAGCTTCAGATCAGCCCCCGACACGCCTGTCAATCGGGCGCGAGCATACTTCTTAGAGAGTTGCCGGACCCACGGTGCAGAGAGTGATCCCGGCATCTACACCCTCTCGCTCCCCACCGGAGCGGGTAAGACCATCTCCTCCATGGCGTGGGCGCTTGAGATGGCGATCCGTAACCACCACGACCGGATCATCTACGTCATCCCTTACACCTCTATCATCACTCAGACAGCGATGGTCTTCAGAGAAATCTTTGGCAAAGAGAATATCCTGGAGCACCACTCCGAGGTCGTGGTGGAGCAGCAGGGCGAAGGCGACAGTGGCGATGAGCAGATGTCCCGACTGAAGTTCCTCACTGAGAATTGGGATGCTCCGATCATCCTGACGACGAATGTCCAGTTCTTCGAGAGCCTCTTTGCCTCCAAGCCGGCCAAGTGTCGTAAGGTCCACAGCATCGCCAACTCTGTCATCGTTATGGATGAGGTGCAGGCTCTCCCGGAGGGCTTTCTGAGTCCCATACTCTCCGCCATAGATACGCTCTCCGAGGCCTTTCACTGCTCCATACTCTGCTGCAGTGCCACTCAGCCGGTATATGACGAGGACCTAAACTCGCCTGATGACGGGTCTGACTACTACACTCCCCTTGACACCAGGGGCGATCTGGTGCCGAGAGAAGCGAAGTACTTTGTTCCATTTGACCGTGTCGACTACCACTTGGAGCCACAGACGGTGACCTCGCAGGAGCTGGCCGATAGACTCGCTGCAGAGCACTCCGTCCTCTGCGTCGTCAATAGCCGGAAGGACGCCGGTCAAGTGTACCGCGCCCTTAGAGATCTACCCAAGGTCAAGGCAGACGAGGTGATCCACCTCTCGCGGTCGATGTGCTCGGCACACCTACGAAGGGCGATCGAGACAATCAAGGAGCGGATGAGAGAGGGGAAGCCGACCAAGGTCATCTCTACGCAACTCATCGAAGCAGGGGTTGATCTCGACTTCCCCTGCGTCTGGAGAGCCCACTCCGGACTCGGCTCGATCATACAGGCGGGTGGGCGGTGCAATCGTGAGGGAAGGATGGAGCGGAGAGGTCAGGTCTTTGTCTTTAGTCTCGCTGATGGCAGTAGACCCTTCGGCAACATAGCCAGAGGCTGCAATGCGACCAAGATGCTGCTTCACAAGCTATCCAATAAAATAACCGACCCGACCGATCCTGAGGTAATCGCCAAGTATTACCGCCTGTACTTTAAGGATATCCCAGACTTCGACACAGAGGGGATTGAGAAAAATCTGACAGAGGATCCTGAGGACATTAACTTTGAGTCCGCAGCCGAGCGATTTAAGCTTATTGATGATGAGGGGACTTTCCCAGTCATCGTTCCCTACATGGAGGAGGGCAAGGCGCTTGTCAGAAAGATCCGCAACCATGAGATCCTCACGAGGAAGGACTACCACCGGATGCAGGAGTACAGCGTCTCCCTCCGACAGGGCGACTACAGCACCCTACTCAGTCACGGCAATATTGAGCAGATCCCGTGGGGTGAGGACTTCATCTCGGTCTTGGTGGACGACGAGTGCTACGATAGTGTAGCCGGAGTAGTCATCTCCAACCACTGGGTTGAGGAGACACAGACCGCATAAGAGTATAACTACTAATCACAATATTACTACCTATGACAGAAAAACCAATGTCCAAGGAGTATTGTCTCGAGCTGAGTGGGGACTTCGCCTGCTTCACTCGCCCGGAGCTGAAGGTGGAGCGCGTCAGCTATGACGTGATCACCCCCTCGGCTGCACGCAATATCTTCCAAGCCATCCTCTGGAAGCCTGCCATACGCTGGGAGGTGAGCCGCATCGAAGTGCGTAAGCCGATCAGACACATCTCCGTCAAGCGCAACGAGGTGGGAGCTCTGGCACGCCCCGGCGGCAAGGAGATACTTATTGAGGAGACCCGTCAGCAGAGGACCTCCTACATCCTCAGGGACGTAGAGTACAGGATCTTTGCGCGGCAGGTCTTCATCCCCGTTTCCGACCGCTCCGAGGAGGAGAGGCGTGACTTTGAGTCACGGAGCGAGGCCGAGAAGCAGTCCGAGTGCCCCGGCAAGTACCAGGGGATGTTTGAGCGCCGCGCCTCCAAGGGACAGTGCTTCTCGATGCCCTACTTAGGGTGCCGAGAGTTCAGCTGCCACTTCAGTTACATCCCCGATGCCCCTCATAGCGAGGGCATCGATGAGACCAGGGATCTCGGGCTGATGCTGTATGATATGGACTTTGAGAGCAATCCGAAGAGCCCCGAAGCGATGTTTTTCCACGCCCGGATGGATCACGGTGTGATCAAGGTCCCTGAGCCCAATAGCGAAGAGATACTGCGATGATACTACAGTCACTATACGAGCGGGACAAAGCACTGGGGGAGAAGCTTCCGGATGGCTTTGTCTGGAAGGAGATCCCCCTCATCATCGTGATCGATCTAGCTGGCAACTTCGTATCAATGGAAGGGCTCGATAGAGAGCCTAAGGATAAGGGTAAGCCTTATATGATCCCCACACCCGTGACCAGGACATCCGGGGTGTCTCCCAATCTCTTCTGGGATCACTATGGTTACGTGCTGGGTCTCGCCAAGAAAGACACCGATAAAGAGCGTGCCAAGTCAAGGAGACAGATGGATGCCTTTGTGGAGCAAGTCAGGCAGTTTGCCGAGAAGTTTCCATCCAACTCGGTCTTCCAGGCGGTGAAAGCCTTCTACGACAAAGAGGAGTACCTCAGGATCACACAGGACGAAGAGCAGGTAGCCGCCATCACCAAGAAGCCGGGAGCAAACATGACCTTCTGTGTCTCTTCTCCCGGCGACAGTGACAGACTCGTCACCAGTGAACAAGATCTCAAGGACTACCAGAGCGCTCACTACTACGCTGGTCAGACTGATGGTGAGGAGGCTGTCTGCCTGATCACGGGACGTAAGGGCCCCATCTCCAGGCTTCACCCGGGGATCAAGTTGAGCGGGATGCCACTCTCGCTCGTCAATTTTCAGGTCAATAGCGGATACGACTCCTACGGCAAGTCCCAGGCATACAATGCCCCTGTCTCACCGCAAGCTGCAGAGGGATACGCCAGTGCACTCAACGATCTGCTTGGTAAGGGCAAGGACACCAATTACTTCCTCGCCGGCATCACCTATGTCTTCTGGACCAGCCATGCAGACGAGGACAAGCTGGCAGGCGACTTCAAGTCAGCCACATTTAGCCCCCCTTTAGCACCTAAGGAGGAGAACGGGAAGAAGAGAAAGCCCACTAAGGCCAAGGGGAAAACTCCCTTACAGATTGATCGATCGAAGTGCAAGAAGGTGCTGAGCACCCTTCGAGCCATTAGAGGGGATAAGAATGCACTACCACAGCGTGAGTCAGAGGAGCGCTTTTACCTCCTCGCCCTGGAGCCGGGGAGAGGTCGGATATCGGTCAAGCTCTTCGTCGAGGGTACGATACGAGAGATCTTTGCCCATACTCTCCAGCACCTCGAGGACCTCAAGATCTATGGGAGAGAGGTGAAGAGGATGGACGATGACCCTGCCATACCCTCTCTCTACGCACTCGTCGGGGCACTCATGCCGGTTGCCCTCAAGGCGGACAAGTGGCCCAAGCGCCCCATCGAAGCACTCGTGAGAAGCATTACCACCGGAGCGCCCTACCCAACGGATCTCTACGCCTCCTGCCTACAGCGCATCAAGTCTGAGCGAAACGTCTCCGAGCTGCGTGCTGCCTACATCAAGGGCTATATCAATAGAGACTACCGGTACAAGAATCATACAGAAGGAAATATCATCACTATGTCACTCGACAAAAAACAAACCAACAAGGGATATCTCGCCGGACGGCTCTTCGCCGTACTCGAGTCTCTCCAGCAGATCGCCAATAGTAAGGCGACCATCACCGACAGCTACTTCGGCAACGCCATGACCTCTCCGGCAGCTGTCTTCCCATACCTCATCAGGCTCTCCATACACCACCAGAAGAAGGCGAAGCGGGATAATCCCGCGCTCTACACCATCTGTGTCAAGCAGCTGGACGAGATCATGGCATTACTGGGCGGTGATGAGTCCCCCTACCCCACGCACTTCACACTGGAGGAGCAGGGGTTCTTCAGCCTCGGCTACTACCACCAGAAGCAGTACCACTACTCATCCAAGGAAGAAAAAGAAGCAATAGATAATAACTCATCAGAAGAAGACTAATCATTATGTCAACGAAAGAACCAGTGAAAAACAGGTACGACTTCGTCTACCTCTTTGACGTCACGGACGGCAACCCCAATGGCGACCCCGACACCGGCAATCTCCCTCGGATCGACATCGAGACCGGTCACGGGCTGGTCACCGATGTCTGCCTCAAGCGCAAGGTCCGTAACTATGTCCTCCTTGCCTCCGAGGAGCGTGAAGAGCTGAGAGACGGCACACACGACATCTTTGTGATGGAGAATGCGATCCTCAATGACGCCATCGCAGATGCGGTCAAGCAGGTTACCGAGGACAAGCAGACGAAGAACGCCCAGGACCGGCAGAAGTCCCAGGAGATCATGTGCCGGAGATACTACGACATCCGCACTTTCGGTGCAGTCCTCACCACCGGAGCGAATGCCGGTCAGGTCCGTGGAGCGGTACAGATGACCTTCTCCCGGTCCATCGACCCCATCACCTCGAGCGAGCATACCATCACACGCATGGCAGCTACCGACGCCAAGGAGGCTAAGACAAACGAATCCGCAGATGATGGCGGTGGAAACCGGACCATGGGGCGCAAGGCGACGGTGCCTTACGGACTTTATCTCTGCCACGGTTTCGTCACCCCCGCTTTCGCACAGAAGACAGGATTTACCGAGGACGACCTGGCACTCTTCTGGGAGGCACTCCACCGGATGTTTGACGTCGATCGCTCCTCCTCTCGCGGACTGATGGGGCCGAGAGGTCTTTATATCTTCCGTCACGACTCGAAGCTGGGCAATGCCTCGGCACAGGAGCTCTTCGACAGGATCAGGGTAGAGAGACAGTCTGACCTCCCGAGGTCCTTCGCCGACTACAGAGTGACTATTGATGACAGCAATATGCCGGAGGGCGTCACTCTGATCCGTGAGATAGATGCCAAGTAAAGCCCACTCCACTAATTACTGACGACCAACTATGACACCCCCTGCACTCCCATCTCCACTCACTCGAGGAAGGATCGTGTAGGGGGTGTCCTATTTTTTCCGTCGGCCGGCTCAGACTTATATCGGTATTAGTGAAGTCTAATATCGGTATTAGATATTTCTTTTACCGATAAAAGATTTCTCTAATATCGGTAAAAGAATTGTCCCTCAGCCACAGGCCATTACACTTAGACCCCAGATGCACTCACCCCTACCTCGGGGAGAAGATGCCGATCGGCCTGCTACCCTACATTCAGGCGACGCTCCTCGCCAGATATCTGCGAGGTGAGATCGATGATTACCCCGCCTTCCTCATGACTTAGACCTATGTATATCCTTATCACATACGATGTCAGCACCACAGATGCTGCGGGACAGAGGAGACTGCGCCAAGTGGCCAAGACTTGCCAAGACCATGGTCAGAGGGTGCAAAACTCGGTCTTTGAGTGTCTGGTTGACCCAGCCCAGAAGGTCATCCTCGTTGAGAAGCTGCTCAGAATCATTGATGAGACACAGGATAGCCTGCGGATCTATCACCTCGGGAAGGACTACAAAGCTCACATAGAGAGCTATGGGAGGAAGACAAGTTACGAGGCGGAGGGAGAGCTGGTCATCTGACCGGAGGGCTGATCGTAGCCTGCGAGGGTAAAGTGATCAACAATTAGCGAGACACTCGCAAGCGCTCATAGACATACGATTATAGGGATTTATGTGCTCGCGGCACCGGAGAGAAGGGATAATTTGAGTACCTTCGCTAAAGCAGGTCTGTAGAGGCAGCTCCACAGCCACCTCCCCATCCCTGCAGTCGCACCCCTCGGGGGTGCGTGAATTGAAACTGCGCCCAGTCTGTCGTGGGGAGTGTAGTGAGTGAGTCGCACCCTTCGCGGGTGCGTGAATTGAAACGATAGGTGATACACTGTGGCAGTCCAGGTCCCCGGTCGCACCCTTCGCGGGTGCGTGAATTGAAACTGCACCCTTGAGACCACCGTGCGGTGGGGGGACTGTCGCACCCCTCGCGGGTGCGTGAATTGAAACGTGAAGGTGTGGCTCCACTGCCCCTCCTCCTTGGAGTCGCACCCCTCGCGGGTGCGTGAATTGAAACTTGAAGCTCCCCTCCTTTGTGACCATGCCGCCGAGTCGCACCCCTCGCGGGTGCGTGAATTGAAACGTCTCACACGCCAGATAGTCCCTCTTGACCTCAAGTCGCACCCCTCGCGGGTGCGTGAATTGAAACTACACTACTCATCCGATTTGTCAGACAAATCGCCGTCGCACCCCTCGCGGGTGCGTGAATTGAAACCTGCACGGAGCCCCTCACACGCCGACGCTTACCCGTCGCACCCCTCGCGGGTGCGTGAATTGAAACGACGACCTCAAAGTAGGTTGGATCCGTGGCTTTGGTCGCACCCCTCGTGGGTGCGTGAATTGAAACAGTCACGTCTCATATCATCTCATTACTTAGTCGCACCCCTCGCGGGTGCGTGAATTGAATTGAATTGAAACGAGCGGGGGCAACAGCCTTCTAAGCTGTAGGTCATTGCACCCCTCGCAGGTGCGTGAATGGCGTCACAAGACGCTTGGCAATGGCGTACTGATATGTGGTTTCACTTCTGGTCGGGACAATATACTGCTGCGTGCACGAAACTCAAGGGTTTTGCTAACTGTTGCTGAGGTCACAAGGTCAGGAAACTACTGTTGTGATTCCAGGTCTTATAGATATCACTGGGTTCGAGGATACTTGAACTAGAGCCAGTTTGTTCTCTCTGCACTTACAGCTACGGGGGAAAAGAGGTGGACAAAACTTGCCATTCCATTTTTTATGGCTAAGTTTGCCCTATTCGAAGCCATAGAAAGGACCTTAACTAATTTCTTTAGAGCTATAATCTCCCTTATATGACTTCACCACGTAACCTATAGCGGGTCATAACCATTATGGAATCAAAGAAAACTACGACTGGTAAAGCGAGTGATATTACCATCGTAATCGGCGTGATCGGTGCCGATGCCCATGCAGTGGGGAACAAAATTATCGATTATGCACTCAATGATGCGGGCTACCACGTCATCAACCTCGGTGTGATGGTAAGCCAAGAGCAGTACATCGAAGCTGCCATCGAGACCAGTGCCGATGCGATCCTTGTCTCGTCCATGTACGGACAGGGGGAGATCGACTGCCAAGGCTTCAGAGATAAGTGCGACGAAGCGGGTCTCAAGGGGATCCCTCTCTTTGCCGGTGGCAACTTAGTGGTAGGTAAGCAGAAGTTTGAGGACGTCCTTGAGCGGTTCAAGAAGATGGGCTTCGACTATGTCTATCCACCGGGCACGCAGATCGAGACGACTATTGCGGACATCGACAAGACTTTCGGGATCAAGAGATAAAACTACTCGCCCCGACGATCCATTCCCTCACGAGTAGGATCGATCTATTGTTTCATCATCATGAGATATCTTACAGCAGACTTTGGTAGTACATACACCAAGGTAACAGCCATCGACACAGACGTCCCTGAGATAGTGGGTACAGGCGCTGCCTTTACCACCATAGAGACGGATGTGATGGAGGGACTACACAATGCATTTACAGAGCTAGAGAAAGAGATCGGCAAGGAGTGGACCCCTGATAAGTTCCTCTGCTGCAGCAGTGCGGCGGGGGGACTTAAGATGGTGGCCAGTGGTCTGGTCCCTGACCTCACCGCTAAGGCAGCACGCATGGCAGCAGCCAGTGCGGGTGCCAAGGTGATGAAGACCTACTCCTACGAGATCACCCGCGCCGAAGCAGAGGAGATCGAGCGTCTCGATCCTGATCTCTTCCTGCTCTGTGGGGGCACCGATGGGGGTAATGTGGAGAATATCATCCACAATGCGGAGGTCATCGGTCAGATCCCGGGACACTTCTCTACCGTCGTGGCGGGGAATAAAGCAGCTGAGGAAGAGGTGGCACGCATCCTCACAGAGGCCGGCAAGCCTTTTGTGATCACGGAGAACGTGATGCCAAACTTCAACTCCCTCAACATCGCTCCCGCCAAGAAGTGCATCATGCAGCTCTTCATCGATCGTATCATCGAGGCTAAGGGTCTCTCCAAGGCTCAGGAGCGAGCTGACAATGAGATCATCCCTACCCCTCTGGCAGTACTCAATGCCTGCAACCTGCTCAGTGATGGCACCAAGAACAGACGAGGGCTGGGAGAGCTCCTGGCTATCGATCTCGGTGGTGCCACTACCGATGTCTACTCGATAGGCGATGGCTCGCCTCACGAGGCCAAAGGCGATGGCTCGCCTCACGAGGCCAACATCATGCATCAGGGTATCCCCGAGCCGTATAGCAAGCGTACCGTAGAGGGCGACCTCGGCATGCGGTATAGTCTCACGGCGCTCTCAGAACAACTGGATCTCGATGCCGTGGCGGCTAAGGTGGGTCTCACGGGTGATAAGCTCAGGGACTGGGTCGCTCGATGCGATGCTGACAAGTCTACTCGTGCGGTGACAGAGGATGAAATACTCTGCGAGAAAGCCCTTGCCAAGGGAGCTGTGAGCCTGGCGACAGATCGCCATGTAGGTCACACTCACAAGGTCTACTCCCCTATGGGAGAGTTCTTCACCATCAACGGCAAGGACCTGACCCTCACGGACCACGTCCTCGGTATCGGAGGAGCGCTGATACACAGCGCTGACCCTACCTTTATCTTAGATGGTGCCACATTCAACATCTCTAACTACGACAAAGCCAAGCCACTGAAGCCAGACTTTTACCTCGACAGCCACTACATCATGGCGTCGATGGGTCTCCTGAGTGAGCAGATGCCTGACGTTGCCCTCGAGCTGATGCAGAAGGAGCTCGTCAAGGTCGGGACGAAGAAGAAAAAACAATAATCTCGAGGAGGGACACTTAGCGAGTCAACCACCTCAAATACACCCACGAAACGAATAGAAAACATATATTATTATGGAGGTCAAAAACGTCAAAATCCCAATGGACGACTTCCTCAAAGAGCGTGAGGAAGTGCTGGCCAGCTGGCCCACGGGTAAGGATATCGACATTGAGGAGGCGGTAAAGTACCAGCTCTCCATCCCTGAGGAGAAGCGCTTCGGTGCCAAGCTCTGGAAGGCTGACGAGGAGAAGAGGACGCTGATCCAGCCTCGTGCCGGTGTCGCCCTCTACGATGAGCACATCAAGCTGCTGCAGTTCCTTGAGGATATGGGAGGTGCAGATCTTCTGCCCTCTACCATCGACAGCTACACGCGTCTCAATAGATACGAGGAGGCTGAGATCGGTATCAAGAAGAGCCAAGAGGCCGGCCGCTCTCTCCTGAACGGATTCCCGGCTGTCAACTATGGTGTCGACATCTGCCGCACCGTCACTGAGTCTGTCAAGAACCCGGTACAGGTACGCCACGGGACCCCGGACGCAAGACTCCTGACGGAGATCGCCATCGCCGGCGGCTTCACCTCCTACGAGGGTGGAGGTATCTCCTACAACATCCCCTACTCCAAGGATCACCCCATCGACAAGGTCATTAAGTATTGGCAGTACACCGATCGTCTCTGCGGTCTCTACGCCGAGCGCGGAGTGGATATTAATCGTGAGCCCTTCGGTCCTCTTACCGGTACTCTGATCCCTGCATGCATCTCCAATGCCGTCGCCATCATCGAGGCACTCCTCGCTGCAGAGCAGGGTGTGAGCGACCTGACAGTGGGCTATGGTCAGTGCGGTAACCTGATCCAAGACGTTGCCGCTATCCGCGCACTAAGGGAGCAGTGCCGCGAGTATCTGGAGATGTATGGCTACGATAAGGTGCACCTGACCACAGTCTTCCACCAGTGGATGGGAGGATTCCCGGAGGATGAGGCTAAGGCATTTGGCGTGATCAGCTGGGGATCTGCCACCGCTGCGCTTGCCAAGGCTACCAAGGTGATCGTCAAGACACCTCACGAGGCTGTCGGCATCCCGACCAAGGAGGCCAACGCTGCAGGTCTCCGCGCCACCAAGCAGGTCATCTCTATGCTGAGAGACCAGGATCTGACAATGATCCCCGCCGTAGAGCAGGAGGCTACGATCATCAAGAGAGAGGTCAAGGAGATCATGGACAAGGTCTTTGAGCTTGGGAAGGGCGACCTGGGTGCCGGTGTCGTGAACGCTTTTGCAGCCGGTGTGCTTGACATCCCCTTCGCTCCAAACAAGTACAATGCCGGCAAGGTAATGCCCGCACGCGACAACGATGGTGCCATCCGCATCCTCGACTGTGGTAATATGCCTTTCTCTCAGGAGACGAAGGACTTCCATCGTCAGAAGCTGGAGGAGAGAGCCAAGTGCGAGAATCGCGAGGTGAGCTTCCAGATGGTCATCGACGATGTCTATGCGATCAGTAAGGGCTTCCTCGTTGGTCGTAAGAATCTCAAGTAATCAAGTACAATCAATCCAACAATAAACATCTAAACTTCAATCCATTTCTTCTATGAAAATTAAGAAGGTAGTATGTGCCCCCGGTAAGACCGGCTTTTACTTCGATGACCAGCGTGCCATCAAGAAGGGTGCTGAGAATGACGGTAACTTCTACGTCGGTGAGCCTGTAACTGAGGGCTTCACCGGCGTACGTCAGGCAGGAGAGTCCATCTCGATACTCTTCGTGCTGGAGAATGGTGCCATCGCTCATGGCGACTGCGCTGCCGTACAGTACTCCGGAGCCGGAGGCCGTGATCCGCTCTTCCTCGCTGAGGACTTCATCCCTGTGATCATGAAGGAGATCGCCCCACTCTATGAGGGTAAGGAGATCACCAACTTCCGCGAGATGGCTGATCTGGTCGACAAGCACACAGACGCCAATGGTAAGAAGTATCACACCGCCATCCGCTACGGCGTGACACAGGCATGTCTCGATGCTGTCGCTAAGGCAGAGGGCAAGCTGATGGCTCAGGTCATCGCCGACGAGTATCACACCACTCTGTCTGACAAGAGGATCCCGATCTTCGCACAGTCTGGTGACGATCGCTACAACAACGTCGATAAGATGATCATCAAGCAGGCAGACATCCTGCCCCACGGACTCTTCAATCACGTAGAGAAGAAGGTCGGTCTCAAGGGCGAGAAGCTGCTCGAGTACGTCAAGTGGCTGCGTAACCGCATCCTCGATAAGCGCACCTGCGAGGACTACAAGCCGATCTTTCACATCGATGTATATGGTACCCTGGGTATCGTATTTGACAACGACTGGGAGAAGATCGCTGACTACATTGGCGAGCTGGCTGAGGCTGCTAAGCCCTTCCACCTCCGTATTGAGGGACCGGTAGATGTAGAGGAGCGCGAGGCTCAGATCAAGGCTCTTGCTGCTATCCGCAAGCATATGGACGACAAGGGCATGGATGCCGAGATCGTAGCTGAC
>QWCE01008751.1_pt1 | contig 13094 bp, 13 predicted proteins | sample 1972531 | NCBI WGS metagenome assembly QWCE01 (sample SAMN09866716, study PRJNA288562) | Human gut metagenome isolate term4_stool, whole genome shotgun sequencing... | reverse complement strand
GCTTTTGTTTTCGAGCGCTTCCAACAGTCCGATAAGGCTGCGCTCTGCCCCGCCAATCTCCAAAGACGGCAAAATAAAAAGCAGTTTTTTCGGTTCCGTTTTAAACGCCGCCTTTCACTTTTTCTTTGATACGCGGATGGTCGGCGAGCAGGCGATGCAGCGGGCGCGTGAGCTTGCTGCGCAGCACGGTGCGGCGGTTCATCCAGCTTTTGGCGTACCAGTGCACGGTGTAGGTGCAGTCTGTGATATAAAGCCGCCCCGTGGCATCCTCGTAGGGGTTAAAATACGCTTTGGGAAAGACGGCTGCGCCTTGCACGGTTTGCCGCTTGCCGTTTGGCTTTAAGCCGCATTTTAAAAGCGCCTGTGTATTGAGCTGCGGGCAGCCGATGACGCCGTGCTTGCCGTCGAGCAGGGGTGCATATTGCTCCAGCATGAAGTGCACGAGCGGATGGTGTTTTTCTGCGCCGAAGCCGAGGCCGGTCGCAATCATACGGTCGGTCTCAAAGGCAAAAAATGCGTGCTCGCTGCAAAGCGGGTCCAAACTGCGCACGAGCTCGACATCTACATCAAAGTAAAAGCCGCCCTCGTTTTCGATGATCTGCAAGCGGGCGTAATCGGCGAGAAACGCGTACTTTTTCTCTTTACAGCACATTTCGGTATAACCGTTTTGGTGAATGTCAAAATTATCTTCGTTCCATTCCAAAATCGTATAGTCCGGGCAGTGCTTGCGCCAACTTTCTATGCACTTTTTGGCTTTGTCCGGCAGTGGTGCGCGACCAAACCAGCAGTAATGGATGATTTTCGGGATCATACAGCCTCCTTTTGCGCTTTGCGTTCGGTGCGCGCGGCCATCAGGCGGATCAAAACGGAAAGTCCTGCGCCAAGCGGTGTGCACAGCATTGTAAGCACCTTTTTCGGTGAGCGGAGCATCAGTGCGGGCTCTTTCGCGAGAAAACATGCGGCATCGTAATGGATGCTGTCGAGTACCGTGCGCGTTGCAGCAGCCGGGTACGTAAGGCAAAGCTGCCGCCAATATAGAAAGCCACGCGGGTTTTTGGCGTATTGTTTCCACATGGTGTGCGAGGAACCGTCTTCTAAATACGTCACGTGGCACAGTACGCGATTTAAAACAGCGAGTTTGTAATCGCGGTCGATCAGCCGGTATTTTACGGCGAGCGCTACGTATTTTTCATTTGGAAACTCCGGGTACGGCGGGTATTTTCGGATGATGTCGGTACGGTACACGAGCTTTTTGTCGCCTTTGCCGCCGCCCGCATAGTAACCGCTGAGCGTCGTTTCGGTGAGGCCCGGCGGAAAGCCGGTGCCAATAAGCTTGCCGTTTCCGTCGTCATCAAGCCCGATGAGCCCGGCGTAATTCTTGCTTTTTATCTGTGCCCAGCGCTTTTCAATTTGCTCTACGGCATCTTTTGCCAAACGGTCGTCGGAATCAAGGCAAAGGTTCAGCTCGGTCTCAATGTGCGCATAAGCGGTGTTGTGCGCAGCGTGCATGCCGCCGTTTGGACGGTATAGGTAACGGATGGCAAATGCTTTCTCCGCCTGCATCCAGGCGGAGACCAACGCGGCGGTGCGGTCGGTGGAACCGTCATCTACGATGAGCCATAGGAAGTTTTTAGATGTTTGCGCTTTTAATGAGCAATATGCTTCCGGCAGCGTGTGTGCGCGGTTATACGTCGGCGTAAATACGGTCAGCAGAACCATGTGCGGTTTCCCTCCTTCTTTGGGCATCCTTTTGCAGATAATACGCAGTGAGCATACGTGCGTTTTCACAAATGTCAAAGCTTTGTAGTACAGGCGGCGCGGCGCTGAGCACCTTACTTTCCGCCAAAATAACCTCCGCCCACTTAGAAGGCGGCGCGGAAAGCGGAAGCTGCCGTGCACGCGGCGTTTGAAGACAATCCTTCGGTACGCCGTCGGAGACAAGGCACGGTAGCCCTGCGGCCTGCGCTTCCAAAACGGCGAGCGGCATGCCTTCGTACAGAGACGGCATACAAAATACATCCATTGCACGCAAAAGTGCCGGAACATCTTCCCGCGCGCCTAAAAACAACACATACGGTGTAAGACCGAGTGCGGCGGCGCGGTTTTGTACGGCTGCCCGCTTTTCACCGTCGCCAACAAACAGCAGCTTCGATTTTGTACCGCATGCGCGCAGACTGTGCAGGACATCCAAGAGGAAAGCTTGGTTTTTCTCTTTGCGAAACTGCCCCACATGCCCGATGAGAAGTTCTTCTTTTGTGATACCGAGTGTGCGCCGCATGTCTTCGCGCATGTTTTTATCAAAGCGGAATTTTTCTGTATCGATGGCGACCGGCAGCACCAAAAACGGCGCACTGCCGAACATCCAGCGCCCGGCATCTTCTCCGCAGGCAAGCAGATCGGTCGCGGTACGTGGAATGATGCGCTTATACAGATCTTTTATTGGATACTTGAAGTCGCGCATCTGATTTGTGGTGTGTGCGTGAGCAATGCGTACAGGCACGCCGTGCTGCTTGGCGCAACCGAGTACAACGCCGGAAAGACAATCAAGATGGGCGTGCACAACAGTATACGCCGGGTGGGCGGAGAAAAATTTGTGCAGTGCATGGCGGTATGCAGGGCTGAACGGGTTTTGCCGCGGCACGGTGAAAACTTTGCCGCCGAGAGAGAGAATCTCTTTATCGTACGCGCCTTCCCGTGCGCGGTGCGTCAGAAAATCGAACTGCACGCGTGTGCGGTCTATGTGACGGTAGTAATTCATCAGCATCGTTTCCAGTCCGCCGCGGTCCATGCAGGTGACAGCCTGCAAAACACGAAGCATAACGGATCCCCCCTTTTATAAAAGGCCGAAGGTCTTCAGCCCGTAGAAATAGAAAAACAGATAAAAAATGAGCATCATCACGGTTAAAATGCGCACGGAGCGTTTTGAAAACATGTGGTGCAGCTCCCATGGCAGCAAAATGTAGTTATAAAGTGAAAAGTATATGGGCAGCCGCCCGACAAAAATGCCGCTTGTGAACGCTGAGAGGATGTAAATGCTGGTCGATACAATGGACATGTTGACGCAAAGGTCGATGAGTGGGTCATTTTCTGCACGGATAAACCGTAAACCGATCAAGGAAAGCAACGTCGGCACAGCGTAGACCAGTACGCGCAGCAGGTTTGTACCGTTGTCCTCAAAGCCTTTCCAATCGCTGACGACATTTTTGTACTGCGTTTCCTGCAAAAGCAGCTCCAAAATGTTTGTGAAGCGGTCGATGAAAAGCACGACCAAAACAGTGAGCAGAAGAAACAAAAGCGTTTTTCGGTTCCATGCTTTTCCGCGTGTGAGAAAAACAAACGGTAGTGCGAACAGTGCCGAGGCATGAAGTGTGGCGGCAAGTAGAATGATGAGCGTGGCTTGTCCGTATCTCTTGCGCAGCAAAAGCGGACAGCAGGCGAACACGAGTGCCGCCGCCAAAAATTGCCGCATGCCGTTCATCATCCAGGAGATGTAATCCGTGGAAGCGATGAACAAAAACAGACTGATGCAGTAGCTTTCCGAATAAAGCCGATAGTTTTTAACGAGCGACCAGAGCTGAAGCGCGGCGAGAATGCAAAACCAAACGCGCACCTGCCCGCCGCACAAAAGCTTGATGAGTGCGGAAAGCAGGAAAAAGCCGTGATCTTTCTGCAAAGACTGGATGTAATCGGGCAGTGCGCTGAATGTGCTCGGCATTTCGGAAAACGCGTGCATGTAGTTATAGGTATCGCCGATATCACCGCGCAGCGTACAGAAGATGAGCAGCGGCAGCACGCCGAGTGCTGCCCAGAGCTTCGTGAACCGCACTGTCTGCACGCCGCAGACAGTTTCGCTTTGCTGTACTTCCAACACGGCGGAGAGCGCCGTGTAAATCAGAAGCCAAAGGAGCATCCAAATATAACCGGACATGTGTTCTCCTCTATGCCGTGACGCGCCGGGGCTGCGGTGCCGCTTTTTCGGCGGTGACGATGCGCAGTGTTTCTGCAACAACGCTCGCTTTATCGAATTCACGCTCCATTTTGCGGCGGCCGTTTTGCCCAAGGGCTGCTTTTTGCTCTGCGGAAAGCGCCAAAAACGCACGCATGGCAACATATAGGCTGTCCGCGTCTTTTGCGCGGCACAAAAGGCCGGTTTTGCTGTGCTCTACGGCTTCCCTGCACCCGGGAATATCGGACGCGATGATGGGCCTGCCGACGGCGGCAGCTTCCAGCAGCACGTTGCTCATGCCCTCATGGTAGCTTGGCAGCACCACGCAGTCACAGTTTTGGTAAAACGGCAGCGGTTCTTTTTGAAAGCCGTAAAATTCTGTCATGCCGCCGGAAACCAGGCGGTCTACCTCCTGCCTGTACTGCTCCTCAAAAAAGCCGAGCAGCTGCAAATGCACGTGAAAGCCCTCTGTCCACAGCCTGCGCACGGCGCAAAACAGCTCCTCTACCCCCTTTTCGCGCATCAAACGGCCGACGAACAGGAATCGCGGCGGATCGTGAGCGGTGTACGGCGTGTAGATATAGCGGTTCAGGTCTACACCCGCACCATGCAGAACGACCTCTTTTTCGGGCGGCAGGATGTGTCTGCGGCAAAATTCTACCGCATTGGACTGATTTTCAAAGAATACGTTCTGTACACGCAGAAACGAAAGCTTGTAAAGAAATGTGGCAGCGCAGCTGAGCCACGGGCGCTGAAAAGCGCTGCCGAGTCCCTGTACGGTGGCGTAAAACGGAATGCGGTAGCACGTGCAGAGAAAACCCATGTATACATTCGGCTTAATGGCGTATGTAAGCACAAGATCCGGCTTTTCCAGACAAAGAACACGTTTGTACGCCTGTAAAAGACGCAGTTCAGAAAGCACCTGCACGCGCCGCCGCTGCATTTTCGTTTCCGTGCAGCGTATGCCCATGCTTTCAAACACTTCTTCACCGGTTTGAAACGGCGCTGCCACGATTACCTCATACCGGGATTGCAGCTCTTCAATCAGCTCCCGTCGAAAGCGGTACAGCATATAAAAATGATTTGCCGCGATCAATACTTTTTTGCGCCTGTATTCGGAAAAGTCTTCGCTTATCGCGAAATTTTCACGCTTTTTTGACACAAATTTGCTGAATAAGGTCAAATGCAGCAGATGTGCCGAAAAGCGCGGTGTTTTGCTTTTACACATTCTAAACCTCCGTATAGCAAGATGAATGTATCTGTACCGGTGCTGATACCGTTATTGTACAATGCGAGAAAAAAGAAAGTGGTCGAATTCTTTGTGAAAGCAGACATTTATTTTTGCTTTTTCTTTGTGTCCGTCAAGCGAAGACGTTTTACTATTACTGCGGGGGCTTTGAATATAAAAAAGCTCCCTTTACGGGAAACCGTGCGGATGCACACAGTTCCTGTAAAGGGAGCAAAATTCCTTTTATGCGGTTTTAAAGCGGAAGCCTGCGGAAAAGCTTACTTTGCGAGCTTTTCTCTGATGACCTCTGCAATATGCTCTGCGGAAAGGCCGAATTCCTTCAGCAGATCCACAGCCGGGCCGGAGTGGCCGTACACATCGTTGACACCGATGCGCGTGACAGGCGGTGATGACACGGCCGGTCTTCTTTGCGGAAGCAATAACAAGCTCTTCATCGAGCGGCTTGATGGTATGGATATTGATGACTTCAACGCTGATGCCTTCTTCTTTCAGTGCATCGGCAGCCTTAACGGCTTCCTGTACCATGAGACCGGTCGCAACAACGGTGATGTCCGTGCCCTCGCGCAGCGTGATGCCCTTGCCAAGCTCGAATTTGTAATCATCGTTGTTGTTGATGCTTTCCACAGCCAGACGGCCGAGGCGGATATAGCACGGGCCCTTGTGCTCAACAGCAGCGCGAACCGCGGCCTGCATTTCGTAATGATCGCAGGGGTTCAGAATGACCATGCCCGGGATGGTGCGCATGAGCGCAATGTCCTCGCAGCACTGATGTGTAGCGCCGTCTTCACCGACAGAGATGCCGGCGTGGGAGCCGACGATCTTGACATTCAGCTTCGGATAACCAACGGAGTTGCGGACCTGCTCAAACGCTCTGCCTGCGGAGAACATGGCAAAGGACGCCGCAAACGGAATTTTACCGCAGGTGGCCAGACCGGCAGCAACGCCGACCATGTTGCACTCTGCGATGCCGCAGTCAAAGAAGCGTTCCGGGTATGCTTTTTTGAAGATGCCCGTCTTGGTGGCAGCAGCAAGGTCTGCATCCAGAACGACGATCTCCGGGTATTCAGCGGCGAGCGCGGTAACGGTCTCGCCAAAGCTTTCTCTTGTTGCCTTTTTAACCATTTCAGCCATATCAGCAGCCCTCCAGTTCATGCAGTGCAGCGGTGAGCTCCTGCATAGCGGTCTCATACTGTTCCTTGTTCGGCGCGGTACCGTGCCAGCCGACCTGATTTTCCATATAGGAAACGCCCTTGCCCTTAACGGTCTTGGCAATGATGACGCTCGGCTTGCCCTTAACGGTCTTTGCACGTGCAAAAGCCGCTTCGATGGCGTCGAAATCGTGTCCGTCGATGGTCTGTACGTCAAAGCCGAAAGCTTCGAACTTCTTGTCGATCGGTTCCGGGCCGGCAACTTCGCTGACCGGGCCGTCAATCTGCAGGCCGTTGAAGTCGACAATCAGGCAGAGATTATCGAGGTTGTTGTGGGATGCAAACATAGCAGCTTCCCAAACCTGACCCTCTTCAATCTCGCCATCGCCGAGCAGAGAGTAAACACGGTAATCTTTGTTATCAATCTTGCCGGCAAGCGCCATGCCTGCCGCAGCGGAAATGCCCTGACCGAGAGAGCCGGAGCTCATATCGATGCCGGGGGTGCCCTTCATATCCGGGTGACCCTGCAGCATAGCGCCGATGTGGCGGAGTTTTTTCAGTTCATCCACAGAGAAATAGCCGCGCTGTGCCAGTGCAGCGTAAAGACCCGGTGCGCAGTGGCCTTTGGAAAGGACAAAACGGTCTCTGTCCGGATCCTTCGGGTTCTGCGGGTCAATGTGCAGTTCTTTGAAATAGAGATAGGTGAAAATATCCGCAGCGGAAAGGGAACCGCCCGGATGGCCGGATTTGGCGTTGTAAACGCCTTCGATGATTCCAAGTCTGACTTTGGCAGCCGTGATCTTAAGCTGCTGCTTATCGCATGAATTCATGGAAGCCTCCTGTGTTTTTAGCGCCCGGCACGGGCAATCCCGTAAAAACCGCAGCGCGAGTCATTATGGTCTTATTATAGCGCATTTCGGTGGCCTTTGCAACGCTCCACGCCAAAATTTCACCCGTTTTTTCGTGCTTTTTGCATATTCACCGTATGTGGAGAGACAATAGGCACAGCGGCGCTTATAAAAGCCTTAATCGGTACGTACAGCTTTTGGCTGCGCCGGAAAAACGGAAAGGACAAAACAAAATTACAAACGGAAAGGAACATCGTTTTATGTCTCAGAGGATCGGCAACCTGCCTGCCAATATCAACATTATGAACCCTGTACCGAACAAGGATGCGAAGACCATCATGAAGCTGATCCGCACGAATGGCAAGATCTCCGGCTACCAGCTTTCGGATGGCACAGTGCTTTCCAAGGCGGACGGCGTGGCGCTTGCAAAGCAGGGCGGCATCCGCGGCGTGGCGATTGCGAGCCGCAACGGCAGTGAATATCTGCGCAGCATACCGGACGGCAAGGAGAGCAACAATTTAGGTGACCTCCCAAGCACCGGCCTGCGCGGTCTTTCCTAAAGAAAAGGGAGCCTGTACGTTTTGAAACGCAGGCTCCCCTATTTTTTGTTTATTTTGTGTTTTCGAGCGCTTCACGGTAAATTTGTACGGCGTGTTCGGCAACGGCGACGCTGTCAAACGGCTTTGCCGCAACACGAATTTTGGCTTCATCCAGTGTGTCCGACCGTGCAGCCATGCGCAAAATTGCATCTTCCATATCTTTCGGGTCATGCACATTGCAGAACTCGGCGCAGTCATCGTTCAAAAAGCTCTCCGGGCCTTTGCACCGTGTAGAAATCACCGGCACGCCGGCCGCGAGTGCTTCCACGGCAGGAATGCCGAACGTCTCAATATCCGAAGCCATCAAAAGGGCGTCGGTCTGGCCTAAAATCTCCGCAATTTCACTTTCGGTCTTGCGCCCGACAAAGGATACGATGTCGTTCAGCCCGAGCGCAGATGCGGTCTTTTTATAAAACGCTTCCTCCTGCCCGTCGCCGACAATCGTATACAAAAACGATTTTTCCGGGTATTGCTCCCGCAAGAGCTTCAAGGCCTGCAAAGCGTCTTCCACGCATTTGCCGGGGCGCAGTGCGGAAACCGTCGTCAAGCGAAAATGTGCCGGATCTTTCGGTTTTTTTGCGCCGCAAAATGCCTTGGTGTTGACGATGTTCGGCAGAACTTCGGCAGGTATATTGTGTTTTTCTTTTAAAATGTCCGCCATATAGCCGCTGACGCAGGTCATCACGCTGTGCCGTGCAGCATAGAGTCCGTATTTTGCGGTGCTACCCTCAAAGAAGCGCTCAAAATATGAGGAGTGCTCCGTGATGACGACCGGAATATGATATTTTTCTCCGAGCTTTGCAGCGGCGTATCCGGCGGGCACGGTGACATGTGCGTGCAGAATGTCCGGCTTGCCGTGCTGCTTCACGTAGGCTTTGTAAAGCTTTTCAACGGTGCGGCAGTAAGCGCTGAGCTGTGCATCTGCGCTGAATTTGGAGATATCCAGCATACGGCGGCAGTATGTCACATAGCCGGTGTTCGATTCTTCGTAGAGCTTCTGCATCGTGGGGTACTTCGGCAGTGAAGACAGCCCCTGTCGGTCTACATAGAGCATGTTGGCTTTTACGCCGTATTCCGCAATTGCCGTGCAGAACAGCTTGTGGTAAACGCCGATCAGTTTATCCTCACCGTTTGGGTACCATGTGGGAATGACCAAAACGTGAAGCGGAGAATTTTTCTGCATTAGTCTTTTGGTTCCGATAGCGCGCGATGCGCAGTCTATCGAAAAATCCTTTCATTCGTAGTATGGAAAAAGCTATTTAATTTCTGCGCACGAATGCCTTTTTCGGCATTTTGCAGACCGGGCACACCCAGTTGTCCGGCAGTTCTTCAAAGCTGAAGTTCGGGTCGCTGTACACATAGCCGCACACGGAGCAGACAAAGCTTTCACCGCTGCTCTTATCAAACGTGCTTTCCGGCGGCACATAGGTCGGCGAGCCGACCGGCGACAGACCGTGCATTTCACTGCGGTAGAAATCATACGTCATCGGCGTGCCAATGGCGCTGTCGCTGCCCGCTATGATCTCGGCGGCGAAGACCATCTCCTGCCCTACGTCCATGACGGAGATGACCTTGCATAAAAACCAGCAGCAGGTGTTCTCCTTTACGACGGGCACGCCTTCAATGAGCACCTTGTGGCGGATGTTTTTCAGCTTGTCTGCATTTTTACCGCTGACAAGACCGAGTGCACCGATGACGCTGGCAGGTGTATCTGTGGAGAGTACAGAAATGGTAAAAATGCCGTTTTCGCGGATTGCGGTGCAGCTGTGCGTATCTTTTGTCAGCGCAATGAGCACTTTTTCGGGGTCGCTGCTGGAAATTTGGATGACCGAGTTTGCCACACAGGCGTTCGGGCGGCCGTTATATTTTGTGCCGATGACGTACATGCCGTATGACAAATTTTTAAGGACTGCCGGGTTCATGGCGGTGCACTTCCTTCCGTTATGTTAATAGAGTTTATGAGCTGTGCTTTCGTTTTATGTTTTCCCAATACGCTTTAAACGCCTGCTCGTTTTTGTTGTCTCCGTAGTGATAGTACGAAGCGCCGAGCAAGGCATCCGGAAGATACTGCTGGTCGAGCCAATGATCCGGGTAATCGTGCGGATAGCGGTAAAACTGGCCTTTTTTAGCGACATCTGAACCGTCATAATGCACGTTTTGCAGCGTGCGCGGGATCACACCGAGTTTGCCGGCCTTCACGTCGCGCATGGCGGCATCTATGGCAGATTCACCGCTGTTCGATTTCGGCGCTGTCGCCGTTAAAATGACGGCATCCGCAAGCGGGATGCGCGCTTCCGGCAGACCGACCATCATGGCGGCGTCTACGGCCGCTTTCACGATGGGGATGATCTGCGGCCACGCAAGGCCCACGTCTTCGCAGGCGCACACCATCAAGCGGCGGCATGCAGAGGCGAGGTCGCCCGCTTCCAAAAGCCGTGCGAGATAATGCAGCGCCGCGTCGGGGTCGGAGCCGCGCATGGATTTTTGAAACGCCGAAAGAATATCGTAATGTGCGTCGCCGTCTCGGTCATACCGCATGGCACTGCGCTGTGTAAGCTGCTCTGCAAGTTCCATGGTGATGCGCGGCTCGTCCTCGCTTCGTACGGCAGCCGTGCAAAGCTCTGCCGCGTTCATCGCTTTGCGTACATCGCCGCCGCAAGCGGAAGCGATATACGAAGTCACGCCGTCTTCGAGCCGGATTTCTTCGCCGAGGTCTTCCGACAAAATGCGGAATGCGCGGCCTACGGCGCGGGCGACCTCCTCTTTTTCCACGGGCTTGAACTCAAACACCGTGGAGCGGCTCAAAATGGCGTTATATACGTAAAAATAGGGGTTTTCCGTTGTGGAAGCGATCAGCGTGATGCTGCCGTTTTCGATGAACTCCAAGAGCGTTTGCTGCTGCTTTTTGTTGAAATACTGGATCTCATCAAGGTACAGCAAAACGCCGTTTACCGCTTGCAGCGTGTTTACCTGCGCCACCACGTCGCGAATATCGGCGGTGGAGGCCGTGGTGCCGTTTAACTTGCACAGGTGCATGTGGCTTTGCTTTGCAATGATGGACGCCACAGTGGTCTTCCCTACGCCGGACGGCCCGTAAAACACCATATTCGGGATGGTTCCGGATTCGATGATGCGCCGCAGTACCTTATTGGGGCCGAGAATATGCTGTTGTCCCACCACATCATCGAGCGTTTTCGGGCGAATGCGGTCTGCAAGCGGTGCGTTCATCGTGTTCTCCTTTTAGTCGTTATAAAGCGGATATTTGCTCAAAAGCTCTGTGACCTTTGCACGGATGGCGTCGGCTTTGTTGTCGAAATCGGTCGCACACAGGTGGATGCACTCCGCGATGACGTCCATATCGGCTTCCTTCAGGCCGCGCGTGGTAACGGCCGGTGTGCCGAGGCACGCCGCTTGTGACGAACGGGCTTCTCTGCTCGTTCGGAATCGTGTTCTTGTTTGCGGTGATATACACTTCGTCGAGACGGCGCTCCAGCTCTTTGCCGGTCAGCTCGCCGTCGGAAAGATCGAGCAGCATCAGATGGTTATCCGTGCCGCCGGAAACGAGCTTCATGCCGCGTTTTGTAAGACCTTCGGCAAGCGCTTTAGCGTTTTTTACGGTCTGCTCGGCGTAGGTCTTAAACTCCGGCTTCAGCGCTTCGCCGAGGCATACGGCTTTTGCGGCGATAATGTGCATCAGCGGGCCGCCCTGCGTGCCCGGGAAAATGGCTTTGTCGATTTTTTTCGCGTACTCCTCACGGCAGAGGATCATGCCACCGCGCGGGCCGCGGAGCGTTTTATGCGTTGTTGTGGTGACGACATCGGCATACAGCACCGGGTTCATGTGGCAGCCGCCCGCAACAAGACCCGCAATGTGCGCCATATCGACCATGAGGTACGCGCCGCATGCATCGGCAATCTCGCGGAATTTCTTAAAATCGATCGCGCGCGGGTATGCACTTGCGCCGGCGACGATGAGCTTCGGTTTAAGTTCGCACGCCTGCTCCATGAGCTTATCGTAATCGATGCGGTGCGTAACGGGGTCAACGCCGTAAGCCGCAAAATTATAGTAGGCGCCGGACATGTTGACAGGAGAACCGTGGGTCAGATGGCCGCCCTCTGCAAGGTTCATGCCGAGCACGGTATCGCCCGGCTGAAGCAGCGCGAAATATACGGCAAGGTTCGCCTGTGCGCCGGAGTGCGGCTGCACATTGGCATGCTCTGCGCCGAACAGACGGCAAGCACGCTCACGGGCGATGTTTTCCACAATGTCTACATCTGCACAGCCGCCGTAATAGCGGTGATCCGGGTAGCCCTCAGCATATTTGTTTGTGAGTACCGTGCCCATCGCAGCCATAACGGCAGGAGACACAATGTTTTCGGAAGCAATCAGCTCCAGATTGCGGCGCTGGCGTTTGAGTTCCAGCTCCATCGCTTCGCCAACCTCGGGGTCTGCGGTTTCAACAAAACCGATCGTGTTCAAAAGATCACCGTACATACTTCATCTTTCCCTTCTAAAAATAATATGCTCTGCGGTTTATGTGCCGCAGTACTTCACTAAATTATACCCTATTCCGTTTAAAATGGCAATAGATGATTTGCAAGCACATAGTGGATGGCGTAAAGCAATAACATATGTGCCGGATAGCTGATGTAGAAAAAATATTTGAGCGAAAGCGCGCCGCGCTTGCCGTTATAGAGCAGCACGGGGATCGCGGCGGCGATGGCATACAGCTGTGTCGTGTTGCCGTCCTGCGTATATTGCCCGTAGGTCAGCGCCGCAAACGCCACGGCATCAATACCGCGGTACTTCTGGAACAAATAGAAACAAAGTACCGTTAAAACACCGTAAACGCCATAGCTGAAATGCAGGAAATACGGCAGGATTGTCAAGATCACTGCGCCGATGAACATGAAAATATTGCGGCTTTTTGCGGAAGCATCTAAAAGTTTCATCACAAAAAGCGCCGTTAAAAACGTGAACAGGATATTTTGCCGCTGAAACTCAAGCCATGTACCCTGAAATAAAAGGTCATACGGCACTTCGGAGAGCAAAGCAAAAATACCCATGCGCAGTGCGTAGCGGTTAAAATTGCGTGTGTGCATGTAGCCCTGCACGAGCAAAAACGCGTAGATCGGCATGGAAAGCCGCCCGATATAGCGCAGCCAGATAAACTGCGGGAAGAAAATCGCCCCGACATGGTCGATGATCATGGTGACGAGTGCGATGAGCTTTAAGGTAAACGCAGACATTCTTTTTCCCCTTTGCGGTTATTTGTCGGTCTTTCAATAAAAATAAATTTACCA
>QWCE01002278.1_pt1 | contig 13100 bp, 9 predicted proteins | sample 1972531 | NCBI WGS metagenome assembly QWCE01 (sample SAMN09866716, study PRJNA288562) | Human gut metagenome isolate term4_stool, whole genome shotgun sequencing... | reverse complement strand
CATAAATCCGGCAGTTCCAATAATAACAACACCCCAAGACAACATTGAGAACATGTTGGAAGCCATTTGGTCGTATCCCATGGAGTTCAGTATCGTCGGGAGAAATATTCCGTTTTGAGAAGCCGCCTGATTCCAACAGGTATAGATCACTGCGAGAAATATTAATGCGCTGATATTGCACTTCCAGCTAAATAAAGCCTTAAATGACTTGAAAATAGAAGGTGCTTTTGCGGCAGCACCGCCTTTGGCATCCTCCCAAACCTCAGACTCTTCGAGATTGCGTCGAATATACCAGGTGATCAGTGCAATCACTACAAGATGGGCAAAGACTATCCTAGAACCAAGCAGGCCTAGGGGTGTAAGAGCCGCAGCCAGTCCAAATCCGATAAAAGGACCAAAAGACCAGGCCATTTGAGTAGTACCTATGTGCTTACCTCGACTCTCAGCTGGGGCGAACTCCGCTATATAGGTCCAACCGGCCGGCACCGAGGCTCCTACCGCGAGCCCAATGACCACAAAGCCAACGAACAGCATTGCCAGATTTGCGGCAAACACCACGAACAATCCGCCTAGCGCGTAAACCAGCAGATCATAAGTGTAGATGAACTTCCGTCCATATTTATCGCAAAGTGGACCACCGATTAGCGCACCAAGCGCGGCCCCAAAAGCGTTAGAGCTGAATGCCGCTAGCATGCCAGCAATAGTGCCGTCATCCCCCGGGAAGAAGGCAGCGCCCCAAAAACTTAAGGAAGTAGCGATGGCAATGATAGATCCGGAGTCAATATAGTTTGACATGGAAACGGCGATCGTCGCTTTCCAACCTGTTAATGGTTTGTTTTGCATAGTTTTCTCCATTGAAAATATTGAATTACTTTAGGTAGAAATATTGCGACAGAAGATGATTAACGCCCCCGTCGGGCTGTACGAAGAATCTGGACATCTCTGATTGCCAAATCCTATTTATCTGTTGCGAGTCCATTCGCTTCATTGCGGCTCGCACATCATCGGCCTCAAAGTAGCCGAATACTACCCCAGTCGGTGGATCTACGAAGAGCGAATAGTTTCTCCAACCAGCTGCGGTAAGTGCTTGCCTCATCTCCTCCCACACATGTTGGTGTATATCCAAATATTCGGCAAGTACTTCTTTGCGGACTTTCAGCAGAAAACCACAGCGCGAATCTGAGCGCTGTGCACTTGTCTCTAGAATCTCTTGGGTTGTTTTTTCGCCACTCATTGTCACTCCATTGTCACATGATTGAAAGGTTTCAATCTGGTTTCCAAACTAACATTGAATCGTTTCAGTGTCAAGAGTTTTTACGTTTTCTTCTTAACTAGTATTCAAGTGACCATTTTCGCTGTTCAGACAGACATGAGCTAATCTACTTATTAGGAAATGTCCAGAGTCAGGAGTTCCCATGAGTAAGCCGCCAAGCATCAAAGACGTAGCTAAAACTGCACAAGTCTCGGTCGGTACAGCTTCTAATGTTTTGAATCATCCTCACTTAGTTTCGGCGTCAACTAGGAAGCGGGTCGAAGAGGCGATCTCCCAACTTGGATTCGTGCCATCAGATGCGGGTAGACGATTGCGCGCCGGAAACTCACGCCTGGTAGGACTGATTGTTCTCGACATTGCAAATCCGTTTTTCACTCAGTCTGCTAGAGGAATTGAGAACCGGCTGGCATCAGATAATTGCTACCCCATGATTTGCTCTTCGGATGGGGATGCAAACAAAGAGAGAAAACTCATTCAACAATTGGCATCCCAACAGGTTAGGGGGGTGATTATGGTTCCTTCCGATAAAGCAATGGAGAATGTCCGTTTACTCCAACGCCGTAAGATTCCGGTGGTCTTCATGGACTATCCTTCTGCTTCCGCAGAGATCAGCAGCGTCTCTGTTGATGATGAGACCGGTGCTGCTACTGCGATAACGTACCTACTGGGTCTAGGCCATCGCCAGGTCGGGTTCATCAATGGGCCAAAAAACATCAGGCAGGCGCGTGCGCGCCACCGAGGCGTTATTGAGGCACGGAATAAAGTCGCTACGAAGGTAGATATATTTGAAATCCTTGCTGATCACTTCGATGCGACCTCGGGGGCACATGCGGCGCGCGAACTTATCCGCAACCATCCGGATATCACTGCAGTTTTCTGCGCCAGTGACCAGCTAGCTATAGGAGCCATGCGCACTATTCGTCAGCTCCACTTGTCTATTCCTAACGATATTTCCGTAGTCGGCTTTGATGATATAGCAGTAGCATCTGAACTGATTACTCCACTAACCACCATTCGCCAACCAATGAATGAATTGGGAAACGCCGCCGCAAATCTGCTACTTTCCGACACTGACGAGCCCAGACACATTTCCTTTGTGCCGAAACTTATAGTGCGCGAATCAACCGCTGCGATCTGACCGTGTCAGGATTGCCAAATTTGTAGAGCTGCCCTGGATAGTTTTGAGAGCATACCTAAGGTATCCGCGAAATCATAAGCCGCAATAATCTGCGGGAGTCCCTCCCAGGTTGATAGAGGAGAGAGAAGCACTCATTATTACATGTGTCTACTAGCGATGAAACAGGACGACCTAGTATCCCTAGTCGAGGACATTAAGTCGACGGTTTCGATAACGCATGCCCCAGCATCGGTTTCTCGCCGCTCTTTGGACCCCAAGTCATCAAGTGGGATGTAGCACTCGAATTCGTTGTCAAGACCACGAGCAAAGCTACCACGCACAATCCGGCTGGTAAAACTGGTATTTACCGAAACGCTTTCGGTAACCATACGATCAAAGATTACCAGATTAAACTTCAGGTTCTCAGTCACTGCCCTTCCTCTCATGAACCGACTTCGGTTCGCTAATAATCTCGAGCAGTCCCGTTTCTACCGCTCACAAAACCCTTGATATTTATTCTATGGAACTGTGTAGGAAATAAACTAATCTTACATAACAACATAGCAAGTAGCCGAGCTTCGATTCGAACTAATATTATCTACCTCGTTTCCCGCTGATAGAATGAAAGCAGCTCGAGAAGACTTGAGATGATCCGTGTGTGGGAACCACGCAATACCTCTGCCCCGCCTTTGCGGGGATCATCCACACCGATTACACACCATTAAAGCTACAGCTAAATACCGGTTTATACATCCGAATCAGTATCAAAAATTTGCAAACCCACATCGCGGCGATATGAAATAGTTTTCCCAAACCCGGTTCGATATTCCCCGCCCTGCAGCGGGACTACTAATTGCCCCCGCAGCATAAAATCTTTTTCCCAATTCACCCCCAGGTCACGAGTTTCCTTTTCTAACTCGTGAACGAACTCATCAACGGCTTCCTCAAGCCCCCGGCCTTTCACCCGCAGTCGCGCTGAAGGAATAGACACCAAGGAACGCACCAGTCGCTCCCGCAGCGCACCGCTCGGCAATTCTTGTAAATCAATTTCCCGGTATTCTGGGTGGCGATCAGTAGGAATCGCTGCAATGCCCTCTCCCTGTTGTTCGACCAGCAGCACTTCCACTCCGGAATCGCCATCACGAACTCCAACGATTCCCATTTCATCGGGATCCCCATCCGGATTATTGCCACCTAGCCAGTCAATCAATGAGGCGGTATCAGTGTTGCGAGGCGGCGCCAACAGTCCGATTGCCGCCCCCTCGGTTTTAGAATGCGCCTTATCCTCTTTATTCTTCCTGGTTCGCTGTAAGGTATCGCTCCATAAGCCGGGGGTGACCACGCTTTCCTCATAGACCGCAGCCACCGCCGTCCCGATATCTTCAGGAATCCGCCAGACCTCACCCTTGCCCTCTTTATCTAGCACATAAGCCGCAGTTCGCAGCAGCACGTCCTCGTCGTAAACATAGCTCGAGCCCGGATCTACTTGCGGCTTTGAATCCTGCTTGCCGGGTACGCCCATTAGGATGCAACGCGGCTGGGCAACCGGAAGAGGGCGAATATCCCTCTCGTGACGATGCACCCGCCCCATACGCTGAAACAGCAAATCAATCGGCGCCAAATCGCTGTAAAGAACATCGAAATCAATATCTAAACTTTGCTCAACAACCTGGGTACCCACCACGATAGCCCGCTTAGGTCGGCGAGATTTTCCAGGTTTTCCAAAAGTACGCACCAGCCATTCGTCGTTATCTTGGCGATCTTGCTGGGTAAAACGCGAATGCACCAAACGGACATCCTCCCCAAATTCCGCCCGCAAAGTTTCATAGGATTCTTGGGCATTAGCAACCGTATTGCGCACGACCAGGGCACATCCCCCATTTTGGAGTCGCGTTTGCAGATCTGCGACCAGCCCAGCACCGTCCTTCCAATGCTCAACTTCTATCTCTTTGGTAGCTAATACGGGCAGAGGGCGAACCTTAACCCCCTGCACATCCGAGTAAGAAAGCGCCGGATATATGGGGGATTGCGAGGATGAATCCGACTCTTCCTCTTTGGCTGGTGCTGCAGCCGTCCCATTTCCTGCGGACTGCAGTTTCCGCTTCGCGGCAAATACCAAATCATCAAACGGTTCAAAAACTTTGTCCTTCTCTTTAGCAGCTTGCTTCAACTCTTGCCCTTTTTTATATGCTGCAAACAGCTCTTCACGCGCCCTCCGGGTTAAGGTGGCCGATAAAGCAATTACCGGCACCCCGAACGCCCCCAGCCATTGCACGGTTCTTTTCAAGAATTGGCTGGTGTAGACATCGTAGCTGTGCACTTCGTCAATGATGATAACTTTGTCGCTAATCCCCAGATGCCGCAAACTCACATGCTTGGTTCGGAGCGCGGAAAACAGCAAATGATCCACTGTACATACCACTAACGAGGCTAGCAGTGCAGACTTCTTGCTAAACCAGCGGTGTACTACTGCCGGCTGCCTACTGTGACCAGACTCTTCATCAATTCCCATTGAAGAACTCTGTCCGGGCGAAACCGCATTGCCGGCACTGGCGATTCTTCCGTATTGGATTTTCTTATATACGCTATTCAAGGCAGCATTTCCGTGCTGCAGTTTTAGGCTAAAACCACTTTTCGCCGAAGTCTGAGCCCATTCGAGCACTCTAGTAAACATGGCATCGGTAGTAGCTTTAGTGGGCAACGCTACCAACACCCCAGAAGTTCCTGCCCGCTTCGCCAAAATGGTAGCTGCCATTAACGCGGCCTCGGTCTTCCCTGCCCCCATCACTTCCTCGATTATCATCATGCCGGGAAGCGCCATTTTTCCCGCGGCTTCTACCGCTGCCACCTGCGCGGGGCGAGCATGAGCATCAGCGCCTAACGCGAACAGGGTTTGCAACAGCTCATCAGGGTCTTGAGAGAGCATTTCTGGCTGCCAGGAGGGCGGCAAATGCAGCTTCTCCCAGGCAGCTTTAGTGCGCTGGCGATGATACTCAGGAGATAGCAACCTTTCAGGGTATAAATCGTACCAGTCAACCAGTGGAAACAGCTCTTGATTCGAAGCAATCCAGTCAGCCATCACGGTAATGCCCGCCACCATACTTTGCCAGGTAGTTGGAAAAACTAACCCTTCGCATTGGCAAATAATTTTTTGGCTGTCAGTCCAGTTCATCCACCAATCTAGTAGTTCCCGGCGGGTCCGTTTCCAGGTTTTATCACCATTAATAACCAGCGGGAGGTTAGGGTCTGCCATATCATCGTGACGAGGCAAAGACACCGGGCGACCGTGGTGAGCGCCGATTATCGACCCCAGTTGTTTCGCAGTGGCACAAACATATCTTTTCTCCGCCTTTCCTGGATTCCAGCGCGATTCCAGCCATCTTTCAAACGCTATTTCCCCTATCCAGGAGTGTGGGTTATCTCCGCGCAGTTCCTCTGCCCGCTGGTATTTAGTTAGGGAGTCATCGCCGTTTTTAAATATCCGCTCATAAAGCTCGGTGTTCTGGGTAAGGAACATAGGCGAGCATTTCCCAATGTCATGGGCACCCACGATTAGCTTCAGTAAGGCTAGAGCTTTCCTCGAGGGCTCTTTTATCCCCTGTACCCGCGCTAACGGTTCTACCAACAGCTTCTGCTGCCGAGGGGACAGATATTTATCCCATATCAGTTCAGCGACTTCCCCCGAATCAGCCATATGTACAGCAAGCGGCAACCATTGCTTACCTACGTCCTCGGGAGGAGCCGAATGCCAAAAATTAGTTTTTGCCCAAATTGACAACGCCGTTTCGGAAAGAAAAAAATCTGAGACCACTCTTTTAGTAAACCCCTTAGGAGGGCGAATATCTCGGGTTTTACGACCTGTCCTTTGACCACTGCAACGGTCTTACCATCTCCGTGGCTGGCGTAAGGGAGTAAAGTAAATCAGGTCGCAGGTAGCACCCGCGCTCACCCGGGGAAAGATAAATACGTCCCTATCTGAAAATAACTAAAAAACTACTCTCAATGTAGTTTTTTTTACCCATTTAATGTAGGATTTGATACATGACTGGCGTTTTTTTCCCCAGGGGTTTGGCAAAGCGATTGGCAGCTAGCTCTAGTCTGCCGGTGCAGATTTTAGAGGGACGACGTGCGGTGGGAAAGACCACGTTGTTGCAAAATCTCACCCTAGCTAACGGGGAAAGACCGGAATATTTCAGTTTTTCTACGGATAGAGAATCTTTGCGCGCCGCAAAGCGTGACCCGCAGGAATGGTTGTCGCGTTTACCTATCCATAGCGTTATCGATGAGGCGCAGCTTTTGCCGGACGTAACCCAGCACATAAAGGCAGTTGTAGACCGGGTCGAGGATAAACATTGTTTCATTCTGTGCGGCTCGGCCGGTATTGGACGGTCTCGCCGGGGAGAGCCGGATTGGCTAACAGGCAGGGCGCAGCGCCTCGAGCTGCTGCCTTTTACTGCTAGTGAGCTTGCCGGGCATTCTCTTTCCGACGGTTATTCCCTGGTTGATGCTTTGTTTTACGGAGATTGGGTCGCGGCATCTGAAAAGCGTTTTGTATCCAACGATGCGGATTTGATCGCTGTTTTGCGTTATGGGGGTATGCCCTCGCTATGCATTCCGGGGGCAAATCCCGGGATAATAAATTTGGCGCAGGTAAACCAGCAAGTTTTTTCTGAAAATGAGATGTCGTTGGGACGTGAGTTAGTTCCGGGTCAGGCCGTGGATATTTTGCGGGCGAGAGCGCTTCTCGACGCGCTCCTAGCATATCCTGGTGGCATTTTAAACAAAGATCGTTTAGCCAACGAGCTAAAGATGGATGTCCGTACAGTGGGGCGTTATCTAGATATTTTAACGGAACGCTTTTTGGTATATAGTTTGGCTAACTTTCGAGGCTCGGCAGCGAGTGTGGGGCGGGGAGCTCCAAAAATGCACGCAGTGGACACCTCCACGGTTTGCGAGTCCTTATCGCGTCGCGGGCATGATATTTCTTCTTTCCCTGCTACCGCCGGTCAGGTCTTGGAGAACTGGGTTGCTAATCAGATCAAAGCGGAGATTGGCTGGGCAAGCACCAGCTACCAGTTGGGGTATTGGCGTGTGCGGACGGGGAATCGTGATGACGAGGTCGACATAGTTCTGTTAAATGACACTTCTGAGGCAGTGGGTGTGGAAGTCAAACTCACCAGCACTCCTAACAGTTCAGATTTTCGCGGTTTACGCCGTTTTCGTAAGGACTGCGGCAAGGTCGGGAGAAAGTTTCGCAGAGGTTTTGTAGTTTGTACTTGCGAACGAGTAAGGGAAATTGAGGATGGTATGTGGGCAATCCCTTACCAGCTCTTGGGAGATTACCCTGCGCCCTCACCAGAAGAGCTAGGTAAAAAACCTAGCGTGTTAGCTTCCCAAAATAAATCCCTTGTAGAAAGAAAAAGAATAAGTTTGAAACCAACCGAAGTGATCCTCTCCCCCGGACAAAAAACTGGCACCGAGTCCCCTGCCGCAACTATTTTTGTTAGCTACGCGCATGCCGACAATGAAACCGTATACGGTGGATTACTTAAACTCGTTGAAAAAATTGCTGACCAATACGAAATGAAAACCGGCGAAACCCTTAGCATCTTTACAGACCGAGACGTGAAATGGGGGCAATCATGGGAAAATGTCCTGATGTCTGAACTGGAGACAACTGCGTTCCTACTGAGTTTTGTCAGCCCTCGCTACCTCAAATCCTCTGATTGCCGCAAAGAAGTTGAGAGATTTGCAACGGCAGCCGAAAAAGCCAGCTATAAAGCCATTCTTCCCATACTCATTCAAGCTATTCCTCAAGCATTGCAACAAGATTCGCTATGGAAAAAACTTCAAAGCTACCAGTATGAAGAAGTCAGCGTTACAGACCTTAGGTCTGAGAACCGACAGGTGCTAGACGAGGTGGCTGACAAAATCTCGACTAGCCTGCAGCAGACAGTTGAATCCAGGCAAGAACTCGCGGCAACTACCGCTGCCTTGCAAACCAGGCAAAAACCCAACGAACCCCAAACCCGTATTACCCTTGAAGAGATCTTGGAAGGAATACAGGAAGTCTCTGAAACCTTCAATGCAGACGCAGAAACGTTTGGCAAAGAAATAGACACCTTAGGTGACCAGTTAAACCAAAGTATCGAAGCCATTACCGTCGGAGAATTTAAACCCGCCATCATAGCTAAGCACGCCCGCCTTTTAGATCCGCAAGCAAATCGTCTGGAAGATGCAGCTTCTAGATTAACAAACGACTGGGGAATGATTAGAGAACGAATTAATGGCTCCCTAGAAATAGGCAAAGACCTGTCAAAAATAGGGGAAGAGGATCTTTTACAAGATCTCAGCATCTCCCTGGAACAGCTTGCTACCCAAACTCGCGTGCCGGAACTGGACACCTTGAAGCAGGTGTTGCCCTTACTTGGACGAATCTCCCGACTGCTCCGCCCCACAGAACAGTCAATTATGGCAGCGCTTCGCGCCCTGGAAAGCATCCACACCGAAGTCAGCGCCCTGCGCGATTATGCAAACCAGTCCCGGAAATAAGACGCTCTACCCAGTACTCGATTAATCAAGTGAATACGGTGACCCTGAAACCAACAACTGAAGCGTACTGGTTTCCCGCTTCTTGCAAGGGGTCAATGAGTTAGTCCGCTCCTGTTTTAGCTCAGGTTTTTTGCTCTGCAAAGGTCGCAGGGAGACAGGAATATAGTCAACCCCGTTACTACAAGTCGAAATAGAGGTAGCAGGCGATTACAGCGACAAACCCACCAGGTGGCCGACTGCGCCAGTAATCAGCATGGCGAGGGCGCCACCGATAATCACCCTGATTACCGCCCGTCCTCGGGGAGCTTCTGAGAGCCAAGCGGAGGTGTAACCCGCTAAACCTAGCGCCACTAAAGTCAAGATGAAGGTGGCAATGAACTTGGAGGCCGGCGGGAACAGCAGGATGGCCAGCATCGGCAGCACTGCGCCTAAGACAAAGGAAATAGCAGAAGAAAAAGCAGCGTTCCAGGGATTAACGAATTCTTCCGAATCAAGCGAGTAACGCGCCTCTACCTGCGCCGCTACCGGGTCAATCGCAGAGTATTCTGTCGCTACTATCCGGGCAGTTTCGGGAGATAGCCCTTTGGCTTCGTAAACCTTAATCAGTCCTTCAAACTCGGCCTCGGGATCTTTCTTCAACCGCGTCTTTTCTTTATGAACCAATGCCTGTTCCGTGTCCTTTTGGGTAGATACGGAAACATATTCGCCGGCTGCCATGGAAATAGCCCCCGCGACCACTGCCGCCATCCCAGCGGTAAAGATCGCGATATTGTTCTGCGGGTCAGCAGCTGCCACCCCGACTACTACGCCGGCGGTTGAAACGATACCGTCATTAGCTCCCAGAACCCCGGCACGCAACCAGTTAAGCTTGGAGGCCGTCTTTACGCTTTCATCGGTATGCTCATCCCGCTGCCGTGAATCGGAAGATTTTCCTAGTAATCTTTCGCCCGCCAGACTCATTGGGCACCTCCGTTTATCTGCGCATTTTGCCTCTCGGCATTCTTTGTAACTTCACGGTCACCTTAGCAGTACAAAAGTTTTTGGGCATCAACGGACTAGGTAAAGAAGCAGGAAAAGTTTCGCCCGCGGAAAGCGAAGCGCTGTCTCTAAGGGAAGGCGAGCCATAGGAAAACTAAACCGTTGTCCTCAGGAAGTCTCCGGAAACAGCAGATAAAAAGGACGCGCCGAGATAAAGTAGCTACCTAGCGGCGCTTAGTTCTCGGCACTCAGCATAACTGGATCGGGATACGACCCTCATGAAGGAAAGTGGGGCTTACCTTAGTTAGAATCCGACCTCCCAGCTATTACGAAAACCTCTTTAGCCGGCGTAAATAGCATTTTCCTACCGCCCAGGTTGCGCGATTAAAGAAACCTTCTCGTTGCAAAATACCGGCGGCTTATCCTGCCTGTTGCGACAAGAAATCACGAACTTCACTGGCGCTCCGATAAGAGGATTGTGCCCCCATTCTGGCGGTTGCCAGTGAAGAAACTACCGCCGCCAGGCAGGCGCCATCTGCCAGCGAACATCCTGCCGCCAACGCACTCAGCAAAGACCCCATAAAGGAATCCCCGGCTCCGGTGGTATCTACAGTATCGACCTCAAAAATAGGGATCCGGGTTACTTCGCCTGAATCGAACACCAAAGACCCACTACCACCCAAAGTTAGGACTACCTGTTCGAACCCGAGGTCGGCAACCGCTTTACGCAGCTCGTCCAGGTTAGTCACGTCAATTTCTTGGCCTCCCAGTACCGCCAGTTCATGCTGATTAACAATCAGCACATCAACCAGTTTCAGCAACGATTCCGGCACCTGGGTGATGGGCGAGAAGTTCAGCACCACCTGCACCCCGGCGTCGTGGGCTATTCTTGCTGCTTCCTCCACCGCATCCAGCGGAGCCTCCAAACATAAGCCCAGGGTCTTCGCCGAGGTAATTATCTGACTTTCTTCCCGCACGAAATCTGCATTTACCAGTGCATTCGCGCCGGCTGAGTATACAATAGTATTTTCTCCCGCCGCGTCCACAGTGATCATGGTGGATCCGGATGGCTCCTGGCAGCGCCTAATCCCAGCGGTGTCTACTCCCGCCTTGTTTAGAGAATCCCATAGGAGGTCACCGTGGCTGTCGTTACCTAACGCCCCTATCAGCTTGGTTTTTGCCCCTAAAAGAGAGCAAGTTACTGCCTGATTAGCAGATTTTCCTCCCGGAAGAGTAACTACCGGACCGCCGATCACGGTTTCACCTGGCCGAGGAAGCCGCTCAGTTTCCACCGTCAAATCAGCATTGATCGACCCCATCACCGTCACCGGAGCCCCGATAGAGGACAACACCTTCTGGGCGGTAGCCACTGTATCGTTCGAGTTTTTCATGTCGTCTCCCCAAATTTTTAGTAATAGTTAGTTTGCTAGCGTTGGAGTTGATTCCCGTAGCAGTAGTTTCGCGGTAGTGTTTTTTTCTACTGGTTTACCGCCTCTACCAGCTATTCTTTTCAGCAGCAAATTCACTGCCAGGTCAGCCATCTTGGAAATGTCAGTATCAATCATGGTAACGGAAGGTGTCATCGCCTCTAACCAGTGCAGACGGTCAAATGTGGCGATCGCTATATCTAATCCGGGACGAATCTGGCACGCTTTCAGGCCTAGCATCGCTCCCAAGGCAATAACCCCAGAGGCACATACCAGGGCATCCGGTTTCCCTTTTGCTAGCACCTGCTTTATCGCCACATCTCCTCCGGTCTCTTGGAATGGGCTCGAATATGCTTGCACTCTGGAGATACCGGCTTCCGCGAGCGCTGCGCACAGCATCCGGTGCCGAGTATCCCCGGTACTGGTTGATTCTGGACCTGACAACACTGCCACTGATTGGTAACCATTTGCCGCAAAATGTGCAGCTAACTGCGTAACTGCTTGACTGAAATCGCAGCCGACACTGTCTATCTCGGCTCCGGTAATCTTACGGTCAACCGCCACCGTAGGCACTTCTTTAATGTGGGAAAGCATCTTCGAGGTCGGTTTTCCCGCAGGAGTTAACAACAAACCATCGATATTTTGCGACAGCATAGTTTCCACTATTTTTTCTTGAGCCTCCGGTTCTTCTCCGCCATTACCAAGCATGATTTGGTAGCCCTTGGTTCGGGTTTGGCGTTCAATGCGATCAGCTAGTTCGGCAAAAAAAGGGTTAACGATATCCCCCACTACCACCCCGATGAGGAGGCTCTTCCCAGCGCGCATTGACGCTGCTCTCATATCTTTACGATAGCCAAGTTGGTCAGCTATCTCGCGTACCCGTTGCTTAGTACTATCTGGGATAGTGGGGGAATCGTTGAGGGAACGCGAGACCGTTGAGACATTGACACCTAGTTGTTCGGCGATTTGCCTAATAGTAGTCATAGCGTTCCCTCGTTAGACATCAAACTGCGTGCTAACTGGCTATTTCGTCCTGGCCAGTTGGCTGCGGGATTAGGAAGGATGATCCGAGAGCCAAAACCAGAAGGATGCCACCCGCAATAATAGCGCCTAAATGCCCTCCGTAGCCTCCTCCTAATGAGGTCATCACCGCATAGAGCACTGCGAAGGAAATACCCGCACCCAGGTTGAACGCTCCCGCGTTAAGTCCGGGAAGGTAACCAGGATTATCGGAGGGTGATAGTACAATTCCAAGACCGTTAAGCATAATATTTGCGGTACCAGCATAGGCTAGACCAGCAAGTATAGATACTACTAGCAGCACCCAGGCGGCAGCGCCATTCATAGTGAGCGCCAAAATCGCTAGGGAGATCAGAGAACCAATAAGCCCGTACCGTAATACTTTGCGATATCCGAAGCGTCCCGCGAGGGTACCCGCTACCGGCCCCATCACTAGGCCAGCGATTGCATAGGGAGTGAGCGTCCAAAACGAGACCACGTCTGCACCCAGCGCTGCGCCGAACTTTCCATCTTGGGCAATAGAGGGCACGATGCCGTTCATGATCGCGAAGATACCCGTCATGGTAAGTATGGTAGTCAGCAACAAAGCCCAAGTACTGCGTGATCGCAGATAGTGACGGGTAACCAGCGGATGGTTGGTTTTGCCTTCTTGACGCCAGAACAGCAAGAAACATAGGGCGCTGGCCAGCACGAGAATGATAACTAACAGCCAGTTTGCCTCCCCTAGTTTAGC
>QWCE01004749.1_pt1 | contig 13114 bp, 12 predicted proteins | sample 1972531 | NCBI WGS metagenome assembly QWCE01 (sample SAMN09866716, study PRJNA288562) | Human gut metagenome isolate term4_stool, whole genome shotgun sequencing... | reverse complement strand
CCCGGCGCAGAATGCGCCCGCTCCGGCTGCGCCGAAGCCGAATGCGGCACCCGTGCAGGGCAATGCGCCGAGACCGCGCGAGCGCGCGGGCGATATCGTATGGCGCGACGCCGGGGACGGGAGTTTGTACACGGTATATAAAAACCAGCCGTACCGCGCGATCCCCATGGCGGCATGGGGACTGCCGACGGAGCGCATGGTGGAAAAGCGGATGATCCACGGCGTGGAGTACGCCATTTTTGCGCTGAAAGACGGGCGGATTCTCTGACAGCATATTGCATTTTATGCGGATTGATGGTATAAAAAGAAAAAACATGAAAGGCGGCGGTTCTATGAAGATCATCACCATCAGCCGGCAGTACGGCGCAGGAGGACGCGAGATCGGTCTCGCGGTGGGGAAAGAGCTCGGCGTAACGCTCTATGACCGGGACATCATTGCCGCCACCGCAAAGGCGAGCAGCATCGATGCGAGCCAGATCGAGCGCGAGGGCGAGGAGATCTCCGCCACGGAGAATATCCTGCGCAACATCACGCCCATTTCCTACGACCAGAAGGATTATATTTATGAGACCCAGCGCAGCGTTATTCTGGATCTTGCCAAGCAGGGGCCGTGCGTCATTCTCGGGCGCTGCGCGGACGTTGTGCTGCACGACGCCGGGATCGAGACGCTGAATGTGTACATCTATTCCGACGAGGCGCACCGCGCCGAGCGTATCTCCGGCTATCTGAACACGACCGACACCGCCGAGATCGTCCGCGCGATGAAGAAGAGGGACCGCGCCCGCCGCAGCTACTATGAGCACTACACCGGCCAGCACTGGGGCGACTGCCACAACTACGACATTACGCTCAACAGCGGCTCTCTCGGCGTGGAAGCGTGCGTGCAGCTCATCTGCGCGGCGGTGAAGGCTGCGGAAAACAAATAAAAAAATTCCCGTCCCGGTGCCTGTCGGCCCCGGGGCGGCGTGCTTTGCAAAGGAGAAATCGCTATGGCAAAGAATACGAATACGGCTCTGCGCGAGCAGGTCATTTACAGCGTGTATGTGCGCAACCATACGCCGGAGGGGACGTTCCGCGCCGTGATCCCCGATCTTGACCGCATCCGCGCGCTGGGAACGGATATCGTCTGGTTCATGCCCATCCACCCCATCGGCGAGAAGGGCAAAAAGGGCAGTCTCGGCTGTCCCTACGCGAACCGCGATTACGGCACGGTCAATCCCGAGTACGGCACGCTCAACGATTTCAAGGCGCTCGTGGACGCGATCCACGCGCGCGGCATGAAGTGCATCATCGATGTGGTGTACAACCACACGTCGCCGGACGCAGTGTACGTCACGGAGCACCCGGAGTTTTATTACCGCAAGCCGGACGGCAGCTTCGGCAACAAGACCGCCGACTGGACGGATGTTATCGATCTGGACTATTCCTGCGCCGCGCTCTGGGACGCGCAGATACAGCATCTGTGCTATTGGGCGGGCATCGTGGACGGCTTCCGGTGCGACGTTGCCTCGCTCGTGCCGGTGGAGTTCTGGAAAAAGGCGCGCGAGGCCGTGGAAAAGGTGCATCCGGGGTGCATCTGGCTCGCCGAATCGGTGCACCGGAGCTTTCTTGTGTTCAACCGGCTGCGCGGCATCACCGCGGCGACCGATAACGAGCTTTACGAAGCGTTTGACATGGAATATGAGTACGACATCCGCGAGACGTTCGATAAGTACATCGCCGGGGAGCAGCCGCTCAGCGCATGGATGGACATGCTGAATTTCCAGGAGGCCATCTATCCGGAAAACTATGTGAAGCTGCGGTACATGGAAAACCACGATATGCCGCGCATCGCCGGTCTTGTGCCGGACGAGAAGGCGCGCCGGAATTTCACGGCGCTGCTGTACTTCCTCAAGGGTACGGTGCTGCTCTACGGCGGGCAGGAGTATTCCTGCGATCATGTGCCGAGTCTTTTTGATAAGGACGTGTTCCCGCGCACCGGCAGGGACATCACGCCGCTTTTGCAGAAGCTTAACGCCGTGCGGCGGGAGCGTCTCTCCGCGGAGGACTGGTTCACCGCGGAAGCGGATGACGCGAACGATATCGCCGTCTGCCTGCGCGACGACGGAAAAACAAAAAAGCTTGGCGTCTTCTCTCTGAAGGGGAAGAGCGCCGAGGTCGAAGTGCCGGTGAAGGACGGGAATTATGTAAACTATATCACCGGCGAGACCGTGACCGTGCAGGGCGGGAAGCTGCGCTGCGCCGGGGAGCCGGTCATAATCTCCGAGTAAAATGAAGGGCCCCCTTGTGTAAAGGGGGCTGGCAGCGAAGCTGACTGGGGGATTGTAGTTTCTGGAAAACGACAATCCCTCCGTCTTTTGCCTGCGGCAAAATCCACCTCCCTTTACACAAGGGAGGCATTGCTGCTCTCCGCCGGGAAGCGTTTGAGCAGTTTATAGACCGGCATGAGCTTTTCGTAGGCGTCCAGAAGCACCTGCGGCAGCTCGCCTGTGTAGAGCGCCCCGCCGTGGTCGTATTCGGCGCAGAGACTGATCCATTTGCGGTTGTACCACGGGTTGAGCACTTCGCCCACATCCTTTTTGAGCCGCTTGTACGGCTCGCCTTCGAGATGGAATTCGCTTTTTGCCGCGCGCTTGGCAAGCCGCTCCATCTCGGCGGGATTCGCGTCAATGTACCGGCGCAGCGCCGCCATCTGCTCCGCGGTCGCGGTGTAAAACCCGACGCCGTAGCTGAAGGAGGCGGGGGAGAGCTCAAACCAGAAAACGGGGCTGTTGTGCCGATCTTCGCCCGTCCAGAGCGTGAACCAGAGGTGGTCCTTGTACGGCCCGCGGCCGAAGAGCCGCCGCGCGTCGCGGTAGATGCGCGAAATGTGGAGACAGTACGGCTCGTCCGGGTGCTTTTGGCGCATAAGCGCGAGCGTTTCCTTTGCAAGCGCGTCGAACGGCTCCTTTACCGCGCGCAGAAACTGCTCCTTATGCGCTTCAAACCACGGTTTTTCGTTGTGGAACGCGAGTTCCCAGAGAAATTCTCCGGTCTCGCTCGTAAATCCGGTAAACGGCATAAAATGACCTCACGATGGAAAGCGCCGGGGTGTTCGCCCCGGCGCTTGGATTTTGGGAAAACCGGCGATCAGGCCTTGCCGTCGCAGCCGAGCACGTCCACGATCTTGTGGCGGACCATGTCGTGAATGGCGGTGCGGGCGGGCTTGAGATAGGCGCGGGGATCGAAGCCCTCGGGGTGCTCGTCAAAGTACTTGCGGATGGAGGCGGTCATTGCAAGGCGCAGGTCGGAATCGATGTTGATCTTGCAGACGGCCATGGTAGCGGCCTGGCGCAGCATCTCTTCGGGGATGCCGATGGCGTCGGGCATCTTGCCGCCGTGCTCGTTGATGATGCGGACGAACTCCTGCGGCACGGAGGAAGCGCCGTGCAGCACGATGGGGAAGCCGGGCAGACGCTGGGCGACCTCCTCAAGAATGTCGAAGCGGAGCTGGGGCTTCGTGCCGGGCTTGAACTTGTAAGCGCCGTGGCTCGTGCCGATGGCGATGGCGAGACTGTCGCAGCCGGTGCGGGTCACGAATTCCTCGACATCCTCGGGACGGGTGTAGGAGCTGTCCTCGGCCTCGACGTGGACGTCGTCCTCCACGCCCGCGAGCGTGCCGAGCTCGGCCTCAACGACGACACCGTGGTCGTGCGCGTATTCGACGACCTGGCGGGTGAGAGCGATGTTGTCCTCGAAGGACTTGCTGCTGCCGTCGATCATGACGGAGGTGAAGCCGCCGTCGATGCAGCTCTTGCAGAGCTCAAAGCTGTCGCCGTGGTCCAGATGCAGGGCGATCGGAAGACCGGTCTCCTGCTCGGCGGCCTCGACGAGCTTGACGAGATAGGTGTGGTTGGCGTAGGCACGCGCGCCGCGGGAGACCTGCAGGATGACGGGAGCCTTGACCTCGGCCGCGGCCTCGGTGATGCCCTGGACGATCTCCATGTTGTTGACGTTGAACGCACCGACGGCATAGCCGCCCTCATACGCCTTGCGGAACATTTCCTTTGTGGTTACGATCGGCATGATATTTACCTCCGTTATATAAAGTATATGGATACGCTCTTTTGTACATCGGCATTATATCAGTGTTTTCGCGCCGCGTCTACTGCCGAAATACTGTTTTTTCTCCCCTTTGCCGAAAAGAAACTGGCGCGTTTGTGAAAAATTCCAAAATTTTTCGCTTTAGCATTTTAAATTGTTTCGCATTTTTCTATTGACGCATACTTATGCAGCGTGCTATGATATGCCCATCTTTTGAAGGAGGTGCCGCATGAACTGCTTCGGTTTTGATTTTTCGATGAACAGCGCTTCTTCCGCCGCAAATTGCGACGGCTCTTGTGCTGCGCGCACTTCCTCTCACTATGCGGTTATTGCGGGCATCGCTGCGGCGATGTCCGTTCTTTTTATTTCCGCCCTTCTCAGCCTCCGACTGTCCCTTGGCCTCCTTGGGCTTATTCTGCTTATTAGCATTATTGTATCCATTATTATCGTTATTTTCGTTCTGCTTGTACGCGATTTTTCCGAGCACCGAAAGAGATAAATCCGGTTTGATAAATCCGGCCTTGTCCTTTCGGACAGGGCCGTTTTTATATTCATTTTTGTGTTTAAAACCATTGGAAAAGGAGAAATGAAACAATGAAAAAAGTAGTATGCATGGTACTCGCCGCCGTAATGCTCATGGCATGTCTCGCCGGCTGCGGCTCCACCCCCGCCTCCACGCCCGAAGATTCGGCTTCCGCCGCGTTCAAGATCGGCGGCACAGCTCCGCTGACCGGCGGCGCCGCCATTTACGGCAACGCCGTGAAGAACGCCGCGCAGATCGCTGTGGACGAGATCAACGCCAAGGGCGGCGTCCAGTTTGAGCTGCGCTACGAAGACGACCAGAACGACCCCGAAAAGGCCGTCAACGCGTACAACACGCTGAAGGACTGGGGCATGCAGATCTCTCTCGGCTCCGTCACCTCCAAGCCCTGCGAAGTTACCTCCGGCGATACGTTTGCTGATCGTATCTTCGCGCTGACTCCGTCCGCTTCCTCCGTCGCCACGACCGAGGGCAAGGATAACCAGTTCCAGATGTGCTTCACCGACCCCAACCAGGGCAGCGCCTCCGCGCAGTACATCGCCGACAAGAGCCTCGCCACCAAGGTCGCTGTCATCTGGAAGAACGACGACGTTTACTCCAAGGGCGTCTATGAGACCTTCAAGGCCGCCTGCGACACGCTCGGCATCGAGATCGTGAGCGACACCACCTTCGCCGATGGCAACGACACCGACTTCTCCGTCCAGATCGCCGATGCGCAGTCGAAAGGCGCGGAGCTCGTGTTCCTGCCCATGTACTACCAGCCCGCTTCCCTCATCCTCGCGCAGGCCGCAGCCGCCGGTTATGCACCCAAATGGTTCGGCGTGGACGGCATGGACGGTATCCTCACCATGAAGGGCTTTGATACCTCTCTCGCCGAGGGCGTCATGCTCCTGACCCCGTTCAACGCTGACTCCACCGACGAGCGCACCGCCGCCTTCGTCAAGAAGTACCAGGATATGTACGGCGAAGTTCCCAACCAGTTCGCCGCGGACGCCTATGACTGCGTTTATGCCTACGCGCAGGCTCTCGAAGCCGCCGGCGCTACGCCCGACATGAGCGCGGCAGACCTCTGCGCCAAGATGATCGAGCAGTTCACCTCCATGACGTTTAACGGTCTGACCGGCGACGGCATGACCTGGAACGAGCAGGGCCAGGTCACCAAGAGCCCGAAGGGCATGGTCATCCAGAACGGCGCTTACGTCGGTCTGGACTGATCGGGAAAAAGCCCGACCCACGAAACAGCTATGGGACGGAGGATATCCTCCGTCCCATTCCCCGCGGGAAGGCGCGCAGCGGAAAGAGGCCGCACCGAAGCCTTTTTCCGATGCGCATTTTCCCCTGTCCCCGTATTTTAGTTTTTAGAGAGAAAAAGAGAAAGAAATTGACCCGAAAGGGGTGTCAGCCTTGAGTTTCCTGAACTTTCTGATCAGCGGCGTCAGCCTCGGCAGCATCTACGCGATCATCGCCCTCGGCTACACGATGGTCTACGGCATTGCGAAAATGCTGAACTTCGCCCACGGCGACGTCATCATGGTGGGCGCGTATATCTGCTTTTTTGCCTGCACCAAGTTTAATCTCCCGCCGATCGTCGGCGTGATCCTTGCCATGATCGTCTGCACCGTTCTCGGCATGACGATCGAAAAGCTGGCGTATAAGCCGCTGCGCGCGGCGACGTCACTCGCGGTGCTCATCACCGCCATCGGCGTGAGCTACTTCCTCCAGAACGCGGCGCTGCTGCTCTGGGGCTCCAGTCCGGTCGTGTTCCCGAACTTCTTCAAGTCGGCGAGCGGCGAGACGGGCTTTGCCCTCTTCGGCGGTGAGCTGCGTGTTTCGTATGTCGCGCTCGTGACGATCGCCGTGTGTGTCGTCATCATGGTCGCGCTCTCGCTCTTCATCGGCAAGACCAAAATGGGCAAGGCGATGCGCGCCTGCTCCGAGGACAAGGACGCGGCGCGGCTCATGGGTATCAACGTGGACGCGACGATCTCCATGACGTTCGCCATCGGCTCCGGCCTTGCCGCGGTCGCGGGCGTGCTGCTCTGCTCGGCGTATCCGACGCTCGTCCCCACGACCGGCTCCATGCCCGGCATCAAGGCGTTCACCGCCGCCGTGTTCGGCGGTATCGGCTCGATCCCCGGCGCTCTGCTCGGCGGACTGCTGCTCGGCGTTATCGAGATCATGGCCAAGGCGTACATCTCCACGCAGATGTCGGACGCCGTGGTGTTCGCGGTGCTGATCATCGTGCTGCTCGTCAAGCCGTCCGGTCTGCTGGGCAAGCAGGTCCGCGAGAAAGTGTGAGGTGGGTACGATGAAAAAAGTTTTAGCCCGAATGAAAATCAACCGGCGGCAGTGCATCACGTATGCCTTTGTGATCGCTGCGTATATCGTTCTCCAGATCCTCTCCGGACAGAAGCTGCTTTCCTCCACGGCGCGCGGCATGCTCGTGCCGATTTGCGCTTATGTCGTTATGGCGATCTCGCTCAACCTCACCGTCGGCGTGATGGGCGAGCTGTCGCTTGGCCACGCGGGATTTATGAGCGTCGGCGCCTTCATGGGCACGACGGCGGCGGTGTCGCTGCAGGGCGTTATTGCGAGCGCTCCGCTGCGTCTCGCCATCGCAATGGTCATCGGCGCGATCTTCGCTGCCATCATCGGCTTTCTCATCGGCATTCCGGTGCTGCGTCTCCGCGGCGACTATCTCGCCATCGTGACGCTTGCCTTCGGCGAGATCATCAAGAGCATTTTCACGAACCTTTATATCGGCCTGGACAGCCGCGGCTACCACATCCGCTTTCTGCAGGCGCCCGAAAATCTGGAGGAGGGCGGAAAGCTTATTCTCGGCGGACCGATGGGTATCGGCGGCGTGCAGAAGATCGCCACGTTCACCGGCGGCTTTATCCTCGTGATGCTCTGCCTCATCGTGATCTTCCATCTTGTGAACAGCCGCACAGGGCGCGCCATTCTCGCCATCCGCGATAACCGCATCGCCGCCGAGAGCGTCGGCATCCCCGTGACGCGCTACAAAATGACCGCCTTTGTCATCTCCGCTTCCATGGCGGGCGCGGCAGGCGCGCTCTTCGCGCTGAACTACTCCACGATCGCCGCGAACAAGTTCGATTTCAATGCTTCGATCCTCATTCTCGTGTTCGTTGTGTTCGGCGGGTTGGGCAATATGCTCGGTTCGGTCATCGCCGCGGCGCTGCTCACGGCGCTGCCCGAGGCGCTGCGCAGCTTTGCCGATTACCGCATGCTGATCTACGCCATCGTGCTCATCCTCGTGATGCTCGCGACGAACAACGACGATTTCAAGGCGCTGCTGCGCCGCGTGATCCCCGGCCGGAAGGAGGAGAGGGAAGATGTCTAAAAAGTTTGAAAAGGGGAAAATGGTCGAATTCCCGAGCACAGCCATCATCCCCGAGCGCGATCTGGACAAAACACCCGTGCTCGAATGCCGCCATCTCGGCATCGATTTCGGCGGTCTTCGCGCCGTGGACGACTTCAATCTCACCATCGGCCGCACGGAGATCGCCGGGCTGATCGGCCCGAACGGCGCGGGCAAGACCACCGTTTTTAACCTCCTTACCAAGGTCTATCAGCCGACCCGCGGCACCATTCTGCTTGACGGCATGGACACCTCCGGCAAAACGACCGAGCAGATCAACCGCATGGGCATTGCCCGCACGTTCCAGAACATCCGCCTTTTCAGTAACCTCACGGTCGAGGATAACGTGAAGATCGGCCTGCACAATCAGGAGCCGTATTCCACGTTTGAGGGCATATTCCGCCTGCCGCGCTACTGGCGGCAGGAGCGCACCGCGCACGAGCGCGCGCTGGAGCTGCTGTCCATTTTCGATATGCAGGACATGGCAAACGTGCAGGCCGGCTCACTGCCCTACGGCGCGCAGCGCCGTCTGGAGATCGTCCGCGCTCTGGCAACGAACCCGTCGCTGCTGCTGCTCGACGAGCCCGCCGCCGGCATGAATCCCTCCGAAACGCAGGAGCTCATGGAGAACATCGTCAAGATCCGCGACATGTTCCAGATCGCCGTCATGCTCATCGAGCACGACATGAAGCTCGTTATGGGCATCTGCGAGGGCATCTGCGTACTGAACTTCGGCAAGGTGATCGCCAAGGGCACCGCAGAGGAGATCCAGGCGAACCCCGCCGTGATCGAAGCCTATCTCGGCAAGAAGAAGGAGGGCTGACGCATGCTTCTCGAAGTCAAGGACATTCAAGTGTATTACGGCGCGATCCACGCCATCAAGGGCGTCTCCTTCGAGGTCAACGAGGGCGAGATCGTAACGCTCATCGGCGCGAACGGCGCGGGCAAGACGACCACGCTCGACACCATTGCGGGACTTCTCCGCAGCCGCGGCGGCGACATCGTTTTTCAGGGCGAGAGCATTGCGCACAAGGCGCCCCACCTGATCGTCAAGGACGGTCTGGCGCTCGTCCCGGAGGGACGGCGTGTGTTCGCGCAGATGACCGTGGAGGAAAACCTTGAAATGGGCGCGTTCACCCGCGCCAACTCCACCGTCGAGCCGGGGCTCGAAAAGGTGTACGAGCTGTTCCCGCGCCTGAAGGAACGCCGCCGTCAGGTCGCCGGAACGCTCTCCGGCGGCGAACAGCAGATGCTCGCCATGGGCCGCGCGCTGATGAGCGCGCCGAAGCTCATGATGCTCGACGAGCCATCCATGGGTCTTGCGCCCATCCTTGTGGAGCAGGTGTTCGATATCATCCAGTCGCTGCACAAGGCAGGAACGACGATCCTGCTCGTTGAGCAGAACGCGCAGATGGCGCTCTCCATCGCCGACCGCGCGTACGTGCTCGAAAACGGCAAGGTATCCCTCTCCGGCACCGGCGAGGAGCTCGCAAAGAGCGAGCAGGTGCAGAAGGCCTACCTCGGCGGATAACCGCTGTCATAAAAGTTGCCCCCCAGTTTTACTGGGGGGTTATTTTTTCGCGCCGGCAAAAACTGGCGGTTGACGGAGAGGGGACGGGATGGTAGGATACAGTTACAAATTGTAACATTTTAAATCGCGACCGAGAGGAGGGAAGGACTTGCCGAAAAATCGCCGCTTTCTGCGCCGTGCCGCGGCGCTTATATTGGCCGTGCTGCTGCTCGCCGCGGCGATGCCGTCCGCGCTGGCAGCGGATACGAGGACCGGCACGGTGAGCGCCCCGACGGGCATCCTCCTTCTGCTCGCGTCGCCCGGCGGCGAGGCCGCGGGGGAGGTGCCGGACGGGAGCGCCGTTTCGATCCTCAGCGAGGAGACGGACGCGAACGGCACACTCTGGTATTACATACAAAAGCCCGGCGGTGAGACCGGCTACGTCCCGGCGGAGAGCGTGACGCTCTCAGAGCCGGAGACGACCCCGACGCCGGAGGAAACGCCGGTATCCGAACCGGAGCCCACCGCGGCGAATGACCGCGATGCCTATCTCACGCAGCTCCGCGCGCTCGGCTTTCCGGAGAGCTATTTGGAAGGCCTCTGGCAGCTCCACAGCCGGTATCCGGCGTGGGAGTTCCGGCCGTTCTTCACGAATGTCGATTGGAACACCGCCGTGAACGAGGAGAACGTCCTCGGCAAAAGCCTTGTGTGGGGCAGCGCCCCGTCCTCGTGGAAATCCACGCAGGAGGGCGCGTTCAACTGGACGGACAACACATGGATCGAGCTCGACAGCGGCGGCTGGGTCGCCGCGTCGCGCGAGATCATCGCGCACTACATGGACCCGCGCAATTTCTTTGACAGCAGCGCCGTGTTCCAGTTTCTTTATCAGGGGTACGACGCCGCCTCGCAGACGCGCGAGAGTCTCGCGGTGCTCGTCTCCGGCACGTTCCTTGCGGACACGACATACGATACCGACCTCGACACTTCCAACGGCGTGAACACCTACGCCGAAACGCTCTATACCGCCGGAGCGGACTGCGGCGTCAGCCCGTACATTCTTGCGGCGATGATGCTGCAGGAGATGGGCACGAACGGCGCGAGCGAGAGCATCAGCGGCACGAACCGCCGCTTTCCGGGGTACTATAACGCCTTCAACATCGGCGCTTACAAGACCGCGGAGTATTCCGCCGTGGAGCGCGGGTTGTGGTACGCCTCCGGCGGCCATAACGGGAGCGGCACCTCGTGGGGACGGCCGTGGAACAGCCTATATAAAGCCATCCGCGGCGGCGCGGCCTTCTATGCCGCGAACTATGTTGCCGCGGGACAGAATACGCTCTATCTCAAGCGCTTCAATGTGCAGGGCGAGAACATGTACTGGAACCAGTACATGACGAACGTTGCGGGCGCGGCGAGCGAGGGGCGGCTGCTATCCTATGCTTACAGCGAGGAGATGCGCGCATCCAAACTCACGTTCAATATTCCGGTGTATCTCAACATGCCGGAGTCTGCCGTGCCCGCTCCGACGGGAGACGGCTCGCCGAACACGAAACTTTCCTCACTTACAGTGAGCGCTGGCGCGCTTTCGCCGGAGTTCCGGCGGGATATCCGGGAGTATACCGTCATCGTTCCGAACGAGACCGAGCGCATCACCGTAACGGCCTCGCCGCTCAACGCCGCGGCGAGCGTCGCCGGGACGGGCGAATATGCGCTCAATGTCGGCGTGAACACCGTCACGCTCACCGTGACGGCGGAATCGGGCGCATCGGAAACATACACGCTCTCCGTCCACCGCCGCGCGCCGGACGCGCCGGTGACGATCACCGGCCCCTACGCTTTCAGCGCGGACGGGCGTGTTTCGGGCGTCGCGCCCGGCACGGCGCTTGCCGCGTTTACTTCGTCGCTCGGCGTGAGCGGCGGAACGCTCACCGTGACGGACGCCACGGGCGCTGCCAAGGCGCCGGACGCGCCGATGTGTACCGGCGATTTTGTGAAGATCACGTATGAACTCGACGGCGCGGAAGCGGTGTTCGCTTCCGGGTATGTCGTCGTTGCGGGCGACATCAACGGCGACGGCGCCGTCACCATCAGCGATCTCATCAAGCTGCGCAACCACCTTCTCGGCACCGGCGAGCTGACCGGGCTGAGTCTGGCCGCGGCGGATGTGGACCGCAGCGGCACGGCGGCGATCAACGATCTTATCCGCATACGAAACCATCTGCTCGGCACGGCGACGATCACGCCGTAAGGAGGGCTTGCCGATGAAACAAAGAAAAACGATCCTCGCGCTGCTTGTCGCCGCGGCGCTGCTGCCGCGGCTCACGGTGAGCGCCAGGGCGGCGGACACGGACGTGATGTTCTCCGATCCGAGCGTCGTTGTCGGAAACACCGTCACGGTGAACGTGTATACGACCTCCGCCGTTGCGGGCATCGATCTGACGCTCGTGTATGACACGGACTATCTTACCTACACCGGCGCATCGGGCGGGCTCGGCAACGCGGCGGTGCAGGATAACGGCGGGAGTTTGCGCATCGTGGACTACAGCGGCAGCGGCGAGGGAAAATTCTCTCTCAACCTGAGCTTCACGGCTCGCGCCATCGGCACAACGGCGCTCCGCCCGACGGCGTGCAGCGCGAGCAACGCCGGAGGCGACGCGGTGAGCGTGGAGTACGCTTCGCACAGCGCATCGGTGACGATCACGTCGGCCTCTTCCGACTGCACGCTCTCCGCACTCTACATCGATCCCGGCACGCTCTCTCCGGCATTTTCCGCCAATGTGACGAACTACGCCGTGACGGTGCCGTACGAAACGACGTGGCTCGCCGTGAGCGCCGTGAAGAACGACGCTTCGGCCACCACCGCCGTGAGCGGGAACGGCTCGCTCTCCGTCGGGCTGAACTATGTGACCGTGACCGTCACCGCCGGGAACGGCTCGCAGAGGGTCTATACGCTCGCCGTCACGCGGCAGGCGCAGGACACCACCGCGCAGCCGACAAGCGACAACCATGTCGATACGACCGAGCCGGAGATTCCGGAGGCGACGCCTGCCGCCGGCCGGACGATCTTCACTGCGGAGGGGAGAACGTACACGATCCTCGACGCCGCGATGCTCTCCGTCCGGCCGCCGGAGGGCTGCGTTCTCGGCGATTATGCGCTGCTCGGCAGCGTGTGCCGGGCGTATCTGCCGGAGGACGGGGGAGAGTACGTTGTGTTCTACGCGCGGCCCGAGGGCGGCGAGCCGGGACTTTATATCTACGATACGCGCGAGGAAACGATGCAGCGCTACGGCCTTATCACCGTGCCGGAGGCGACACCGACGCCGGAACCGTCCCCAAGCGCGGAGCCGACGCCCTCGCCTGTGCCGGAGACGCCGGATGCTTCGGATACGGAGATCGAAAATCTCCGCTGGACGGTCACGGTGCTCGCCGTAGCCGCTGCCGTGCTCTTCATCGGCGCGGCGGTGCTCGGCACGCTTCTCATCCGCAGCATCACCCGCCCGGTGCGGAAAGTGAAAAGATAAAAAACCATGCCGTATGCGCGCGATCTGCGCATACGGCCGGTTTGCGTAGAGAAAGGAAGAGAGAAATGGCCGATCCCGCC
>QWCE01004748.1_pt1 | contig 13115 bp, 7 predicted proteins | sample 1972531 | NCBI WGS metagenome assembly QWCE01 (sample SAMN09866716, study PRJNA288562) | Human gut metagenome isolate term4_stool, whole genome shotgun sequencing... | reverse complement strand
AGAAATGGAAATGCTAATGGTTGACTTTGTTGAATCCTCTGATGAATATGAAATTTCTGGCTGGTATGAAATACAAAATGCAACAGACAGGAGGATGCCAGTAGTAGTTGACCTAATGAGAGTTGTGGAAAATAGTGTGGGTCTTCCTGAGGGAGAAATCTCTCACATAGGAACAGGTAAGCCAATGGAAATTTTTGTTATCTATCCTCACCAAGATAAACTTTACATGGGTAGGGGAGGAACTTTCTCTTATTACGAATTTTTAAATAAGGAAAGACTTACTGATGAAGATTGGCAAAAAATGGTTTACGATGAAGAAACTGATTTTCCATCTTGGTATAAAGATCTTGTGACAGAAGAGAAGAAGGCCATTGAATATAATTATGACTCATATTATTGATAAGAAATGTATTAAAAGTGATTAAAGAGGGCTAGTCCCTCTTTTTTATTGCAAATTTTTAAATTTAAAATTACTATGTGTTATAATATTTTGAGGTGATAATATGCTTTTAGATTTAGTTGAAAAGAGAAGAAGTATACGAAAATTTACTGATGAAAAAGTTTCTGAAGAAGACTTGAGAGAAATCTTAACTATTGCACTTCATGCCCCTACGGCAAAAAACAGAAACCCAGTTAGATATATAATTATTAGAGATAAAAAAAGATTGGAAGAACTTTCTAATTATAAGGTAAATAGTGCCAAGTTCTTGGCTGGTGCTGATGTTGCTATTGCCATAGTAACTGATAGCGAGATTGCACCAAACACCAACCACCAAGACGCATCTATTGCTGCGACTTATATCTTACTTGCAGCAGCTGACTTGGACCTTGGAGCAACTTGGGCCAATGTGACTGATTCCAAACACGAAAGTGGGATCCCTGCTCAAGAATTTTTGCACAAGTTCTTTGACCTTGAAGACAAGTTTGATGTTGAGTGCATAATCGGCATAGGTCATCCAGCCGAAGAAAAGTCAGAGAAAGTTCCCTTTGAATATTCTGAAAATGTATTTGAGGATTTACATGATAAGCTTAAATAATTTAGAAGAGACAGAAAAATTTGGACTCTTTCTTGGAGAAAACTTAAGACCAGGAGATGTTGTCTGCCTTAATGGTGACTTGGGAGCAGGTAAGACCACTCTTACAAAGTCCATAGCCAAGGGACTTGGGATCGATGACTATGTGACAAGTCCTACATTCACAATAGTAAATGAATATTATGGCAAGATTGACTTATACCACATTGATACCTATAGGCTTGACGACATGGTTGATGTTGACTATCTTGGTTTTGATGAATACTTTTACTCTGATGGAGTTACCATAGTTGAGTGGGCAGAAAAAATTAGGGATGCCCTACCAGAAGAATATATGGAGATAAATATTAAGTCCCATGATGATAAAAGAGACTTGGATATAAATTATGTTGGAAATAGGTTTGATGAATTGAAGGAGAAATTAGATGAAAGTTTTGGGAATTGATACTTCCACAAGAACAACTGCTATTGGACTAATTGAAGATGATGAGGTCCTAGCTGAATACAACTTAAGAGGTCGAGTTTCTCATTCGGAATCTGTGACAGATATGATTGAAGAAATTTTCAAAAAGTTTGAATTTTCTCTAGAAGATATTGACCTAATTGCAGTGGGAATAGGACCAGGATCCTTTACTGGACTTAGGATTGGAATTACTATTGCCAAGGTCTTGGCCTTCTCACTTGATAAGAACTTAATTGGAGTTTCTTCTCTTGTAGCAAATGGGATGTCAGACTACGGCAAGGTTGCTACTATTGTCGATGCGAGACGTGGAAATGTCTATGGCTCTATAATTGACAATGACAAGGACCCAGAAATATTATTTGAAGATTCACTCTTGCCCTTTGAAAGATTTAAGGAAGAATTAGATAAGTATGATGAAGTCACTCTTGTGGGACTAGACGCAGAAAAATTCCTAGAAGAACTTCCTCAGGCAAAATTATCCAAGAACAAAGGTATGAAGGGGACAAATATTGCAAGACTAGGTCTAATAGAATATAAAAAGAAAGGACCTGTTGATGTCTTTGGTCTTGTACCAAATTATTTAAAACTTTCTCAGGCAGAGGCCCAGTATGAAAAAAATCACGAGACTGGCAAATAAGTATGACATAGATAGAATCCACGAAATTGAAGTTGAGACCTTTGAAAATCCCTGGTCAAAAAAATCCATCGAGAACGCCGTAGTTTTTGATGAACTTTCAGATATTTTAGTAGTTGAAGTCGATGGAGAAATAGGTGGATTCATTTCTTTTATGAGGATTTATGATGAAATTCACATAGGAAATGTTGCTGTTGGAAAAAATTATCGTAGACAAAAACTTGCAAATGACCTTTTTGAAGGTCTAATTGATCTTGCAGAAAGAGAATCTTACAAGATGACCCTGGAGGTTGAAAAGTCAAATAGGGTCGCCTTTAATTTATATAAAAAGTTTGGATTTACAATCCAAGGAGTGAGAAAAGATTATTACGGCATTGACAGAGATGCCTATATAATGTGGAGGGAGTGATGAGATGAAAGTTTTGGCAGTGGAATCCTCTTGTGATGAAACTTCTGTTGCTGTTGTTGAAGACGGACGAAAAGTTTATTCTAATGTGATTGCATCCCAAATTGATACCCACAAAAAATTTGGTGGAGTTGTACCTGAAATTGCATCAAGGCAACACGTTGAAGCTATTAACACAGTCCTAAAGGAAGGACTTGACGAGGCAGGAGTGGACCTCAAGGACATAGATATTATTGCAGCTACAAAGGGGCCAGGACTTATTGGAGCCCTGCTTGTGGGATTGAGTGCAGGAAAGACCCTTGCCATTGCGACAAATAAACCCTTTGTCGGGGTCAACCATATAGTGGGACACGTTTGTGCAAATTATATTTCCTTTAAGGACTTGGAGCCACCCTTTATTGGACTAATAATTTCTGGTGGCCATACCTACTTAATTGAAGTCAAGGACTATGTTGACTTTACCCTTCATGGAAGAACTGTTGACGATGCAGTGGGTGAAGCCTTTGACAAGGTGGCAAGGTCCATGGGGATTGGTTATCCAGGTGGACCAATAGTTGATAAGCTTGCAAAAGAAGGCAAGGAAACTATAGACTTCCCAAGGGTAATGATCAAGGAAGACAATTATAATTTTTCTTTTTCTGGCCTCAAGACTGCAGTCTTAAATTATTTAAACTCAACTAAGCTTCGTGGAGAAGAAATTGTCATAGAAGATGTGTGCAAGTCCTTCCAAGAGGCAGTGGTTGACGTCTTACTTGAAAAATCTTTTAGACTTGCAAGAGAGAAAAACATGGGTAAGATTGTCCTTTGTGGTGGCGTTTCAGCAAACTCTAGGATAAGAGAAGCCTTTGAAGAAAAGGGTGCCGAAGAAAATATTAAAATTTTCTATCCTGACTTAAAGCTCTGCACAGACAATGCTGCTATGATTGCTTCGGCAGCTTATTATGAATACATGGCTGGCAATCTTGATGAAGAAAATTTTGCAAACCCAAATTTAGGTTTGGAATAAGTTAGATATTAAAAAATCTAAGTCTATGAATTAAAATGTTTAATGGCTTAGATTTTTTTATTTCTTTAATTTTCTAGGTTTGTAAAAAGTTGTGGGCTTATAATAAATTGTAAAGTCGTAATTTTTAATAGGGTCGTAATTATTTATTAAGTCATAATTATTTGTAAAGTTATAAATATTTAATAAGTCACAAGTATTTTAAGACTTGGTAATAATTATGGACTCACAAAATTTTTTACACTTATAAAAAACATCTTAAAACTTAATAGAAAATAAAAAAAGTGCATCTCTGCACTTTTTTTTATAAGCTATTAAGGAATTTTAAAATTTCCATTTTTGTAAGATTATTTTCAAAAACTTCTAGGTGGTCAATTCCCATTAGCTCGTGGGAACTTTTTAATCCCATTTTAATTAATTTTTCCATTGAGTATAGTTCCCCAAAGTCAGAAGACTTTGATGATAGGAAAATTAAATTTGAAATTTGATTTATATTTTTAGTGTAAACTTCTCCTGAGACCTTCTTGTAGTTTTCCATAAGGGATATGGAGACAGATTTTAGCTTAAGTCTCAATTCGCCATAATGGTCCTCAAGTCCAAAAAGTTTTATTAGCTCAAAGAAAAAGTCTTCGCCGTTGAGGGCCTTAAATACATCTCCAACAAAGATTGAATTCTTGTTGGGGTTTATGACCTTTAAGATAATTCTATTATCAAAGACCTTTGCAGAAATTCCTGCCTTAGATTTAAAAATAAAGAAGTCACTATCACTTAAATTACTTTTAATTTTTTCCAAGAAAATCGGTTCAGAGAAGTTAAAGTTTACGTATAAAATTCCCGAATCGGAAGTCTTTCCCTTAATTTCCTTGTAGATGTCCCCAGTTGACATTTTTTCTCCAGAATAATAAATGTTTAAAATATTTTCTGGGACTTCTCTTATGTTGCCAAGGGACAGGTTGTCCAAATAGGTTGGGGACTCAATGGATATAATATCCTTTAGGTCAGTATAAACTTCCTCAACCTGTTCATCTTTTTCAAAGACAAGCTTGTTCACATGAGTCTTTTCTGATGAAAATTCAAGAAACTTGTAACCATCAAGGAAGTTAACTCCACTTTTTTCCAAGTAGGATCGAAGCTTCTCGTAAATAAGCTCGCTGTCTAAAGTAAAGTAAGATTGAGAACCAATATAATCAAGTATACCTTCTCTAAGTTCCTTGACTGGAGAAGTGGCCTTTAAATTGTAAATATTTGCCAAGTAGTAGTAAAAGTTTGATTTCAAGAAGTCTGAAAACAAGAAATACTTTTCAATACTTGACTGAGTTTCTAGGTCAAGGGGAGAGAGCACTAGCTTGTAAATTTTTTTCTTGCTGGCTTCATCAAGCTCTTCTATCTTATAGGATGAATTCATTGACAAGTCCATAATCCTTGGACTTTCTTTTTTTGCAATTTTTTCATATATTTCAAGAATTTCTTCTTCAGTCATTATATTTTTTAAAAGTTCGAGAGTATTCTTAAAGTTATATTCAGAGAATCTATTGTCAAAAGTTACATAAGTATTTTCATCTTCATTTATATTTGTAAATTCATTAAAAGACTTTGTATAAATATTTATATTTTTTGGATCTAAGTTTGCGTGGTTTATAAGTCCATAGGCAAGAGCTAAGTTGCCAAAGCCATCTCCTAAGAGATAGGCAAGGGACTCTTCGTCACGATTTGGCATTAGGACCTTCACTTCATCGTCAGAAGCTTTTTTTGCAGCAAATATGGCTGCTGAAATTGTGGCAGCTGCAAGAGCTAGTTTTTTGATGTCATTTTTTCTTGACATAATTTCACCTCTCTTAGCCTTTACCCAATAAATAGCCACTTAATTCTAGTTTGTTAAATTGTTTTTTAACAAGTATAATGGACTTTGGAGGGATTAACTTGAATAATTATAAATTAATTGAAGAAAAATATATAGACGAGGTTGCATCAAATTGCAAGGTCTATACTCATATAAAGACAGGAGCAAGAGTCTTAACTCTTGAAAACAATGACGACAACAAGGCCTTTGGGATTGGCTTTAGGACACCACCTGAAAGAGGAAATGGTGTTTGCCACATTGTTGAGCACTGTGTTCTTTCTGGCTCAAGAAAGTTTAAGACAAAGGAACCTTTTATGGATTTAATTAAGTCATCGCTACAAACATTTTTAAATGCCATGACTTTTCCAGACAAAACAATTTACCCAGTTTCATCAAGAAATGAAAAAGACTTTTACAACTTGATGGATGTCTACCTTGATGCAGTTTTTCACCCAGCAATTTATGAAGAAGAGAAAATATTTCTACAAGAGGGCTGGCACTATGAACTAAAGGACAAGGAAGACGACTTAAAATACAATGGTGTTGTTTATAACGAGATGAAGGGGGTTTACTCTGCATCAGAAAACCTTGTGTCTGATGCTATGGTCTTTGCCCTTCATGAAGACTCATCCTATGGAGTTGACTCTGGTGGGGATCCAAAACTCATTCCAAGTCTAAGTTATGAGGAGTTTAAAGACTACCACAAAAAATACTACCACCCATCAAACTCTTATATTTACCTTTATGGAAATCAAAATATGGAAGAGGCCTTGGACTTTATTGACAAGAATTATTTACAAGACTTTGACAAGGCTGAAATTAATTCTGAAATTATCTTAAATGATGAAATAAAGAAAACTAAAGATGTAGAAATAACTTTTTCTGCATCAAAGGAAGAAATGAAGGACAAGATAGACTATTTATCCAAGGGTTGGACTCTTGGTTATGCTGACTCCAAGATGGATGTCTTTATGCGTGACTTCTTGGCAGAACTTTTAATTGATGCTCAAGGGGGACCACTTAAGAAGGCAGTCTTTGATGCAGGACTTGCTGAAGATGTCTATTCAGAAACTTCTTCATCACTTCCTCTAGATCTATCAATTGTCTTAAAAAATACTGAGGCCGATAAGAAAGATGAATTCTTAAAACTATTGAGAGAAAGTCTTGAAAAATTAGTTGAGGAAGGAATCGACAAGGACTTACTTGAAGCAACTTTAAATAAATTTGAATTTATCTTTAGAGAGGGTGGGGGAACTCAAAAGGCAATAATATATTATATTAGGGCCCTTAATTCCTGGTTATACGACCAATCACCACTTGATGCCCTTTACTACAACGACGTATTAAGTGAAGTTAAGGAAAAATTAAATGATGGTTTTGTGGAAAATTATATCAAGGAAAAATTATTGGACAACGAGTATTCTGTAAATCTTATTGCAAGACCAGAGCTAAATAAAAATCACAGGGAAGAGGAAGAATTAAAGAAAGAACTTCAAGAGCTTAAGGCAAAAATGTCTGATGAGGAAATCCAAGAGATTGTAAAAAAATCTAGAGACCTTGAAGAATATCAAAACCAAGAGGACTCACAAGAAAACAAGGACACAATTCCTTCTCTAGAATTATCTGACATTGACGAAAAGGTCACTGAATATCCAGTGGAAGAAGACAAGATTGGAGATGTAGTTTATTTAAAAACTCATCAAGAGACAAATGGAATTGTCTATACTACACTTTCTCATGATATTTCCTTTATTGAAAAAGAAGAAATGGAGACAATGTCCCTTCTGCTTTCACTAATTGGACTAATTGACACAAAAAATTACACTTATGAAGAGTTGAACAACGAGATTTACAAGGCTACTGGTGGAATTTCCTTTAATCCATCTGTATATGTGGATGCTAAAGACAAGGAAAAATACGTCCTTAGGATGAATATCAAGATGAAGTCTACTGCAGATAAGCTAGGAAGAGGTCTTGAAATTATAGATGAAATTATGAATCATTCACTTCTTGATTCTAAAAAGAGAATTAAGGAACTTTTAAATATTTTAAAATCAAGAATTGAGTCCACAATGCTACAAAATGGCCACCAGTTTATAATTTCAATTTTAAAATCCTACTACTCAAGAGTTGCTGACATCCAATCACATATTGGAGGACTAAACTATTACGACTTCATGAGAGATTTAGTAGAAAACTTTGAAGAAAAGTGGGAAGATTTTGAGAAAGAGTCAGAAAAAATCTATGAAAAACTCTTTGTTAGAGATAATTTAATAATTTCTACTGCAGGAAACCTAGAAGACTTAAATAATATTAAGCCTGAGCTTGAAAAATATATTAAGTCCTTAGAAGTTAAAAATATTAAGCCAGCAGATTATGAATTTGAAAGAAATAATAAAAATGAAGGACTTTACACAACTTCAAATGTTGTCTATGTATCAAAGGGTTACAACCTTGAAGACTTGGGTCTAAAATACAGGGGAGACTTAACAGTTCTTGCAAATATTTTAAACTCATCCTACCTTCACAATGAAATAAGAGCCAAGGGTGGTGCCTATGGTGGAGGAATCACTATAGGAAGGTCTGGCGACATGGCAACTTATTCTTACAGAGACCCTAACTTAAAAAATACTGTTAAGGTTTATGATTCTATTGGAAGCTTTGTAGAAAATGTAAAAATGTCAGAGGACGACCTTAAAAACTTTATTATTGGATCAATGAATTCCTTTGACCCACTACTTTCCCCAGAACAAGTGGGAGACATTAACCTTTCAAGATTTATCACAGGACTTAAGGTTGAAGATCTAGAAAAATCTAAGAAAGAAGCCTTAGAAACAAACTTAGAGAGATTAAATTCCTATGGAAAAATCTTTGATGAAGCAATGAAGAAAAATTATCTTGCTGCCTTTGGTAGTGAAAATATTATTAGGGATGGAGAAGATCTCTTCAAGGAAATAAAATCAATTAAGTGACTGGTGGACCAATGATAAATTATCAAGAAATATTAGGTAAAATAGAAAAGTTAATGAAGGAAGCCTCCAAAATTTTCTTTGACCTAGACCCTCAAAATAACTTTGAGATGAAGGGGAGAAATGACTTTGTCACAGAAGTTGATTTTAAGGTTCAAGAAGTTTTAGAAGAAGAACTTTTAAAATTAATAGAAGGCTCCAACCTCTTGGCAGAAGAAAAGGGCAAATCAAGTGCAGATATAAAAGACTACACTTGGGTCCTTGATCCTGTTGATGGGACAAGCAACTTAGTCCATGGTTTTCAACATTCAGTTATTTCTCTTGCACTTATGGAAAAATCTGAATTTGTAATAGGAGCAGTTTACGATCCTTATAGAGAGGAATTTTTCTCAGCAATAAAGGGCCAAGGAGCAAAATTAAATGGTAAGGAAATCAAAGTTTCATCCAATGAAGAATTTGCTAACTCCTTAATAGGTGCAGGAACTGGCGGAGGAAGATTGGGAAGAGTTGACGAGACCTTTGAGATGATGAGATATATTTATGAGAACACAAATGGGATAAGACGAATTGGGTCTGCAGCTCTTGAGATGTGTTACTCAGCTTGCGGAAGGTATGATGCCTTTATTGAAGACGACTTAAACCTTTGGGACTATGCTGCTGGAACTTTAATAGTGAGAGAAGCTGGAGGGCAAGTAATCAATATGCATGGAGAAGAAGTCTCTTCTGAAAGAAGGGGCGGAATAATTTCTGGAAGCAAGAAGATAGTGGACGAACTTAGAAGATTCACCTATTAAAAATTTATTTCATTTATGAATTTTTTATGTGAAATGAATTATTTTACAAATGAAAATTTTAGATTAAGGAGTCAGGAAACTGACTTCTTTTTTGTTTTTTTATAGAAGAGAGGGATTGTCTTTGGTATAATTATTTTAGAGAAAACGCATTCCTAAATTAAGTTTTTTTATATTATGAATAAACAAGAGAGACATGGATTAAAGTAGGAGGCTAAGAATGAACAGAAAAACATTTTCACTTGTGACAAGTCTTGCGATTTTAACTTCCAGCCTGAGTCCAACTTGGGCAGCAGGCAAAGATTTTACATATCAAAGCTTAGATCAAAACTTGCAAATTAAAGCTCCGGTTAGTGACCCTAAAGAAGCTGGAGAAAAGATAGACCTTCCTTTGGTGACAGAAACATTGCCAGATGAAAGTGTAAGGGATAAGTATGTAAAAATAATTTTTATACCAGAAACAAAAGTGGTTGATGGCCTTATGCAATATGGAAAACTTCTTGATAAGGAAGGGAAGGAAGTAAGCTTAAGAGATATATCCTATAATAATAATGTTGTTAAAGGTAAAGAATACTACGCCTTAAAAAGTGCAAGTTGGAGAGAAATTAAAAATTATAAAGAAAATGATAAACAAGTTCTTTTTGTAAGAGAAGCTGATAACAATGAAATTGACACAGAAAAGAAGAAGATACATAAATTTTTAACGTGGAAACTTGGTTCGAGAAAAGATTTTCCTTTTTACGCGGATTACAAACTAAAATTAGAAGGATATAGTATTAATAAGCCGGTAATTTTCAAGTCTGTATTTGAACCATTGCCTTATTTTTATAGTATTTCTCATTTAGATAGCCTTGATGCAGATGGATATAAACTTACAAATAGTTCTGATGAATATTATTGTGTAGAATTTCTTTCTAGTGGTGGAAATAAAGATAAGGGTGTTGGATTTAGATTTAATGATTCTCAAATAAAATATGCTTGTAAAGAAGCCAATAATTCAAAAAATGTAGTTCTTCACATAAGGTGGAATTCTGGTGATTATAGATTTGGAGATTACAAACCACAAACTGTGAACATTAAAGATAGAACCTTTTGGTATTGGACTTATGACAAAAATTCACATCAAGTAGTTAAAGATGATACTAAACTTTCAATATCCAGACCAACATTCATGGCTAAATATATAGTTGACTATTTAGGAATTAATAAAGATTTTGATTTGAAAAATAATCTAATTCCCGAAGGTTGTCATGAACTTAAACTAGAAGCCGAGAATGGATACTCATTTAATGGTGTGCCATATGAAAAATTTGCAGTAAGGGATGGAACTTCACTAGCTGTTATTAGTGTTTTAGAAAAACCTATATTAAAGGATAGAAATAATATTAACTATGAAGCTGCTTGGTATTATGGATATAAAAAAATTGATAAGCCTAGTGAGTTTAAAATAAATTCTGACACAGTTTTAACCGCTAGAAGGGTTAGAGATTTTCAATCAGAAAGTTCCACTCCAGAAGTTAAGGAGATTGAAGTTAATAAAGACGAAGATGTGACTCTAGAAAAATTAGAATCTGGAATTGTAAATCTTCCGGAAGATATTAAGGATATTGAGATTGTAGAAAATGTAGATACTTCAAAAGTAGGAGAAGGCAAGGCCATTCTAAAATTAATTTTTACTGACACATCAAGCAAGGAAGTTGTAATCCCAGTAAAAGTTATTAATAAAATTGATGCGGGTCTTATTACTCCAGTTCCAGAAATAAAAGCAGAAGATATTATAAAAGAAGAAGTTCCTTATAATGGACAAATAAATCTTTTAGATAATATTAAAAATCTACCAGAAGGAGCAGAAGTTGAGGATATTAGTGATCCAATAGACACTAAAGTACCAGGAACATATAAAGGAAAAGTAAAAGTAATCTTTAAAGATAGATCATCAAGAATTGTAGAAATTCCTATTGAAGTTCTAGAAGCTTTAGCAAGTTCTTACATACCAGAAATTAAAGCTATAGAAGTCAACAAAGGCGAAGATGTGACTCTAGAAAAATTAAAGTCTGGAATTGTAAATCTTCCAAAAAACTTAGATAAAATAGAAATTAAAACTTATCCAGATACTTCAGAAGTAGGAGAAGCTAAGGCCACTCTAAAATTAATTTTTACTGACACATCAAGCAAGGAAGTTGAAATTCCTGTAAGAGTAATAGAAAAAGTTTCAGGAGTAGTAATTACTCCGATTCCAACAATAAATAACGAAGATATTATTAAAGAAGAAGTTCCTTATAATGGACAAATAAATATTTTAGATAATATTAAAAACTTACCAGATGGAGCAAAAGTTGAAGATATTAGTGACCCAATAGACACAAAAAGGCCAGGAATATATATAGGAAAAGTAAAAGTAATCTTTAAAGATGGATCATCAAGAATTGTTGCCATTCCAATTGAAGTTTCAGAAGCCTTAGCAGATTCCTACACACCTCAAGTTAAGAAGATTGAAGTTAATAAAGATGAAGATGTGACTCTAGAAAAATTAAAGTCTGGAATTGTAAATCTTCCAAAAAATTTAGATAAAATAGAAATTAAAACTTATCCAGATACTTCAGAAGTAGGAGAAGGCAAGGCCACTCTAAAACTAATTTTCTCAGACACATCAAGCAAGGAAGTTGAAATTCCTATAAGGATAATAGAAAAAATTTCAGGAGGAGCAATTACTGCGATTCCAACAATAAATAATGAAGATATTATTAAAGAAGAAGTCCCTTATAATGGACAAATAAATCTTTTAGATAATATTAAAAATCTACCAGATGGAGCAGAAGTTGAAGATATTAGTGACACAATTAGTACTAAGATTTCAGGAACCTACACTGGAAAAGTAAGAGTAACTTTTAAAGATGGCTCATCAAGAATTGTAGAAATTCCTATTGAAGTTCTAGCTCCAATGGCAGAAAAATTCCCAGTACAAAACCCTGTGAAAACTCAAGTTGAAAATCTTGAAAATCTAAGTTCTTTGGAAAAATCTGAAATTGAAGAAAAAGTTAGGGAAGCAAACCCTCAAGTTGATTCAATTGAAGTTGACGATAAAGGAAATGTAACTTTAATTTACGAAGATGGATCAAGTAATTTGATCAATGCAGAAGACGTAATTATCTTAAGAGAAAAGACACCTGAAGAGGAAGAGCCTGAAGAAAAACCAGGAGAGAAAGACAACAAAAATCCTGAAGAAAAACCAGGAAAAGAAGGGGATAAGGACCCAGAAGAAAAACAAGGAGAAAAAGACAACAAAGACCCTGAAGAAAATCCTAAAGGCAATGAGGAAGAAGACAATAAGAAGACAGGAAATAAAAGAGACTCATGGAATGACTTTCCAAGATACTATGCAAGAAATCATAGGACGCCAACTTACAAGGTAGAAACAAAAATTACTTACAAAGAAAGAAAGTCACAAGTCAATTCAAAAAAATTTGTAATTAATATGAAGACAGGCACTTACACTACAATAGAAGATGGCAAAACTTTAGAAAGTTCCATGGAAGTAAAACCTCTTATAAAAGATGATAGAACTTTCTTACCACTTAGGGCTTTGGCCGACATTCTAGATGCAAAAGTTATTTGGAATGAAGGAACGAGGATAGCTTCTTTTACAAGAGATGGTCTCACAGCTTTTATCCAAATTGATGGAAATAAAATTGTTTTATCTAGCGGCGAGACAATAGAACTTGAATCAAAAGCTCTTATTATTAATGGAAGAATCTATCTTCCACTAGTTAACGTGGGGCAAGTCTTTGGGCTAACAAGTGGTAACAGTCTCGATGGAGAAGACCAAGATATAGAGTGGGACGATATGGATAAGACAGTTACGATCAACATTAAATAAAATTTTAAAGAGGAAGGGAGACCTTCCTTTTTATTTGCGGATATATTGAAATAAAAATATTAATAAGGACAAAGTCGCTGAATATTTTGTTATAATGA
>QWCE01018497.1_pt1 | contig 13123 bp, 9 predicted proteins | sample 1972531 | NCBI WGS metagenome assembly QWCE01 (sample SAMN09866716, study PRJNA288562) | Human gut metagenome isolate term4_stool, whole genome shotgun sequencing... | reverse complement strand
TTTCTTTCAAATGAAGATAAGATATTTTTTGAAAGTCCTGTGCTTAAGGATAAGACACTTAAAATAACTTATTATTATAATTTGAAAGATCAAAGTCTAGGCCAAAAAGTAGATGAATTAATTGAGTCTACTTTTTTAAAATTCTCTTTATCAGATGTAAATATTAATGCAGTAGCATATACAAAATGCAATGAATATTTTGATTCGATAAGAAGTGAGTTTACTGATATTGATGATAATTCATTTGACTGCGAAGAGCGTGATGATGAATATACATTTACACTTGATAATCAGCTTTTGTTAGATAGCTTCAATGCAAATCCATATTTAGAATTAATGAGGTCTTTATGCTCAAGCTTTGAAGGTAAAACTATAGAAACTAAATGTAAAGAGATTATTATTAATAAGGATGAATTTATTGATCAATTAAAGAGCAATGCCGAACAAATAAGTGAAAACTTTAAAATTGTAAAAGAAGAAAAGAAAAAGAGTGAGCCAAGCGCTGAAGCGAGCGGAAAGAAATCATTCTTCAGAAAGAAAAAAGAAATAGATAAGACGAAATGCATTAAAATAAGAGACATTAGCTCGGATATGGACTTTATTACTATACAAGGAGAAGTGTTTGAGTATGAATTTGTTGATAGAGATGAATACGCTTTACTTAAGTTTGCCGTTGATGATGGTGAAGAGGCTATAAGAGTTAGTAAATTCATTAGAAAGAATAAAGAAGGTCAATATGACTATGACTATGATATAGAAAATGGAGTAAAGCTATACCTATGCGGTAATGTTAATCTCTTCCAAAATATAATGAGCATAAAGATATATAGCTATGAAATTATTAATGAAGAAAAATTAGATGAAGCAGAAGAAGATATAAAGAGAGTCGAAATAGGTCTTCATACAAAAATGTCAAGTCAAGAAGGCTTCATATCAGCAAAAGAATACTTTAAAGAAGCCAAAAAGAGAGGCTACGAGTCCATTGGTTTTATGGACAAATATGTTGTACAAAGCTATCCGGAGATTATGGACGCAGCTATAGAAACAGGCATTAAGCCTCTATATGGTGTTGAAGCGAATTTATTTGACGATACAAAATCACTAGTTAATAATTACAAAGGAGATAATAAAAATACCTTTGTTGTTTTTGACGTGGAAACAACTGGATTTTCAGCCATTGACGATAGAATTATTGAAATGGGTGCTGTGAAGATACAAGATGGTAAAGTCATAGATAATTTCTCTGAATTTACTGATCCAGGCTTTCACATACCATATAGAATAACAGAGCTAACAACAATTGATGATGCAACCGTAGCAGGCTGTCCATCTTTCGATGAACTACTAGAAAAGTTTATGGACTTTTGTAAAGACTCAGTTCTTGTAGCTCACAACTCTGAGTTCGATATTTCATTTATTAAGAGCTCCATGCACAGAAAGGGCGTTAAATTTGATTTTGAATATATCGATACGCTTGAACTATCTAGATACTTACTTCCAGATTTAAAAAAGCATAAACTAGATACATTAACATCACTATTCAACATAACTCTAGAAAATCATCATAGAGCCATTGATGACGCTACAGCAACTGGCTTTGTTTTCTTAAAGCTCCTAGACTTATTAAAGGAACAAGGCTGTAATGATCTTGAAGCAATCTCAAAAATAAAGTCACAAAACTATTATAATGTTTATAAAATATCAATATTTGCGACAAATTTAGTAGGTTTAAAAAATCTATACAGACTTATTTCGCTATCGCATATTGATAATTATAATAGACAGCCAATAGTATATAAAAGCCAAATAGATGCGAACAGAGAAGGGCTTTTAATCGGAAGCGGCACTTATAATGGCCCTATATATAATGCTTGTATTAGATGTGAAGAAAACGATAAATTAAAAGAGATGATGAAGTATTTTGACTTTATCGAAATTCAGCCAATAGATCAATATCTATACTTAATCGAAGATGAAAGTCTTCATGAAATGGATGCGGTCAAGAGCATAAACAGAAGAATATATGATAATGCAAAAGAACTTGACATACCTGTTCTTGCTAATGGTGACGTATACTATATAGATCAAAGTGACAGTGTATATAGAAAAATTTGAAAATTTCAGACCAATTCCTAAGGATACCTTCCCGCCATTTATAGAAAATTCTGATAAAGACTTAAGGGACTGCTGCTATAATAAAGCTACGAGCATATATGGAGACCCTCTTCCTGAGATTGTTAAGAAGAGACTTGATAAGGAGCTTGATTCAATAATTGGCAACGGTTATGCCGTTTTATACATAATAGCAAGAAAACTTATTTTGCAGTCAAATGCTGATGGCTACGTAGTTGGCTCAAGAGGCTCTGTTGGATCATCATTTGCAGCAACAATGAGTGATATAACTGAGGTTAATCCACTTATACCTCACTACGTTTGCCCAAATTGTAAACACAGCGAATTTGTTGATGATCCGAAATATGACTCAGGCTTTGACCTTCCTCGTAAAAACTGTCCTGTATGTTCACACGAGATGAATAGGGATGGACAAAAGATACCATTCGAGGTTTTCCTAGGCTTTAACGGTGATAAAGAGCCAGATATAGACTTAAACTTTGCTGGCGATTATCAACTTACAGCTCATAAAAATACTGAAAAGATATTTGGCGAAAACTTTGTATTTAGAGCAGGTACTATTGGTACGCTAGCTGATAAGACTGCTGCCGCTTGTATCTTAGACTATCTTGAAAAGAAAAACAAGAGTATTTCTTATTTACATGCAATGTTTTTAAGTAAGAGGATAAAAGGCTCAAAGAGAACAACTGGCCAACACGCAGGTGGGGTAATGGTAGTGCCTAAAAATAAGAGCATACTAGACTTTACTCCAGTACAAAAACCTGCTGACGATATGAGAACTGATATAATAACAACTCATTTTGATTATCACTCGATAAGCGGTAAGATACTAAAACTTGACCTTCTTGGTCATGATGTTCCAAACATAATCAAAAATCTTGAAGACTTAACTAATACCAAAATTGAAGATATACCTTTTGACGATGAAAAAGTATTATCACTTTTCTCATCAACAGAGTCCCTAGGTATTAATAGCGATGATTTAAAGTTTGGCGTTGGCACTATTGCCATACCTGAATTTGGTACAAACTTCGTTAGAGGCATGCTTAAAGATACCAAGCCAAAAACATTCTCAGACTTAGTAAGAATAAGTGGTCTTTCACATGGTACAAACGTGTGGAACAGTAATGCTGAAAAACTTGTAAATGAGATGAACGTACCGATGTCTGAAGTTATTTCTACAAGAGACGACATCATGAACCAATTGATTGATGCTGGTATGGATAAATCTACAGCATTCAAAATTATGGAGTTCGTTAGAAAAGGAAAACCATTAATACAAAAGAAAATAGTCGACAATGAAACTATAATTATAAATTATGAGGATGAGATTAAAAAGTATCCACTTCCTGAGTGGTATCTTGACAGCTGTCATAAGATATCTTATCTATTCCCAAAGGCGCACGCAGCGGCCTATGTTATGATGAGCTATAGACTTGCTTGGTATAAGGTATATTACCCACAAGCTTTTTATGCAACATACTTTACACAAAAGATAAATGACTTTGATTACGATGCTCTTGTCCATAGACTTGAAAATTTGGATGCCTTAGTAAGAGAAATTACCCAAAATCCTCATCCAAAGAAAAAAGATGAGGACCTATTGTCATTAGCAGAAGTAGTTAAAGAGATGGAGCTTAGAAATATAAAGATATCACCAATTGATCTAGATAGATCACTAGCTACAAAGTTTACTGTTATCGATGGGGAAATCATTCCGCCATTTACAGTTATAGCTGGACTTGGTAAAGACCCTGCTAATAATATTATAAGAGAGAGAGAGATTAAAGAGTTTAACTCCATTGAGGACTTCCAAAAGAGGACTCAAGTAAATGCTACGGTAATCGCATATTTAAAATCAATTAACTTTTTTAAAGACATGCATGATACCAATCAAATAAGCTTATTTTAATTGACAAAATATATCTATTATAGTATAATTGTCATAGTGGTGTAGTATTCTAGTCAGTATTCTATATCATGAAGGCGGGGCTAAAAATCCGCCAAAGAGCGTATCGATGAAGTTCTTGATTTGTGCTTGTGACGCCCAGTCATGGGCATTCTTTGAGAGTAAGGCAGATGGGGCGATCTACAACGGCATGTAGGCGTTGACCCTGCTGTCGCGGAGGCGTAAGATTTATCTTATGTAGACCTATTTTTTTAAATAGTGTAGCTTGCCTTGAGTGATCTAGTGCGGATGATGAGGTCTTTTTATTGAACTTGTGGCCAAAGATCAATAAGAAAAGTTATCGAAACCTAAATTGCAAAAGAGGCTAAGGATATAAAATACTGTTTGGGAAAACTTCTAGACTAAATCGTAAGATGACTAAAAAGGGATTACAGTGCGGACTAAGTGGCAATCCAGTATTATATTTGGCGACAATATAATTACTAAATTAATGGGAAACCGCTATGATTGGCGACATATAGCCTTAGTAAGGGAAAACCAACTGGACCTAAGCCGTAATATTTACTTTTTTAGTTTCCACTAAGCTGATAGATTACTATCAGCTTTTTTTGTTGTATATAAGCTTTGTTTATGGTATAATAACAATGTAATTACGATTAATTATAAGGGGTGTAAGAAATTTCAGATTTTAAAAAAAAGTATAAAGATAAAAGCATTGATAAATTAAATAAAGATAAAAAACATAAAGCTGGTAAAAGTGATTTAAAATGGACGCTATTCATTACCATCCTTACTTTTGCTATGTCTATAATACTTTCTTCTATAATTGATATATTATTAGAAGATGTTGGAATTTTAGTTGGAGTTATACTTCTTATACTTGTAATGATGATAGGTATATTGTTTGATATTATTGGGGTAAGCGTTACAACAGCTGAAGAAAAACTATTTCATGCTATGGCATCAAATAATATTGAAGAAGGTAAAATCGCCATAGGACTAATTAAAAATGCCGATAAAGTATCAAGTTTTTGCAATGATGTAATTGGTGATATGGCGGGCATTATCTCAGGTGCACTAGGTGCAACACTTTTGACAAAGATAGCTTTGCATTTTGATAATGTTAATGTTGCCATCTTAGGGACTTTAATAACTGCATCTGTATATTTAAGAAGAATAAATAGTATGAGATTAGATAAATATATAAGTGAATTTAAAAATATTGACAGCAGAACTAAGGCTAAGAAATTAATTTTAGCTGGCTTTGTCTTAGTTAACGGAAAAGCTTTACTAGATCCAAGCTATGATGTCAAAGAAGAAGATAACATAGATATTGACTCAGATAACGACATAACAAGGTATGTATCTAGAGGTGCTCTAAAGCTAATTAAGGCTATAGAGGCTTTTAAGCTCGATATTAATGATAAGACATGTATTGATATAGGTTCCTCAACAGGAGGCTTCACAGACGTTTTAGTGAAGCTTGGGGCACGTTTGGTCTATGCACTAGATGTTGGAAAAGATCAATTGCATCCATCATTAAAAATTAATGATAAAGTCATTTCATATGAATCTTTTGATGCTAGAAATATTAGCAATGAAACTTTTGATGAAGACTTTGACATAGTGACATCCGATCTTAGCTTTATTTCACTCACATTATTAAGAGATGCTTTTGATATACTTGTGAAAGAGGATACAAAGCTTATAGTCTTAATTAAACCTCAGTTTGAGTCAGGTAAGATAAAGAGAAAAAACGGTATATTTAATGATGCCAAATTACATATAAACGCAATAAATAATGTGATTCTATCTTTCAGGGAGAAAGGTATATATTTAAATGATATATGCAAGTCGCCTATAGAGGGAGGAGAAGGAAATATTGAGTATCTCGCTCTATTTACAAGAGATGATAATCACAGTAATATCGATATAAGAAGATTGGTTAAAGAATCTTTAAGTAGGTGAAGAAATGCTTAGTAAATTATATATAAAAGATTTTGCTATAATTGATTCATTAAATCTTGATTTTAACGGTGGCTTCTCAGCTATTTCAGGTGAAACTGGTAGTGGTAAGTCCATCATAGTAGATGCCTTGGCTGTAGTTTTAGGCGCAAAGGCTAGTAAAAACCAAATAAGAGACGGCTTTGATTCGTCAAGCATAGAAGCGCATATTGATATAGATAATAAAAAACTAGCTAAAGTAAATTCTATTTTAAATGCTAAAATTAAGAGTCCACTTATTTTAAAGAGAATTATATATAGAGATAAGCCTAGTGAAAACTATATCAATGGTATAAGCGTAAGTCTGAAGGATTTAAGTGAAATAAGTGCTTTAAGTATTAATATATTAGGACAGAAAGAGCAATTTACACTTCTTGATAAAAATGAACATATATATATACTTGATTATTTTGGTGATAATGCGTATAAGACCTTGCTCAAAGATATAAATGAGTTATATTTAAAGATAGAAAAAAGCAACAAGCGTTTAAAAGAGCTTCCTAATAATCAAAAAGATATCGACAATCAAATAGATTTTATAGAATTTCAAAAAAATGAAATAGACGAAGCTGAAATTTTAGATGGAGAAGATGAAGAGCTAGAGACTGAGATAAAAAGACTAAACTCGAGTGAAGATATCAAAAAGACTGCATATAATATAACTCAAATGCTTAGAGATAGTGAAAATTACAGCGTAGATTCAATCTTATCCGATGCGAGTAATTTAGTTGATGACTTAAAAGAGTATTCAAAAGACGCTGAGACTTGGTATGAAAAACTTATGGACTATCAAGAGCTTATTAAGGATATAAATGAAGAGATAAAATACTTTTCAGACTCTATTGACTATGATCAAGAGCGGCTATATGAATTAAGTAAGAGACTAGATGAAATAAATAAAATTAAGTATAAGTATGGCAATAGTATTGCTGAAATAAACGCATATAGAGAAGACTTAGATAATAAGCTAAATGAAATAAGAAATATAGAGCTAGAAAAAGCAGCTTTAGAAAAGTCACTGATAGAAGATAAAAAATCTTATGATGAAAAAGCGGGTGAACTAAGTCTAAAAAGAAAAGCACTTGCTAAAACAATCGCAAAAATGCTTGAAGATGAGTTAAGAACGTTAAATATGAGCAATATTCAAGTCGAGATTTCGGTCGAAGCAAAGAAAACTATGAAAGATTATGGCTATGATGACGTTGAAATCTTAATGAGCGCAAATAAAGGTCAATCAGTTAAACCCATAAGCGAAATCATTTCTGGTGGTGAAATGTCAAGATTAATGCTTGCAATTAAAAATTTAGGTGCTGATTTTGACAATATTGACACAATCATTTTTGATGAGATAGACGCAGGGCTTAGCGGATACACTGCTAGCTGCCTTGCGAATAAACTTAGAGAATTAAAAGATAAATATCAAATAATATCAATATCGCACTTGCCACAGATATTAGCTAAAGCAGAGGAACACTACTTAGTAGAAAAAGCTAGCGATAGCGAGGCAACTATAAGTCACGTTAAAGGAACATATTGAAGTAGAAAAAACATTAAAAAGCGAAAAAATTTATCAAGGTAAAATATTAAGTTTACGTATTGATACTATTGAAATGCCTAATAAAAAGTATTCAAAGAGAGAGATAGTAGAGCATAAACCTGCTGTGGTCATCATTGCAATAAAGGATACAAAGCTTTTAATGGTTAGACAATTTAGAAAAGCTGTAGAAAAAACTTTATTAGAAGTGCCAGCTGGCTTAGTTGAGGTACAAGAAACTCCAGTACAAGCAGCAAGTAGAGAGCTTGAAGAAGAAACAGGATACTTATGTGAAAATCCAAAATACATCATGGAGTTCTACACTTCACCAGGATATTCTGACGAAAAGATAGATTTGTTTTTAGCTGAAGACTTAGTTAAGACAGAGCAAAATCTTGATGACGGCGAATTTTTAGAAGTAGAAGAAATCGAAATTGAAGAGCTTAGAAAAAAAGTATTGTATGGTGAAGTTCAAAACGCAAGCTCAATCATAGCAATTAATTATGCATACGATTATATAAAGAGTAAAAATGAACATAATTAACATCATTGAGAAAAAGAGAGATAAAAAATTATTAAATAAAAATGAAATTGACTTTTTTATAAAAGGCATACTGGACGAATCTATTGCTGATTATCAAACATCAAGTCTACTTATGGCAATATTTTTAAATGGACTTAACGACGAAGAAACTTATTATTTAACAAAAGCAATAATTGATAACGGTGAATACATTAATTTTGATGGAGTAGACTCGACAATCCTTGACAAACACTCAACTGGTGGAGTAGGTGACAAGATAAGCTTAATACTTGGTCCAATACTTGCGTCTATGGGATATAAATTTTTAAAGATGAGCGGCAGAAGTCTTGGTTTTACAGGCGGCACTCTTGATAAATTAGAATCAATTCCTGGATTTAAGGTAGATCAAAGCGATGAGTGGATAGAAAAAACAGCTAATGATTTAGGCTTCTTCATAGTAAGTCAATCAGAAAATATTGCTAAAGCAGATAGAATTTTATACGCTCTAAGAGATGTCTGTGCAAGTGTAGATTCAATTCCTCTTATAGCCTCATCTATACTTAGTAAAAAATTCAGTTTTAGGAATGACTCCTTACTTATTGATGTTAAGTGCGGTACAGGAGCCTTTATGGAAAGTTTTGATAAGGCAAAAGAACTTTGTGACGCTATGCTTAATATATCCAAAGCATTCAATAGAAAGACTACTTGTATAATAAGTTCAATGAACAAAGCTCTTGGTAAGAGAGCTGGAAATAATCTAGAGATTATAGAAGTAGTCGACTTTTTAAAAGGTAATTTTAAAGCTTATGATGATATATATGATGAGATAAATCATATTGTTTATGAACTTCTACTAAACCTTGAAGATGTAGATTATAATGAAGTAAAAGATAAGATAAAACGAGTTTTGGATAACGGAGAAGCTTTTGAAATGTTTTTAAAATTTGTTCACAATCAAGGTGGAGACATATCATATATTGAAAACATTAATAAATTTGATAAGGCTAGATATGAAACTGAAATTTTAGCAGATGACAGTGGCTACTTAAGCTCGTATAAGCTTAAAGACATCGCGAAGACGCTTAATGAATTAGGCGCAGGTAGATTAAAGAAAGAAGATAAGATTGATTACACAGTTGGCTTAATAAATGAAAAATGTATTGGCGATAAGATTGATAAAGGCGACTTATTATTTACAATAAGATCAAATAATGAACTAAGTTCTGAACAATTAGCTAGTTTAAAATCTAGCGTCATCTATGGCGACAAGGCTATAAAAGAAAAGCACATTTTAGAGGTGATTAGATAATGTTTGGCGATATTAATTTACAAGATATTATTATAAGAACAATAGCTGTGCTTGTTGCAATAATACCTCACGAGATGGCACACGGATACGCAGCATACCTTTGTGGTGATGAGACAGCGAAAAACGATGGTAGATTATCTTTAAATCCACTTCATCATCTTGATCCAATCGGAACTATTTGTTTGATTTTCTTCAAATTCGGTTGGGCAAAACCAGTTATGATAAACCCAAATAACTTTAGAGACAGAAAAAAAGGTACTTTCTTCGTCTCTATTGCTGGTGTATTAACTAACTTTATCTTGGCAATCATTTCAGTAATTATTATGAAACATATAAGGCTAAATGACTTCGTATTTGAGCTATTTATGAATATATTCTGGTTCAATATAGTTTTAGGCGTATTTAACCTTATTCCTATTCCACCACTAGATGGATCAAAGCTATTGTTTTCATTCCTACCACTAAAGTATGAGTATTATCTAATTAAGTATGAAAAATATGGCTATATAATACTTTTACTATTAATAATGAGCAACAATCTAGACAAAATACTTATACCAATGGTTAATTTTATGATTAATCTGATAGGAAAGATAGTCTGATGTATAACGTTGAAATAAGCAGCTATAAAGGTCCTTTTGATGTACTATTAGAACTAATAGATAAGGACAAGATGGATATATTCGATATACCCATTAATGAAATAACAGAAAAATTTCTTGACTATATCAATACTTCTCAAGAGATAGATGTCGAAATGAGTAGTGACTTTCTAGTCATGGCATCAAGATTGCTGGAGATAAAATCAAAAATGCTTATACCAGTAGAAAAGGATAATATTGAGGAAGATCCACGTCTAGAACTTAGTAAAAATATTCTTGAATACAAGATATTTAAAGATGTATCTCTGTACTTAAACACAATGTATGAAGAGTCGAATAACTTTGTATTTAAGCCAATGGATGAGATTGATGAAAAAGAAGAAGCTTTAGACCTTAACTTTGACTTGAACAATCTATCTAAAGTACTTGTATCACTTTTGACAAACAAGAGAACAATTATCAAAGAAGAGCCTAGCAGCATACGTAGAGAAAAATATAGCGTCAAAAAGATGACTAATGATATAGTTAAAAAATTTAAGAAAAATAAAAAAGTAAAACTAAGTGAGTTTATTCCTGAAATAGTGGACGTAGCTTATGTAATTACCTTGTTTATCAGCGTTTTAGAGCTTATACAAAACAAAGTTATTAGCTACGAACAAGAAGCAACATTCTCAGATATAGATTTTACATACTTGGGTGATAATTATGAATGATATAAAAGAAATAATTAAAGCATTGCTATTTGCATGGGGAGATCCTCTCGATATCAAAACTATTAGCGATATATGCGAATTAGATATTGAAGAAATTGAAAATGCTATGGAAAATCTTAGAAGTGAAATGGATTTATCAAACGATGGATTAAAGATCATCAGAATGAATAGCTCTTATCAGCTTATTAGCAGAGATATATACTTTGATTACGTTAAAAAACTATTGAGTGAAAAACCAAAAAATAATCTAAGCAATGCATCTATTGAAACACTATCAATAATTGCTTACAAACAGCCAGTTACTAAGATGCAAATAGAAAAAATCAGATCTGTAAAGTCAGATGGTCCTGTTAACACTTTGCTTCCAGATATAAACATGGATATAAATATAGAAAGGCAAGACGATGGAGAAAGTGAGACTGAATAAGTTTGTTGCAGAAAATGCAGAAGTGTCTCGAAGAAGAGCTGACGAACTTATTGAAAAAAAGAGAGTAAGAGTAAATAATAAAGTAGTTGAGAAAATGCCATTCTTCGTTGATCCAGAGATTGACGTAGTTAAATTAAATGGCGAAGTAATTAATGTAGATAAAGATAAAAAGATATACATTGCCCTCAACAAGCCACTAGGCTACGTAACAACACTAAAAGATAAATATGCTAAAAACATTATATCGGATTTATATGATTACAAGATTAAAAAGAGGATTTATCCAGTTGGTAGGCTAGATGCAAACACTACGGGATTGTTACTGCTTACAAATGATGGTCAATGGTCCAATGGGATTATGCATCCAAAAAATGAAATATATAAAGAATATATAGCTAAGCTAGATAAGGCTCCTAATAAGAATGATCTTAATAAATTAAGAAACGGCGTCTATCTAGACGGAGTTAAGACAGCTCCAAGCATAGTAAAAGTGCTAAACGTATATGATGACAGTTCCTTAGTATCTATATCAATATGCGAAGGAAGAAACCATCAAGTCAGAAATATGTTTAAAGTCTTGGGATATAAAGTTCTAATGCTTAAAAGAGTTAAGATAGGAACACTAGAATTGGGCACACTAAAGGTAGGAGAATTCAGAAGACTATCAAAGGAAGAAGTTGAATCATTTAAATGAAATACAAATTCTTAGATAACACGAATCATTTTATTGATTACTTATTAAAAACTTTTCTTAAAGATAAGAAGATTCTTGTTGACATGACTTGCGGTAACGGGCACGACAGCTTAAGAATTTTGCAAAACGCGCCAAATTATGAAAAGCTATATCTTTATGATATACAAAAGAAGGCGATAGAAAACACAAAATCTCTCTTGGAGTCTTATGCGTATAAAAATTGTATCTATCTAAATAAAAGCCACGATGATTTATCAGATATAGAAGAAAATATTGATTTTGCTATATATAACCTAGGTTATTTACCTGGAGCTGATAAAAAGCTAGTAACAAGATTATATACTACTATGAGCTCAATAGAAAAGCTATTAAAAAAACTTAACTATGGTGCAATCGTTATGATAACTACATATCCTGGCCACGAAGAAGGCAGTCTGGAAGATAGTAAAATTTATGAATATTTAAAAAGTTTAGATCAAAAAATATTTAATGTTATCAAATTAGAGTTTATTAACCAAAAGAATGTTAATTGCTGACTATATTCTCAACAATTTTCACAAATCGACCTTCCAAACAGCTCAAAAACTTGCTATGGAACTTGGTTTAAGTGAGTCAACAGTAGTAAGATTCGCAACATTACTTGGTTATGATGGATATAAAGAATTGAAAGATGATATACACGAGCTAGCCAAGATAAGTCTATCAAATATAGACAGAATTAAGCTTAGAGAGATATCAACTATGGATGAGCTAGTTGAATCATGTTTAGCAACTGATGCTCACGACGTAAAGAGGTTAAAAAACGATCTTGACAAAGAAAAGCTGTACGAAGGCATAGATATTTTAAACAATAGTAGAAAAATATTTGTACTAGGCTTAAGAACCTCTTCATTTTTAGCAAACTACTTTTGCTTTTATTTAAAATTAATGGGCAAAGATGCTATTATAATAAATTCTGACGATGATATTGTATTTGAGAGCATGCTACACATGAATGAAGAAGATACATTCTTTTGTATAAGCTATCCAAGATATTCTAAAAAATCAGTAAGTATATTGAAGTACGCCAAATCAAAGGGAAGTAAGGTTATATCACTTACAGATAACACAAACACTACCATCGCTAAGAACAGCGACCTAGTTTTGATTGCTAAAAACGATATAATTCTATTTATTGACTCCTTTGTTGCTCCACTATCTTTGATAAACATTATTATAGCTGGACTTAGCTTTAAAAATTTAGATTCAACACAAGATTATCTAACAGAAATGGAA
>QWCE01005876.1_pt1 | contig 13124 bp, 12 predicted proteins | sample 1972531 | NCBI WGS metagenome assembly QWCE01 (sample SAMN09866716, study PRJNA288562) | Human gut metagenome isolate term4_stool, whole genome shotgun sequencing... | reverse complement strand
AAAAATCTATCGAAGATCTTGAAGCTAAGAAAATGCAGAATTTTGAGAAGTATAAATTAGGCAAGATGAATAGACAAAAATTCATTGACTCTAAAAATTCGATAGATGAAGAAATACAAGCAATAAAAGAAAAAATACTAAAAGCAAAAGAAGAAAAAGAAGTAATAGACAACACTAAACTTACCAGAGAATTGATGGAGAAATATATAGACTCAGTATTCTGTGAAGGAAATGAAGTGTTGAACATAATATGGAAGTAGCAAAGGGAGTGAGCAATCACTCTCTTTTAAATTACATAACTATAAACTCTTTTTTGTCATAAGCTTGACATGAGAGGGAAGTGGATCCCTGCTACTACAGATGAAAAAGCAATTTGATGAGCATATCATCGAAGAAGGATTTTTTGGTCAAGAAATAAATATGACTAACTTCAACCTAGCTCGTATGAATATGTTTCTTCACAATGTAAACTACAACAACTTCTCCATAAAGAGAGGAGACACATTGTTACAACCGCAACACAAAGACGAAAAACCCTTCGATGCAATAGTTTCAAACCCACCATACTCAATAAAATGGATAGGAGATGCAGATCCAACTCTAATAACAGATGAGAGATTTGCACCAGCGGGCAGATTGGCGCCGAAATCATATGCAGACTACGCATTTATACTACATTCACTAGCATACCTATCTAGTAAGGGAAGAGCAGCAATCGTATGTTTTCCGGGAATATTTTATAGAAAAGGCGCAGAAAAAACTATTAGACAGTACCTCGTAGACAACAACTTCATCGACTGCGTAATACAACTTCCGGAAAATCTATTCTTTGGAACATCTATAGCCACATGCATACTTGTCATGGCTAAGAATAAAACAGAAAATAAAATACTATTTATAGACGCAAGCAAGGAATTTAAAAAAGAAACCAATAATAATATCTTGGAACAAAAAAATATCGATGCAATAGTAGAAGAATTTAGAAATAGAGAAGAGAAAGAATATTTTTCAAGATATGTTCCGGTAGAAGAAATAGTAGAAAATGACTACAACCTATCAGTGTCCACCTATGTAGAAAAAGAAGACACAAGAGAAAAGATAGACATAGTAGTCTTAAATAGAGAAATCGAAGAGACGGTAAAAAAGATAGATGAACTAAGAGCTTCTATAAATGAAATAGTAAAGGAGCTTGAAGATGAGTAAGATAGATGAACTATTAAAAGGTGAAAAGGTCGAGTGGAAAAAACTTGGGGATGTTTGCGAGATAAAAAGAGGACGTGTGATCTCAAAAGCATATTTGGAACAAAATTCAGGTGATTTTCCAGTTTATTCTTCTCAGACAAGAAATAATGGAGAAATTGGTAAAATTAATACATATGATTTTGATGGTGAATACGCTACGTGGACTACTGACGGAGCATATGCAGGTACTGTTTTTTATAGAAATGGAAAATTTTCAATAACAAATATTTGTGGGTTGATAAAGCCTAATGATAGTAAAAAATTATTAGTAAAATTTATCGTATATTGGCTACAAATTGAGGCAATTAAGCATGTGAAAGGTGGATCAGGGAATCCTAAATTAATGAGTAATGTTGTTGCAAAAATAAAGATCCCAATTCCCTCTATAGAAACTCAAGAAAAAATTGTAGAAATACTTGACAAATTCACAGAATGTGTTACTGAGTTACAGGCTGAGTTACAGGCTGAGTTACAAGCTCGGGTTAAACAGTATGAGTATTATAGAGACGAACTTTTAAGCGAAGATTATCTAAATAAATTAACTAATGGAGTTTGTAATTTTGATTCAAAAGTACATGAATTAAAATCTTTTGAACTTGATGAATTAGTAAAAATAAGGAATGGAAAAGACTGGAAGAATTTAGAAAAAGGAAATATTCCAGTATATGGAAGTGGTGGAAATATGAATATCTATGTCAATAAATATTCATATGATAAGCCGACAGTCTTGATACCAAGAAAAGGATCAATAGAAAATGTTTTTTATTTAGAGGAACCTTTCTGGAATGTAGATACTATTTTTTACACTGAGATAGACGAAAATAAAATTATACCAAAATATTTTTATTATTTTATTGAGGGTTTTGATATATCTAAGTTGTGTACAAGCTCCACTAGACCTAGTCTGACCCAATCAGTTTTAAATAAAGTAAAGATAGATTTACCACCACTTGAAATTCAATCTAAAGTTGTAGAACACACACACAATTAATTTCTAGTAGCTATTTTGATATATTAAAAGAAGCTTGTGATATATTAGGTATTAATTTGATTGAAATTAAGTGGGAAAAACTTGGAACCTTGTTAGATTATGAACAATCATCAAAATACATTGTTAAATCAACAGAGTATGATGAAGATTATAGCACACCTGTGTTGACTCCTGGAAAAACATTTATACTTGGATATACAAATGAAACTGAAGGAATTTATAATTCTGACAAAGAAAGTCCTGTAATTATTTTTGATGATTTTACCTCTGCTACTAGGTGGATAGATTTTAATTTTAAAGTAAAATCATCGGCTATAAAGATTTTAAAACCGAGGGAAGGAATTAATTTTAGATACATTTATTACTATATGAATACTTTAAATGTTGATATATCTGAACATAAAAGATTATGGATTTCTAAATTTTCTGAAACAAAAATACCCATTCCACCACTTTATGTTCAAGAGTATGTGGTTTCTATTCTTGATAAGTTCGAAAGTTTAATAAATGATATTAATGAAGGATTACCTAAAGAAATTGAGCTAAGACAGAAACAATATGAGTACTATAGAGAGAAACTTTTAGATTTTCCTAGATAGAAAGGAGTTATTATGTCCGATATAATTGCAAATTATAATACGTCTACTATTGCGGAGATGCCTAACGGTATAATCCTTGCAAATTATAAAAAAGATTTAGATTTTAGGGATTCTGGATATCAAAGCGAAGCGGATCTCGAAAGGAAACTTATTGAAAATTTAGTTTCCCAAGGATACGAGCACGTAAAGTTTAAATCCAAAGAGGAGATGTATAGAAATTTAAAGGTTCAGATTGAAAGATTAAATGGCGTTACTTTTTCTGATTCTGAATGGAATAGATTTTTATCTGAATACCTAGATGCTCCAAATGATGGAATGATCGAAAAGACGAGAAAGATTCAAGAGAATTATATCTACGACTTCACTTTCGACAATGGAATTCTTAAAAATATAAAGATCATCGATAAGAAAAATATTTATAACAACTATCTTCAAGTTCTAAATCAATTTGAACAAAGGGGAATTCACAGCAATCGATATGATGTAACTATTCTTGTAAATGGTCTTCCTCTTGTGCATATTGAACTTAAGAAAAGGGGAGTGAATTTGCGTGAAGCTTTTAACCAAATTCATAGATATACAAAGGAAAGCTTCAATAGTGGTGATTCTCTATACAAGTATGTACAAGTTTTTGTAATTTCAAACGGGACATATACCCGGTACTTTGCTAACACTACTTCTCAAAGTAAAAATAATTATGATTTCACTTGTGAATGGGCGGATGCAAGAAACAAAGTCATCTGTGATTTAGAAGATTTCACAAAAACATTTTTTGAAAAGCGTGTTATTTTAGAAGTCCTTACTAAGTACTGTGTCTTCGATGTCAGCGATACTCTTCTTATTATGAGACCTTATCAAATTGCAGCTACCGAAAGAATACTATGGAAGATAAGATCTAGTTATGAAGCGAAGAAATTTGGCAGAGCGGAAGCTGGTGGATTTATCTGGCACACCACCGGTTCTGGCAAGACTCTCACTTCTTTTAAGGCTGCTAGGCTTGCTACTGATTTAGATTTTATAGACAAGGTATTCTTCGTAGTAGATAGAAAAGATTTGGATTACCAAACTATGAAAGAGTATCAGAGATTTCAACCAGACAGTGTAAATGGAAGTAAGGATACCAAGGAACTTAAACGTTCTATTGAAAAATCTGACAATAGAATAGTTGTAACGACGATTCAAAAGTTAAATGAGTTTGTTAAGAGGTATCCTAGTCATGAAATATATGATAAACAATGTGTGCTTATCTATGATGAGTGTCACCGCTCACAATTTGGTGATGCACAGAAGAATATAAGAAAATCTTTTAAAAAATATTACCAATTTGGTTTTACCGGGACTCCTATTTTTGCAGAAAACTCTTTAAATGGTGAGACTACTGCTGGAATATTTGGAGCTCAACTCCATTCCTATGTAATTACCGATGCAATTAGAGACGGAAAAGTTTTGAAATTCAAGGTGGATTACAATAATATCACTCCTAAGTTCAAATCTGCTGAAATGGAAGAAGATGAGCGTGAGTTAAAGAAGATTGAAAATAAAATGCTCCTTCATCCAGAGAGAATAACAGAAATTACAAAGCATATTTTAAGAGTATTTGATACGAAGACTCACAGGAACGAATACTACGATTTAAAACATAGAAGAATAAATGGTTTTAATGCCATGCTTGCTGTACAGAGCATAGATTCTGCAAAACTATATTACGAAGAGTTTGCAAGGCAACAGGAATCTCTTCCAGAAGATAAGAGATTAAAGATTGGTACTATTTTTAGTTTCGCTCCGAACGAAGAACAGTCTGCCATTGGAGAAATTACAGAGGAAAATTTCGATCCTTCTGCAATGGAGCTAACTGGAAAGGAATTTCTGGACAAGGTTATCGAAGATTTCAATGGTTATTTTAAGACCAATTATTCTACAGAAGGAAATGACTTCCAAAACTACTACAAAGATCTCTCTCTAAAAGTTAAGAATAAGGAAATAGATTTATTAATCGTAGTCGGGATGTTCTTAACTGGATTTGATGCACCAACTCTAAATACTTTATTTGTAGATAAGAATCTAAGATATCATGGTTTAATTCAAGCTTTTTCAAGGACAAATAGAATTCTTAACAAGGTTAAGACATTTGGAAATATAGTTTGTTTTAGGGATTTGGAGAAGGCAACTCAGGATGCCATTAAAACTTTTGGTGATGAAAACAGCGTGAATATAATTTTGGAAAAGAGCTATGATAGTTATATGAACGGATTCACTGATGAGGAAACTGGTAAAATCACCAGAGGCTATATAGATATTTGCGAAGAAATCGTGGCGAAATTTCCTGATCCTACTGAAATAGTCCTAGATGCGGACAAAAAAGAATTTGCCCAGTTATTTGGCGAACTTTTAAAATCTGAAAATATTTTGAAGAATTTCGATGAGTTTGAAAACTTTGAAAAAATAATTTCTGATAGACTAATGCAGGATATGAAGAGTGTCTATGTCGATATTAGAGAAAATTCTAGGAAACATACTTCACAAGATGGCGGCACTAGTATAGATTTCTCTGATGTGGAGTTCCAGATTGATCTTCTTAAGACTGACGAAATAAATCTTGATTATATCTTAGCACTAATTCTTGAAAAGTCTAAAGAAAATAACGATATTGAAAGTCTTAAGGCAGAAGTTAGAAGAGTAATAAGATCCAGTCTTGGCACGAGGGCAAAAGAAGGACTTGTTATGGATTTTATAAATCATATGAGACTATCTGAACTTAAAAATAAAGATGATATTTTGGAATCTTTCTACGCATTTGCTAGAAAAGAAAAAGAAAAAAATATAGATAGAATAGTTGAAGAGGAAAAATTAAAGGATGGATCCAATCGTTTCATTGAAAAAGCTATTAGTAGAGGTTACGTTGAGTATGCTGGTGATGAGCTGGACGGACTAATTCCTCCAACCTCTCGTAGACAAGGAGCAAGAGAAAAGAAGAAAGAATCTGTTCTGGATAAAATCAGAAAAATAGTAGAAGTTTTTGTAGGGATTTAGAAGTGTTAGAAATTCATCGTTTTTTTAAAAGATAATGTTAAATATAAATAATAATGGGAGTTAATATGAAAATTAATATCAGAGAGGCACTTCCTAGTGATGCAGAAAAAATATTGGAACATATAAAGATTTGTGGCGCTGAAACCGATAATCTGAGGTATGGAGAAGAAGGTTTACCAATTACAGTTGAGGAAGAAGAGAGATTTTTACAAGAGCTTTTAAATAGTGATAATGAGATTATGCTTGTTGCTGAGGTAAATGGAATGATTGTTGGAACTGCAAACTATTCTACTTTAAATAACAGAAGAATGTCCCATCGTGGTACTATAGGTTTGTGTGTTCAAAGAAAATTTTGGAACCAAGGAATTGCAACAAATCTTATAGAAACTTTGATTAAATTCGCAAAAGAAAAGGCAAAATCAAAGATTATATCTTTGGAAGTTAGAAGTGATAATAAAACTGCGATTCATTTATATAAAAAATTTGGTTTTGAAAAAATAGGTACATTTGAAGGTTACTTTGAAATTGACGGAGATTTAATTGATTTTGACTATATGTATTTAAAAATTTAGATTATACGAAAGATTAATGATAAATCTTTGTTTTTCTTAAATTAGTATTTTAATTATATTAGTATAGCGCTTACTTTATGTAGGCGTTATTTTTTTGTGGGATTTAATTTTAAGAGTGTAGTTGATTTGTTTAGGTTAAATATAGGTTAGACCCGTTCGAAGCTCTAGCCGAAATCTTTGATTTCGTAGCAGGTCTCGTGCAAAGAGTTCCAAAGAAGACAAACAGAGTGAAGTCTGATTTGTAAAACTCGACTGCCTCTCAGGGTGACCAAGTGGAAGTGATGAATTCGAGAATGAACTCAAATGAAGATAGTCACCCTGAGCGAATGAAGTGAGTCGAATGGGTATAACCCTGGTGAGGTTATGTATTGATGATTAGATTAGTTGGGAGGGTTGTCTGTGAAGAGATCCTTCGACTACGACAGCAAAAGCCGTCTCCGCTCAGGATGACCACCACCAACGTCATCCCGAGGGAGAAACCGAATGTTTCGAGTCGAGGGATCTAACCATGGTGAGGTAGAGTATGGGTGATTTCATTTGAAATAGTTAGGTCCTCGGAGGTTATACCCGTTCGACTACAGAGCCTTCGGCTCTTTCGCTCAGGGTGACTGTAGTTGGGAGTGTCATTGTAGCCTTCGGCTGTGGAAGCAAAATGCTTCCGCTGCGAGTGTGAATATTAAGACAATTGTTTTAGCCACAATTTGTTTTCGCGGTTCAATCATGATTTCATTGTACTTTTATAGTTTTATAGATATAATAGAAACAATAACATTACACGATTAAAGCATAGAAGCAACATTGTAAAGGGAGGATTTTATGAAAAGAATTTCTGGGGACAAGGTTATTTATGAATTTACTGAAAATTTGACACCAGTGGAGACTGTTAAGAGTGGCGAGACTGTCATATTTGAAGCCAATGACTGTTTCTACCAACAACTTAGAAAAGACGGTGCGACCATTGAGGATATCAACATGGCTCACGTGAATCCTGCTACTGGTCCTGTGGCTATTGAAGGGGCTGAAGTCGGTGATCTATTGGCTGTTACCATTGAACAAATCGATCTCGATGATTTTGGAACTGCTCTTTGCGAACCTGGTCATGGCGTGCTCGGTTTTCTTGAATTTCAAAGAGCTCAAAGGGATATTCACATCGAAGGTGGATATGCGATCTTTTCTGATGAGATTAAAATACCTCTCAATCCAATGGTTGGTGTGATTGGCGTGGCTTCGAAGGCTGGCAACGGTTCTTGGCAAAATGCAATTCCTTGGAAACACGGTGGCAACATGGACAGTACTGTTGTGAAGGAAGGCTCTACAATCTATTTTCCTGTCGGTCAAGACGGAGCTATGTTTGCTCTTGGTGATTGTCACGCTTGTATGGGAGATGGCGAGATGTCCTTTGCGGCTTTGGAAATTAAAGGCGATGTAACTGTAAGTTTTGAACTGATTAAGAATAAAGGAAGAGATGTGGAATGGCCTTTCGTAGTTCATGACGGCAAGATTTCATTCATCGTTTCTGACAAGACTTCTGATGAAGCGTCTTTAAAAGCTGCTGAAGTTGCGATTAACCACATTGCAAAGGCTCTTAATATTTCTTTTGAAGAGGCTTATATCATAGGTTCTTTGGCAATGGATCTAGAAGTTTCTCAGCTGGTAAATCCTATGAAGACTTACCGTTCTACGATTTCCAAGGAAGTTTTGAGTTTGGATAAGCTACTTAACTCTCTATAAAAATTAAACTAAATAAAATTATGAAACCGTAGTAAAATTGCTACGGTTTTTATTGTAAATTTTTAAATTTAATTGTATGATTAAATCTACTTATTTTAAAAGGAGATTTTATGGATTTAAATAGACGTTTTAATCATGAGAAATTAAAGAAGTTTCAGATTTTAAATGGAGCGAAGCTCAAGTACATTGCTTTTCTTTCGATGCTAATAGACCATGTGAACAATGGCGTAGTTACACCACTCTTAGACGGAAAGGGAGTACTTCTGCACATTTCAAATTTATTTTCAATTCTAGGTAGGATTGCCTTTCCAATATTTATTTTTTTCATTGTGGAAGGATTTTTTAAGACTAGAAATAGAAAGAAGTATCTATTTAATTTAGTTTTGTTTGGAATCATTTCAGAAGTTCCATTTGACTTATTCACTTCAAAGGTGTTTTACAATCCAAACTGGAACAATATGATGTTCACATTAGTCCTTTGCCTTGTGACGATTTGGATAATCGATGAGGTGAAGGACAGAATAAATAATAAATATCTTTGGTATGGGATGTCTCTTGTAATCGTCATGGCATTTGGACTTTTGGCAATGCAACTTAGCCTCGACTACGACTACCATGCGATAATCCTTGCATATATTTTCTATATCTTTTACGATAGACCTGTTCTATGTGCTGCAATTGGATATGTTTCTATAATCAAGGAGCTTTATTCATTTTTAGGCTTTGCCATGACCATAACTTATAATGGCAAGAGGGGCAAGCAAAACAAATGGATTAATTACTTCTTATATCCAGTTCATATATTAATACTTGGGATTATTCGTATTTATTTTAATATTTAATTGTGCCGCAGCTATCTGCGGTTTTTTTATATTGTCTTTATAAATATAAACTTTGAATTTGTTGAATGTTCTTCGTCAAACTTAAATCCTTCTAGGTTGAAGTTTTTTAAATTTATAATGTTTTCGATTTTATTCTTGCAGATATAATTAAGCATAAGTCCTCTTGATTTTTTAGAGATGGTTGAGTGGGATTTGAGATTTCCATCTTTCTTTTCAAAAAATTCAAAATCATATATTTTAAATCTCTTTCTATCGATTAAGCTTGAAAATTCATCGGAAGCTAGATTTAGAATTGTTTCTCCATCGTAAAAAGTATCGTTAAATTCATCTTTCCAGAAATTTTTAAGACTGAGACCATCGATTTTAATTCCTATGTTCATGTCGAGGCGATAGGGACGGACGAGTTTCTCTGGATTAATCGGTCCGTAAAATGCTGAAAGGATGATGAGATGTTCGTCTAGGTAAGATCCTTCATCTGAATTCAGAGAATCTACATCGAACTTTCTAAAGGCAAGTCCTGTATACATTTCTATGGCTCTGTAACTTTCTTCGATGTAGAAATAATCTATATAATTTAAAACCTCATCTGCAACTTTGTCAGAAATTTTGTAGATGTTTTTTATTTCATCTTTATTTAAATTTTTAAGTTCTGATATTATTGTTTTTGTTTTGTCCGAGTAGTTTGTAGCTTCTTTATAAGGACTTTGAAAGCTCATTTCTTTGCTCGGTGAGAATATTATTTTCATAGTTACCTCCTATAATATTATAGCAAATGATATAATTTATTTAATACGATTATTTCGAGGTGGAAAATGGCAAAATATTTAAGAGAAAAGCCTTCGAATTTTAAATTTAGTCTTCATGATGCGAAGATTATAGATATTGATTATGATTATGGCGAAAATAGATTGATTTTTAAGACCCAAAGCGGTTTTATCGATATAGAAAGAAACGAAGTGGTGGACGGGGAGATCATTTTGGAAGGCGTGTCCTGGGATGATTCCTATGTCTATATCATGGAGTATAAAAATGTTCTAACTGGCAATGTGGGGAGTTTCGTCGGAGAGAAGATGTACCTTGGTAATTTTGTCGACGCATTTGATTCTAAGTTTGGAAGTTTTGATGTGATGAGTGAATATGATTCTTGTATGACATACATGTTAAGTGGATTTCTAAAAAGAGGAAATGAAGATTTAGAGGCGAATATTGAAATTTTCTATAATGGAGATTTTATTTATAATGTGAAGGAGTAATTTATTTAGAAATTGCAGTTGGGAAGACTTGCTCTTCAGATGTTAGACCCGTTCGACTTCGACGGCGTTGCCGTCTTCGCTCAGGGTGACTGTAGTTGGGAGGTCTCGTGCAAAGAGTTCCAAAGAATCCGAACGAAGTGAAGGATGATTTGCAGAACTCGACTGCCTCTCAGGGGTACTGCCCTTGGGAAAATTTTGTGAATAATAAATATTAGTTTAAGGAGTTTATATGAAATGTTTAAATTGTAACAATGAAATGATAAAGGAAACTGTGGAAGGAGTAGGCCAAGGCGCTGGATTCTTCTACGAGTTTACAGCCTATGAAGAGAAGAAAAAATCTGGATTAGTTGGTTTCTTTACAAGAGAGACCGTTTCAATTTCAACCACCATCAAAGAGCAGGACGCTTGGCACTGTCCAAAGTGCAAAAAGGTCTTGATGTGGATGGACACAGATGAATAAAGTAAAAATACCATCGTTTAGTTAAACGGTGGTATTTTTGTGTTCAAATTTGATTTGATTTTTATATTCATCTAGCTCGATTAATTTATCATTTTCCATTATAAATGGATTTGATGTGGTTTCAGATTTATAGTCTTTGTACTTATTGTAAAGATATTTAAAACAGTCTTCTTTTGTAGCAAACTTTATAGCTTGATAAGGTTCTTGGAAGCTTAGTTTTTCGATCCAAAGATAGTGATCATCTTCTTTAGCAAGCACTCCAACATGACCAATAAATAGTGAATCGTAATCCAAATCATCGTGAATTACCACAGAAACCATGGAAATATTATCGTTCACTTTCAAATTGAAATTGGAAAGATGCTCTGCCATCTTCTCCCCGTGAACTTTGTAATCTTTGGTCTTTTCTGTCTTTATCTTGGAAAATATACTATAGAAATTTTCTTTTTCAGATTCATTTAAAATTTCGCTGTGATCAAGAGAGCTCTTGTCGAAGGCTAGATCCTCGTTATCATATGGAATATTTTTAGAACCAATACTGTCCTTTAGAAGGACAAATGTATTTATCCTGCAATTTGTACCGATGAACTCACCTTTTTTAGAAGTCCATAGACTATCTATCTTTTCAAAATCATATTCAGGATTTATAACAGGCTGAAAATCTCCATGAAGGGATGTATTTTCGATGGTTTTGTTGTAGTCATCTACAAGTGATACAAACTGATTCACATCTTCTTCTTTTAAATATTTTTTTAGAGTTTCTTTTACTTTTCCTAAGCTATTTTCAGAGCTCATGTTGGACATGGTAGCTTCATATGCATAATTTTTTTTAGCAACTTCATCGCTTTTATTTCCGCATGAAACGAGAAAGATCGCACATATTATTATTGTAAGTAATTTTTTCATAGTACCTCCTATATTTATTATATTTCACAAAAGTTAAATTTTTGTGGTAAAAGTTTTTTAGAAATCTTCACGAAATGTTTATTTAATTATTTAATTTTTTTATTTAGTACGGGGTAAATATTTTAAAACATTTATTTACTTATTTTTAAAATTCATAGAAAGTTCTAGGAAATAATTATAAAGTAAAATTTAAATGTATTATATAGATTTATATTTATAAAATATGGGAGGTAAGTATGAATAAATTATTAGTAGTAGCCATCTTAGTTTTGGCAGTAGTGCTTGTTGCTTGTACAAATAATGGAAATAGTAAAATAGCATCAAGTGATGGAAATATAACAAGAAAGATTAATGAGATTATTGAAAATGAAGAAGCAAAAAATGTGGGTGTAAATCCAAATGAAGGAGTAGACTACAAAGATGCAGAGCTAAAGACGATTTACCTCGCCGGTGGATGTTTCTGGGGTTTGGAGGCATACATTGAGAGAATCTATGGTGTAGCTGAGGCAATTAGTGGCTATGCCAATGGAAGTACTGAAAACCCAACCTATGAAGATATTTCCAGGAAGAACACAGGACATGCTGAGACTTTGAAAGTTCAGTATGATCCTGCGAGGGTGTCCCTTGATGATCTTTTGGACTATTACCTACAGGTCATAGATCCAACGAGTCTTAATAAACAGGGAAATGATGTGGGTACTCAGTATAGAACTGGGATCTATTTTACAGATGAAAATGATAGAGAAATCATAGAGAAGAAGCTTGAGGCTGAACAGAAGAAGCACAAAGACAAAATTGTAGTTGAAGTTGAAAAGCTGAGCAACTTTTATGAAGCGGAAGCTTATCACCAAGACTATTTAGACAAAAATCCATATGGTTACTGTCATATAGACTTAAGAAAGGCAAATGAAATTATAATCAACAAAGAAAAATACAAGAAGCCATCTGATGATTTATTAAGAAAGAGGCTCACGAATATTCAGTACAATGTAACTCAAAAAAGTGACACTGAACAGCCTTTCTCAAATAAATATTGGGACAGTGAAAATAAAGGAATCTATGTAGACATTGTCACAGGCGAGCCTCTCTTCGTATCCAGCGATAAGTTTAACTCTGGATGTGGTTGGCCTTCATTTTCAAAGCCAATTTCAAAAGATGTAGTAAAGTATAGTGGCGACAATAGTTATAACATGGATAGGGTAGAGGTTAGGAGCAGAGCTGGCGACTCTCACCTAGGTCATGTTTTCGAAGATGGTCCAAAAGAATCTGGAGGTCTTAGGTATTGTATAAATGGTGCAGCCTTAAGATTTGTTCCATTGGAAGAGATGGACAAAGAAGGTTATGGATATTTAAAGCATCTAGTTAAGTAAGATTTAAAATATAAAAAATCCCCTTAATTATGAACTGACCCCCAAAAGTTGGACTAACAAACCAACTAAAGGAGGTCAGTTTTTTAATGACAAAATACAAAACAGAATTTAAGGAGAAAGTAGTAAAA
>QWCE01004739.1_pt1 | contig 13134 bp, 24 predicted proteins | sample 1972531 | NCBI WGS metagenome assembly QWCE01 (sample SAMN09866716, study PRJNA288562) | Human gut metagenome isolate term4_stool, whole genome shotgun sequencing... | reverse complement strand
TGCCTTATCGCTATTGGTACCACCGTCAGTCAGGTGAGAAAGGGCAGTTGTTTTAGAAAGCACGCCAAAGAAGACCTGAAAAGCCATTCCATGGCGAGGGGACGGGAAAAGGTGTATGATCAGTATAAGGTCTGCAAAGTAATCTGTGTAAGCGTGAATTTATATTGCCGTATAGACGTATATACATATATATATCTATACGGCAATATGAGCATATAACAATAAGTATATACCGCTATATAGGGAAAGGGAAGTAATCTTTCCTGTTTAACAATGGAGGCAGTGTCTGCAAGACTCTGTCATACCGCTTTTCGGGAGCTTTCTCCTGTAAGGCGTGCCTAAAGGTGAAAGCGGCCACGTGAATGGATGAATAGATATACATCAATTAAATGGATTGAATGTATTTTTGCAGTAGCTTCTTGAATAATAAATACGTCTATATGTAAATATTAAAATATCATAAACATAGGCATTTCAAGGTATGTGTTAAAAACATTTAATCACACAATAAAGATAACTTGTCTCATTCATAAACTAATTTTATATACATGTATAACCATTTAACCTCACAGCAAAGATGTGCGATTTCTGTACTTACTAAAAACGGATGTAGCAAGGCAAAAATTGCACAGTCAATAGGTGTCGATCCTTCTACCATTTCCCGGGAAATCAAACGGAACAGCGGTGTCCGTGGAAATTATAATTGGGAAACAGCTCAGAAAAATGCAGACCAAAGGAAGAAACGAAAGCCAGGCAATCGTGCCATTTCGGATGAAGTAAAAAATGAAGCAATAAGATTGTTGATAGAAGAACAATGGTCTCCACAACAAATCTCTGCTGTGCTAAAAGAACGTGGCATGATAATATCTCATGAAACTATATATAAAATCATTCGTAAGGATAAGAAAAATGGAGGGACTTTATATCTATATTGTCGCCATAAACTCAAACATCGGTCACATCCCGTAAGTATTGATGGATCAATGATTTGTAACAGGACAAAAATAACAGATCGACCAGAAGAAGCAGATGGCAGACGCTTCGGAGATTTCGAGATGGACACTATTCTTGGCAAAGGGAATCGAGGTGCCATATTGACCATTACGGAAAAGAAGACAGGAATGTTGTTTATGAGGAAACTTAATAAAGGAAAGGAAGCAAAAGAGCTGGCTAAAACGGTAGTTCGGTTATTGATGCCGTATAAGAAATTTATCAAGACTATAACAACTGATAACGGATTAGAGTTTGCCTGTCATGAATACATCACAAAGAAACTTGGTGTTACTGTCTATTTCACTGATCCGTATTCATCATGGCAAAAAGGTTTGATAGAAAATCAAAATGGTCTTATAAGACAATATATTCCAAAATCATCTATTTTTGATGATATAAGTCATCAGTATGTAACTAAGGTCACAGACAAAATAAATCGTCGCCCAAGAGAAAAATTGAATTTTCGTTGTCCATTTGAATGCTTTTATGAAAATATTTTTTAACTTTGCAATCGTTAGTGCATTTGCATGTTGAAACCGCCATCGGATGTTCAAGTTAGAAGTACAATTTGTTAAAAGTGTTAATTTCATTTTCGCATAATATACTTCATGTTATTGATAATCAGTAGGTATTGAAGTACTAAAACTTCAAGAAAAACACAACTGTCAATGCACAAAAAATAATGGGGAAGAAGAGATTCTGACCCGTTTAACACTTTTTGCATTGACTATGGGTAAACAATTAAATTCAAAGCATCGGCAGAAAATTGCCGAACTTCTGCAAGAGGGAAAGAATTTCAGAGAAATTGCTGAAATTCTGAAAGTAGACCGTACCACGATATTGCGTGAAATTAACCGCAATGCTGGGGATAACGGCGTGTACAATCCACAATTAGCCGAGTCTAAAACGAGAAGGCGTAAAAAACTCCAAGCGGTTTCTCCTGGAGCTGTCGCCAGACTTCCTCCCAACGTACGGGCGGAAGTTGAAAAGGTTTGGGCTTTTGAAACTCCAGCTGTCAAACGAAGGCAGTTGATTGTCGATAAGTACATAAAAGAGTACGGTCCAGTAATAGAGCAGAAACTCATTTCTCCAAGAGCAGCCATGTGTGCTCTTGCAAACGAGTTCTATATGAGCAGCAGTGCGATATACTATCTCTTGAAAAGGGAGGGTATCTATCGGGATGCAGCTCATCCTGTCTGTTTGTCTTCATCCATCTATAAAGAATAACCTTTTAATCTACTCATCATGTACTATATCGTAAAAGAAATTTATGTGAGCAAGAAACCCCTTTGGTTGGTTGACCTGCTCTTTCAGATAAATCCATCTTTGTATAGAGAGAAAGGTTCAAAAGAAATGATTGAGACCAAATTCAACATCATACTTTCTCTTATTTTGAATGCCAAGGTCAGATGGCATCACGGTAAATCCCTGCTATCTGCTATTCAAGTTGTCACTTATGATGAAACCTGTATTTGGGTAAAGGGAAACCGAGGAGTAAATTTCCTCTCTTTCCGCATAGAGTCAGATAATTCATCCCTAAAAACGAAAAACATATGAAAATCAACAACAATATAAAGACTATTACAACATTTGTCCTCGTAGACCCAAGCGGTAAAATCTTCAATGATTTCGAGAATATCAGTGAGAATACAGAAGTAAGGGCAATAGCCATTGAACCTCAAAATGACTTATAACCATGGGAGATTACAAATGGATCGGTCTTATCAGGAAGTTCTATAATTGTTCTTTCTATAACGACAGCAATGCTGTGCAAATGTTTTTGCACATATTTTTGAATGCTCAAAGAGAGGATAAACCTTACTTTGACCAAATTACGATGAGAGGACAATTTCGTACCTCTATTAAAGACATCATGCAATTCTTGGAGATAAGCCGAAAGTCTGCTCGACGTTCCTTGGACAAGCTGAAAGCAGCGGGCGTTATCCATGTAGTTTCCTTGAGACGCAATGGTGTTATCATCACCGTCCGTGATTTTTCAAAGTTTCTGGCTTTGGAAAATATAAGAGGTGGTTGGGTAAAGCTGTACTACGACCTTGACTACCAAGATTTCTTTGTGAATGCACAGGTTCTTCATGTTTATCTTCATATACTTCTTCATACCTACTCAGAAAATGAGAATTACGAGGATCCGTTTTGGTTTGACCTTAAGAAAATCAGTACTTCGACTGGCATCTCTGCCGTCAATATAAAAGATTGTCTTCTGAAGTTGCGCAAGCTCGGGATCTTGAATGTTGGCTATAACAACCAGAAAAGATTATCTTCCGTGCGTTTGATAGAGTTCTCTGATTACATTAAGGACACCTATCCAGTAGCATCTGTAGGCTCTTCTGTTGGATATGCAGCGTCGATTGAAGACACTGCAGGTTTTGACAAATCTTTCTCTGATGTAGCTCCAATGAAAGGCTCTGAAGAGGGGGACACAAAAACAGAACAAAAGGGGTTAAAAGAAGGGCCAAAAGATATGCAAAAGCCAACTTCACAAAACCGTCACGAAGTGTCTACCAATACTTTCGTAAATAACGCAAATACAGTTAGTTACGATACTGACGGTCAAAAAGAGGGCCAAAAGAAGGAACAAAGAAGTCCAAATGTCGAAGCTGCAAAAACGTCACCAAACGTTCAGCAAGGCAGCTACGCGCGCGAACATATCTCTAAAGAGAATAGAGATAAGAGAATAGAGAGTATTCATTATGATAATTATTCGCCGTCGCAGAATTTTTCATCCATCGAAGAATTGGTCTTTGATGACGAATGGGTGTGTTCGATGCAACAGCTTTATGGCTTTGCTGACAAAGGAACACTCTATAATGCCTTAACTTTATTTTTGGCAAACTTGAAGTGTCGCAAGGAAGAAGTCCCAGGAGACTTGAACAATTTCCTCGACTACTTCTGCAACTGGTACAAGAGAAACGAAAAGAGACTACAAAGCAAGTTGAAGGCGCAGATTCCTCCTAAGGACTATGCTAAAGTTCTTTGGGGCAAATGTATGTCAGCCTTTGCCAAGATAGTAGGCGAACGAGCTTTTGTTTCTGTTTTCCAACAACTCTCTTTTGATTCCTTTGACAATGCTGCCAAGCGACTGACCCTTTGCGTTCCAAACAGTCGAATATATCACACTTTGGAGGAAAATTACATAGACACTCTTTGCATTGTATTGCACAAATTCTTTGGTGTGGGGTTAAGTCTTCAATACCGTATTGTAAATTCTTAATCAATTTTCAAAGGTTTAGTTATACGTTTATGAATGAAGCACAAAAAATACTACAGATGACCAACGGTGGTTTGACTGTGTTCACACACTACCTTGGGGAAAAGTGTCTTTCCAAGACTTTCCGAAATCCTTTCAGGGATGATAGTAGGCCCTCGTGTCACTTGTACGCAAACAAAGGAAGATACGGCAACGGACAATATTACCTGCAAGATTTCGGTGACAGCAGCTTTTGTGGCAACTGTTTCACCATAGTAGGCAGACTGTGCAACGTCAATCCGAAAACCAACTTCCGTGAAGTTCTTCAAATAATAGACAGAGATCTTGGACTTGGGGTGTTTGAAGGAGAGAAAACCAGCCATCAGGTATTGATGAAAAGAGCAACCTCTTTCCAGCATAAGGAAGATAGTTCTTCCATTACCAGTTTCGAGGTTGAGACACAACCCTTTCAGTCATGGGAAGAAGCATATTGGAATCAATATGGCATTGGTTCTTCCATCCTTGAAAGGTTCAATGTGAAAAGTATCAAGAGCTGCACATTCACAAAATCGTCTGGCAATTCATTTGCCATTTACGGTTCAAAAGCTATTCCTACATACGGGTATTTCTTCGATGAAGGTCAAGGGCTGAAAATATACCGTCCCAAGGCAAAAAACCGCTTTATGTATGCTGGTCACCTGCCCAAGCCTTATATCTTCGGAATCAATCAACTACCAAGAAACAGTGAGTTTGTATTTATCACGGGAGGCGAGAAAGATGTCATGTCATTATCTGCACATGGCTTCCCTGCATTGGCATTCAACAGCGAGACCGCCAACATTCCAGAAGACATATTGGATGAACTTTCCAAGCGATTTCTATGTATCATCTTTCTCTACGATACAGATGAAACAGGAAAAAGGGAGTCGGCTTTACGGGTACGGCAGTATGGCAAACGGTATAGAGTACAGAAACTTGATCTGCCTCTGTCTGGTATAAAATCAGAAAAAGACATCAGTGATTTTTTTCGTTTAGGTCATACTACAGAAGAATTACAGGCTATGATTGAAACTTGAGGAATTTGAAAACCAAAACTAAGAACAATGAATAAACCTATATTCAAGTACGCAGCAGGATGCTCGGAAAACATAACGATTAGTGCATTGACAGATACAGAGTCATCCAGCATAATGGGAGTTGATCTAAAAGAATTACCAGAGATTCATTCGGTTTCCTGCCGTATTCTTTCCAAGACCTTTTATGGCATGGGAATAATCAATCAGAACAACGGAATAGAGTTTGTCAATCATGATTTGCAGGAGACTGTCACTTTAAGCAGTTCTGGCATAACCTTTATACGTTTGAAAAAGGAGTGCCGAAGCAAAAGATTATGTGTGTTCTATGACATGAAGGACTATTTAGCCTATCAGATATTACAGAAGAACGGCTTTGTCAGGCTTCCATCAGACTGTGATTTCATCATTATGTCGGATGTTAAGTACTTCATCCATATTTCTATCGAGGGTGACGACTATGAGACAGTTTATCTCTACTTCCCAAACGATGTCATAGGTATGACTATTACCTTAACTCTAAAAGATCGGTATGGTGGGCATGCCGTTGTGTGCAATCCTCTGTATAAGGGCTATGCTAATTTGTTGCAGTTTGTAAAAGCCATTGAAATTACCACCAACAATAAATAAGTAATTATGGAATATATTATCATTATCTCTATCTTGCTTTTAGCTTTAGGAGCTGCTGTCTATTATGAAATCACTCACAGCTACAATGATGACAAATTCAAGAAATAAAAAAATAACGGGATTGATGTAGGTGCATCTTTTCCAAGTATAAACGCTAACAAGTAAAATATGATCAACTATGTTTTAACCATTGAGACAGGTATTACGGATCTTGTCCATGCTCGGGAGTTCTATCAAGTTACCTCCTTTGAGCAAAAAAAAGAAGAATTGCTGGCATTGATTTTTCAAAAGAAAAAAATAAAGCCTTTTGCCAGTATGAAGCTCATAAGAAGCATCAGTTTTTTTATCAAACGTTCCATCACCCTTTGGCAATTACAAAGCCTTGCTAATAGAATAGAGATTATGTTCGGCCCTTCTTGCTTTCAGATTTCCATTGATAGGGCTAACAATACCGCTCACCTTCTCTGTGGTTGGATAGATAAGGAAACAGGCGACTGCATCGTATTGAATCGTACGGAACAAAAGAGGCTATCTGTTCTCATTTTAGATTTTTTGGATTTGCCACGCCCCAGATGTGCCGACATGTGGTTAAGATACTTTCTTTTGAATAAATACGACAATGATACGTCCATCTTCAGCAAACAGATAGAGTATCTTGAAAGATCAGAGTTTGAAAATCTAAGCTATCCTGTGTTAAGAGACAGTCTTAAATACGTAGAGATGGTGTGTAAAGGATTGGTAAAATAAAAATAGTTATATTATGAGATTTTTAAAGATATATTTAGCCAGTAGTTGGCGAAACAGATTTTATGACAATGTTTTGAACGTTTTGCGCATGCAAGGCTATAAAACTTATGATTTCAAGCACCCTGAAAACAATGAAATAAGCGGCTTTAGCTGGGATAAGGTCGATAAGGAATTTGAAAACTGGACTTGCAATGATTTCAAAGAAAGACTCCATCATCCCGAGGCCATTAAGGCTTTTGAAAAAGACTTCAATGCCATGCAAGCAGCAGACTTCTGTGTTCTTCTTCTGCCATGTGGCCGTTCTGCTCATTCTGAAGCTGGTTGGATGAAAGGGAAAGGCAAGAAAGTATTTGTCCTTGATATGTCAGAGAGACCAACGCCCGAGCTGATGTACCAGATGTTTGATGCGTATGTTACAAGACCTATTGATTTGATAGAGCATATTGAAACCACATTTCATGAGGATAATATGTTACTTAAAGGAAATTTGGATGCAAATGGACAGAGTGATCAAGAGACGCACTAACCTCTTGTATAATTTAAGAAAGAAAGGAGTCAGATGCTTGACCAAGGAGCGTATGATTTTCTTTCCCTATGGAGAGGATCCCTATGAAGTCAGGCAAATTGTCTGTTTATGCAACGAGTATCATTTCCATGTACAATTGGAACTTCAATAGAACATTTAATATTAAAAGTAAAAACAGAATGAAAAAGATAAAGGATTTAACCGTAACAGTAACCTATACTGTTGATTTGTATGACGTAGAAGTCAGCGAAAAAGTTTATGATGATCTAAACGCCTTGGCAGATAAAGGGCGTGTAAACTGTGATCTTATGAATTTGGACGAGCAAGTATGTACTGGTTTCGAGTGGCTTTCTGATCATATTCACGAAAGTGACGCTTGTGATTGGAATTATGAAGTTGATATGGAATAATCTTAAATGTGGCCAATAGAAAATGAAACATATATATTTTTTTATAGGTGCTGCCATTATTACCTACCTCTTAATATCGCTGGCAACATTGGATTTGATGTGGTGTGTGCACAACACTCCTTGGATATGGATAGCGGTAATACCACTCTTTCTACTCTTATATTTCCTCGTATTCATGTGCTTTTATGAAGAAATGGGATTTAGGGAAGATCGCGCAATGCAGCAGACTCTCGCGGTAGCCAAAGCCAACAAGCTGATAGAAAAGTTGCAAGAGCAACTTCCAAATATGATCCAAGGATTGGTTGATATGTCAATGGCAGAGATTAGAGACAGTCTTAGAGCGGTGAATGAAGAGCAAGCTCGCAAAGTTGCTACCCTTTCAACTGATATTTACAACGTGCTGGAACGACGTCAAAAACTTCTCGACCTGGAACGTAAGGTCAAGCAACATAAAGGACAGCCTATGCTCTTGACAAAAAGAGAAACAGCGTCCTTGTTACTTGTTGATTATTCTACCCTTAGAAAATGGGCAAGGAAAGGATTTCTTGTCCCCACAAGGATTACTCCCCACCGTGAGTTATATCGTTATAGTGATGTTCTAAAAATATTGGAGGGCAAGGTATGAAACATTTGCTTTATTTCATACTCGCTGTACTCATTGTATATTTGATAGGTTCACTGCTAATGGCAGATTTCTTGTGGATATTACATACTGGTTTCTTAGGATGGATAGGTGCCATTTTTATTATTCTGTGGTTTTTCCTGCAAATTGAGAAAGAGTATGGTGGATGGAATATAGAAGAGGAAGAAGTAGATTCATGGAATGAAGAAGATGAAAGCGATGACCAATACATTTCCAAGAAAGAAGCCCGGAAAATAGCAGAGGATGTCTGTAAAGAAATGTTTAACATAAAAGAAAACAAATTTTTACCGGACAGCAATAAATAAAAATAGTAAATAACGATAAATAGGAGAAATAATATGCCCATCAAATCCGAAAATAAATTACGCTACCCGAGTAACTGGAAAGAGATTAGAACTTCCATTCTTGAGCGTGCGCACAATTGCTGTGAGTTCTGTGGCGTGGAAAACCATACCTATCGCTACAACGAGCGCACGAAACATATGGCAAGGATTGTCTTGACGATAGCTCACCTTGACCATACTCCAGAGCATTGCAGCCCTGAAAATCTCCGTGCTTTATGCCAACGGTGTCACAATCGTTATGATGCAGAACATCGGAAAGAAACACGAAGTAATAATAAGAAAATGATAAACAATCAATAACAATTATGTTTGTTTGAAAAACCTGTGCAAGTAATATTAGGCATAAATAACTAATTACAAAATAATATAAGGTAATTATTTTGCTAAACGGGATTATTTATATATCTTTGCAAGCGTATAGCTGTATATATTACTATATGTATATAAGTTAATAACGAAACTCGATTGAATAGAAAAAAAGAAGGAACTATGACACGAGAAAATCTGTTTTTAAGACTAAAGGAAGAGGGAATAATCTTCAACGAAGACATGATCACGGAAGTTTTCGATTATATGAGAGAGAACTTGTACGGTGACGAGGTTCTTGACGTGATTGCTGATTAATAATAAGTATATGAGCAAAAGAAAGGATATGCAACACATTTTCAATGCAGATGTAGACAAGAGTAGTTCTTAGCATTAACCTATTGACTGGGAACTGCGAAGATAAGAGACAGCAAAGGATATTCTACCTTTTACCGCTACGTCTACTAAGGAAATTCTTTGGCAAGGTAGAGGTCTTGGTGAAGAAGTAAACGATATAACAGTACAGGAGTATTGTGCGAAACATGCAATATTTTACGCTGATGCACTAATTGAAGAACTTATAAAGCAACAATCATGACAAAATTAAGAAAAGCAATAAAGAAAGCGGAAATCACTGCGAATGAATTACGTTGTTGTTTGCAAAAAATAGGGACGCATTTAATTTTTAGTGGTTTTGAAGATGACGAGCCTATCGTATCAATAGGTGGTGGCGATGAGATTTTTATTGTTTACAGAGGAAGTGAAATAAGCATCGATAATGTCATATTTCTCATGGAAAATCACGGATTTATAACGAAAGAGGATTTTATATTATGACAACTCAAAAAGAAATAGATAATACTTTTATTGCTACATTAGAAAGCATCATAGGAGTTTGTGAAAAAACAACGTCAGGCAATGTTTCTCATAATGTTGCAACGATTAAGTGCAAATGCAGAGATATGCTGCAATTCTACAAGAAATTCCCTGCTAACTCTTGGCACGAAATATCAAGGGACAAAATCCCTAATGATGTAGATATACTTATACGTTTTGAAGACGGAAGTATAAAGAGGTATGATGAGGAATTGCCCGAATTGCTTGTTACGCACTGGTGCGAAATACCACAATTTAAGGAGAAGTAAAATAACCAATAAAAGTTGATATATGAAGACAATAAAGGATTTAACAGTAAGGGTTAAATACACGGTAGGCTTAGGCAATGTGGAAGTTAGTGACGAAGTGTACGAAGCTCTGCAAAACTTAGCAGACCGTGGAGAAATGAACTGCGACTTTGTGGACGATAAGCAGGTAGGAACAGCCTTCGAGTGGCTTTCCGACCATATTCATGAAGACGATGCCATTGATTGGAATTATGAGGTTGATATGGAATAGAGGCTGAAAGGAGAAACATGGAAACAGTAGAAAATGAAAAAGGATTTCGAGTCCTGAAGATTGACAGAACGGAACTATTAAGCAAGACAGCACGTTTTGGAGCTGTTGGTGTCTGCGACCGTTGTGGTCATACACCGCATACAGGCTATTATGTCGCCGTATTGAATTACTGGCTATGTCCAGCCTGTTTCAGGAACTGGTATCAAGATGCAGAGCATTACGAGGAAGATTTAGCCTATGAAGAGAAGAAGTATCGTTCCTATCGGAAACTCTTTACGTCAGCCGATCAGGAAGAACAAGAATGAACCAATAAAAATACTCCATATAAAAAATGCCATGAAAGGAAGAATTGCTATAAAAATATTCAGAAAAATGAGGTTGGAACCAGTATTATACCCAGGTTATAATATTGGTCAGTTAAAACGTGCTGCCCATCGTCTATTTGGTGGAAAAGGAGTCTTTAATGACAGCCAGGAAGCAGAGTCCTTTTATACATCGTTTGCAGACTCCCTGATCAATTATGATCCGTTTCCGTCACAGGGTAGTTGGAGAATTATGAAAGGTTTTATCAAAAAGTCAAATTGGAAGGACTTGGGGTTGAACATATAACACAGAATCATCATCCAATGATATGTATATTTGATGTGAAGCGAATAACAAGTCAAAAAATGGCTTTTTACAAAAGAATTAACACGAAAAGTAAGGTAAAACAAAATTAATTACTTATCTTTGCAGTTGTATATACGTATATACGTCTATACATATATACGACAATACATATATACGAAAATATGGCAATAAGCATAGATGAAAATGAACATAAAATAATAAAGACATGCAACATCAAGCAACCATCATTTCATTTGCCAACCATAAAGGAGGGGTTGGCAAGACTACTACAACAGCCAGTGTAGGCTCTATTCTTGCCTCCTTAGGTAAAAAAATATTATTAGTAGACATGGATGCGCAAAGCAATCTTACTTCCTCCCTATTAAAGGGAGAGCAAGTTGACAGAACCATCTACGATGCCCTTACCGCTTCTTGCAGAGGAGAATCCTACCGATTATCTATTTTCCCTATTGCAGAGAATCTTGACATCGTTCCCTCTTCCCTGCGTCTTGCTTCCGCTGACCTTGAGCTTGCCTCCGTCATGGCCAGAGAACATATCCTTACAGATATACTACAAGAGAAGATAGCGGAATACGACTACATTTTAATTGATTGTCCTCCGTCTTTAGGATTACTCACACTTAACGCTGTTACCGCATCAGATTTAGTTGTTATACCTCTCCTTGCGGAGGTGCTGCCCTTCCAAGGATTAACAATGATTAGCGACTTTATCAGAATGGTAAAGCAGAAACTAAATCCAAAGATTGAGATTGCAGGTATTTTGCTTACCCGTTGGGAAAAGTCTAATTTGAGTAATCAGATAGAAACTGGGCTTAGAGCCAAGTTGGGAGATAAGGTTTTTATGACAAAGATACGAAAGAACATCAAGGTCGCCGAAGCTCCATTGGAAGCCATCAATATCGTCGACTATGATCCAAAGAGCAATGGGGCCGTCGATTACAGAGCGTTCGCAGAGGAACTATTAAGTAAAACGGAAATCAAATAAGCCAGAATACAATGAAAAAGACAATCGATCCCGATGCAATGAGTAGTCTCTTGGATGGTCTTACTTCAGGAAGGCCTTCAATCGAAAATACCCAATCTTCAAGCCCATCAACGTCTGTTTTTTCAAATGGGGAGCCAACTCCACAGACTGGAACAGTCCAGAAAAATAGCGGAAAAGAAAGGATATGCACCACCATTGATAAGACTGTCATGAACAAGATACGTGTCATATCAGAAAAAGAAGGTGTTCAAATAAATGAACTTATAGGTCTTGGACTTGACATGCTTATAAGCAAATATGAAGAAACTCATGGACAGGTGCGTCCCAAGAAAGAAAACAGAGGGGACATTAACAACATCTTCCGTTGATGTTCTTAATACCACTTACAATGAACAGAGCGAATAACCAAGTAAGGTTCTCCGTTCATTTAGTTTGTACACAACAACGATTTTCTTCTCTTCAATCGTTCTTCGTTGGATTTTTCTTCTTTATGCCCATTTCTAACGCATTACGCTCCATTGTTTCAAAGAAAAAATTATCGAGGAAGTCATTTTCCATATTATGCGCAAGCTGTTTCATGGTTTCCTTGTCAAGGTTTGCGGCATCAAAACCATAACTTTCCAAGTCTTCTCTCGTTATGAAAATTATTGGAAAGAATAGATTGTCCTGCGGCTCATAATCCACAATCCCATGCAGTACCTTATTTTTCAATTTTCCATTCGTCACCATTGCAGTTTTTATTTTTTTTATATTATTATATTTATTCCTAATATTTATTATATAGAATGTTCAATTATTATTTCTTTTAATACATCCGTCAGATTGCATTTCTTTTCCAACAAATGTGAAGGAAACTTATTATGCAGTATATACCAACCCGCCCTGAAATCAACACTATTGCACACATGGTAGTTTAAGTCCTCCCGTAATTCATAAATAAGTACGCCTGCCGTTTTCTTGAAGGTCTTTGCACCAGCGCATAAACCAATAGCTTGGAGATGTGCTACTCTTTCATTCTCACAGAACCAATGATATGCCTTGCAAATTTTACCATTTACATAAAGGACGAAAATATAACTCTTTTCCATTTTGCCTGCTGTTTATAATTCAAAATATTATTCTGGGCATCCCGATTCTCAACCTTTAAGGATTTTTCGTTTCTTCGACCCGAACTTTTTTTTATTATTCCGGTGTAACCGTCATCTCGAACCTTTTATGTGCATGGTAAGATCGTCGGCATGAAA
>QWCE01004732.1_pt1 | contig 13141 bp, 9 predicted proteins | sample 1972531 | NCBI WGS metagenome assembly QWCE01 (sample SAMN09866716, study PRJNA288562) | Human gut metagenome isolate term4_stool, whole genome shotgun sequencing... | reverse complement strand
CATCTTCATCGTCATAGTCATCATCATACTCGTCGTCTTCATCGTCGTAGTCATCATCATACTCGTCGTCTTCATCATCATAGTCTTCATCATACTCATCGTCCTCGTCATAACCACGCTCCCGCTGAAGACGTTCTACTTCTTCCGGTGACATAACAACAGTCCGGTCACTTCTCCGTCTGCCCCCAAGGACAACAAAATCGCCTTCCGGGTCAACCAGCGAGTGCTTCAGATCCTGTAACAGCTCATCGCAGCTCTGATATCGCATCGCCGGATTTTTCTGCGTACATTTCATAATGATACATTCCAGACTGTACGGGATATCCGGTACTTCTTCCGCCGGAGACTTGATTTCCTCCTGCAGGTGCTTCAACGCCACTGTCACAGTAGAATCCCCATCAAACGGAACATGACCGGTGATCATCTCATACATGGTAATGCCGGCAGAATAAAGATCACTCTTCTCATCGACAATTCCGCCTCTTGCCTGCTCCGGTGATGTATAGTGAACGGATCCCATTACACTGGTGCTGATCGTTTGCGTAGACGTAGTCGCCCGTGCAATACCGAAATCTGTTACCTTTACTTTTCCTTCTTTCGAAATAATAATATTCTGAGGCTTGATATCCCTGTGAATAATATGACAGTTATGTGCCGCCTGAATCCCCGTCACCATCTGAATTGCAATGCTGATGGTCTCCTTGGCTGAAAGCTTTCCTTTTTTCTCGATATAATCTTTCAGCGTAATTCCTTCAACCAGTTCCATGACCATATAATATAAGCCACGATCCTGTCCTACATCATAAACGTTCACCACATTCGGATGCATCAGTCCTGCAGCCGCCTGTGCTTCGCTCAAAAACTTCTTAATAAATGTCTCGTCCGAACGGTAATCGCTCTTGAGAACCTTAATCGCAACAAAACGGTTCAGCTTATGGTCTTTTCCTTTATATACATCTGCCATACCTCCGGAACCGATACGGCCGAGTATCTCGTACCGCTTTCCTAAGAAAACTCCTTCTTTAATCATATACTCACCTCATCTGCAAATGGTTCGATCAGAACGATTCCAATATTATCTGTACCGCCGTTCTCTTTGGCAGCATTCACAAGGTTCTGCCCTGCTTCTACAATGTCTCTTGCTCCCTGTACAATATGGAAAAGTTCTTCATCTTCCACCATATTGCTCAGACCGTCTGTACACATCAGTATAATATCTCCCCTTTTCAGACGATGCTCGTAAAAATCTACATCGACATCTGCTTTTGCCCCGATCGCCCTGGTAATAATATTCTTATCCGGGTGATGCTTTGCTTCTTCCGGTTTGATACCGCCCAGACGTACCATCTCTTCTACCAGTGAATGGTCTTTCGTCAACTGCTGTATTCCGTGATTGATCAGATAGAGACGACTGTCTCCCACATTCGCAAAATACATCATCTGATTCATGATCGTAGCTGCTACGACCGTTGTTCCCATCCCCTTGAGATGTTCGTCCTTCGATGCCTCCCGGATGATCTCCCGGTTTGCCGTCTTAATAGCATTTACAAGGACTCTCTCGATATCTTCGCCCTGGCTTTTCTCCAGCTCACGCTGCAATACTTCCACGGTATACTTGGAAGCATAGTCGCCTGCCTGATGTCCGCCCATTCCGTCTGCCACCACAAACAGATTCCGAAGGATACCAAGTGGTCTTCCTCCTTCAAAAACGTAATCCTGATTCACCTGTCGTACCATTCCGACATCCGTTATTGAAAATGTCCTCATACTTCTTCTCCTTCTGCCACATCCGCCTTTACATAGCTGCGTCTGAGCTGACCGCAGGCCCCATCAATATCAGAGCCCATTTCCCTTCTTATAGTAACATTTATTCCGCTTTTTTCAAGTTTATTTTTGAAATTCAGGGCATTTTTGCGGCTTGGGCGTACAAAATCACGCTCTCTTACCGGATTCACCGGGATCAGATTCAAATGACAGTTTCTCGGCTTTAAAAGTGCCGTCAGTTCCCTTGCATCTTCCTCTGTATCATTGACTCCATGTACCAGACTGTATTCAAAGGTCACTCTGCGTCCTGTCTCACGGAAATAGGTATCGCAGGCATCCAGCACTTCCGGGAGATGATATTTATTTGCTACCGGCATCAGCCTTTTTCTCTTTTCCTGCGTAGAACCATGCAGGGATAATGCAAGCGTGATCTGTAAATGTTCTTTTGCCAGTTCCAGGATTTTCGGAACGATCCCGCAGGTAGATACTGTCACATTTCTCTGACTGATATTCAAACCGTGTTCATCCGTAAGCAGATGTACAAAATTCAGGAAATTTTCGTAATTATCCAGTGGCTCTCCCGTTCCCATGACTACCACATTGGATACTCTTTCCTGCGTGATCTTCTGAATCTGATAGATCTGCCCCAGCATCTCCGAAGAAGACAGGTTTCTCTGCAGACCTCCGATCGTAGAAGCACAGAATGCACATCCCATCCGGCAGCCTGCCTGTGAAGAAATGCAGACGGAATTACCATGCTTATAACGCATCAGGACACTTTCGACTACATTTCCGTCATATAACTGGAATAAGAATTTATTCGTCCCGTCAATCTGCGAGATCTGACGCTCCAGCATTTTCACCGGAAGGATCACATACTCCTCTTTCAGCTTTTCCCGTAACGCTTTTGACAGATTCGTCATCTCATCAAAATCATCTGCCAGCTTTACATGAAGCCATTCATAGACCTGCTTTGCACGGAATGGTTTTTCCCCCAGTGCCTCCATCTCTTCTTTTAATCTGTCGTATCCATAAGCCCGGATATCCTTCTTCATATCAGTTCTCCCCGTTCTTTTTTAACCTTGCTATAAAAAATCCATCACTGCAATGTATACCCGGAAGTAACTGGATGCATCCTTCCTCTTCTACCGACTCTGCCAGTTGCGGGCAAAGCTTCTCTCTGATACTGTCCAGAGAAAACTGTGGGTACTTTTTCAAAAACCAGTGTACATTCTCCTCATTTTCCATGGGGTCGATGGTACAGGTACTATATAATAATGTACCTCCTTTTTTTACCATTGCCTGTGCATTTTCAAGAATCTTTCTCTGCAGTCCAGCCAGTTCTTTCAGGTCTTCCTCTTTCACCCGGTATTTCAGATCCGGTTTCTTTCCAAAGACTCCCAGCCCGGAACAGGGCAGATCTGCAAGGACAATATCTGCTTTTTCTTTCCATGCTTCATCCGGTACGGTTGCATCCCTGCAGACTGCATGAATATTTTCAAGTTCCATCCTGGCAATATTTTCTTCAATGAGTCCTACTTTATATTCCGTCAGATCCCTGGCTTCTACTTCGCCTTTTTTCGCTTCATTTCGGTCAGTTATCCACAGTTTCTCCGCAATATGTAAGGATTTTCCACCCGGAGCAGCACAGATGTCCACAATTTTATTCCCTGCTTCCGGGGCTGCCAGCTCTGCCACCAGCATAGAACTTACATCCTGCACCGTAAACCAGCCTTTCCAGAAGCAGTCCAGGCCTTCAAGATAATCATATCCGCTGATGAAAAAGGCGTACGGCAGATAAGGATGCTCCTGCACAGTTACCCCTTCCTGTTCCAGTTCCTTTTTCAGTTGCTCCGGAGTTACTTTATTCTGACAGCACCGGATCGTGACCGGCCTTTCTTTCAGGAAATCGGCTGCCATGGTACGGGTGACTTCCTCCCCATAACTTTTTTCCCACAGCCTGAGAATCCATGTCGGAATAGAATACTGGATTGAAAGTGCCTCAATTCCTTCCTGCGGATAGTCCAATGTATCCAGTCCTCTTGCCACACTCCGCAGCACTCCGTTCACATACCCCTTTAATCCTGAAAAGCCTTTTCTTACTGCCAGTTTGACTGCCTCGCTGCACACCGCATGATCCGGTACGCTGTCCATATATTTTAACTGGTAAACTCCGCTTCTTAAGATATTGCGGATCACCGGTTTCATCTTCTTCACTTTTACTTTCGAGAACTGATCCAGAATATAATCGATCTCAATCAGATGCTCCAGCGTTCCCTCGGTCACCCTGGTAATAAACGCACGCTCTTTCTTCTCAAGGTATTGATATTTCGACAGTACCTCTCCGAGAATTTTATGGCTGTATGCTCCATTTTCTGTTATTTCCATCAATACTGCGAGAACGATTTCCCGCTCATTGACCTGTCTGCCCATCTTTTTCCTCCAGCATTTCTGTTCTGCACTTTAATCGTCTCTGCGTCCTCTTGTAAGGATCAGAAGACGTAATAACTGTAAAATCTGTGCCGCTGCACTTGCCACATACGTCAGTGCCGCTGCTCCCAGTACTTTCTTCACACCGCTGATCTCTTCAGGATGCAACATTCCTGCCGTCTCCAGAACATTTACTGCCCGGTGTGACGCATTGAACTCTACCGGTAAAGTCACAATCTGAAAAAGGACTGCCAGTGAGAACAACAGGATTCCCAGATTGATCAGCATTGCGGACATCTGCCCGTTGAACATCAGTCCAATAATGATCAATGGCCACGAGATCATAGAACCAAAATTTGCCGCCGGCACTAAAGCAGAACGGACAGAAAGCGGTGCATACCCTACCTGATGCTGCACTGCATGACCACATTCATGTGCTGCGACACCGATTGCTGCAACGGAAGTCGAATGATAAACCGGATCTGATAATGCCAGTGTCTTGTTCGTTGGATTATAATGATCTGTCAGATTTCCTGAAATATGGATGATCTGTACATCATAAATGCCGTTCCGATGCAAAATCTTTTCTGCCGCATCCCTTCCCGTCATGCCTGAATAACTGCGTACATTAGAATATCTTGCAAACGTGCTTTTTACTTTTGCCGATGCCAAAAGGCTTAATACCACACCGATCAGTACTAATATATAAGTCCAGTCATAATAATAGTAGAACATCTTCTCTGCCTCCTGAATTTAAATTCTGTCCATTTTCCTGCTCTATGCTTCTGTTGTAAATACAGTTCCCGGCTTCAGGCTATATCCTCTTAAAAATGCATCCGCATCCATCCGCTTTTTCCCCGGAATCTGAAGCTGCAGCACCTTCAGTCGTCCTTCACCTGTCTGTACTGTAAAGCTGTCTTTTTCCACTGCAACGACAGTTCCTGCCACTGTCTGTGATTCTCCCTGAAACTTTTCTGTCTCTGTTCCGCCTGCCTGCACACCCGCTCCCGGCTCTGCTTTCGCTTTCCAGATCTTCATCACCTTTCCGTCCCAGTGAGTATAGGCACTTGGCCAGGAATTTAAACCACGAACCAGCCGTTCGATCTCAACGGCAGATCTGCTCCAGTCGATATTTCCAAGCTTTTTATCCAACATCCGTGCATAAGCGGTGGGACTTTCTCCCTGCTTTTCAAAGGTTGCTGTATGTGTTTCCACTGCTTTCAGCGTCTCCACGCATAATGCCGCACCTGCAGCTGCCAGTTTATCATGCAGTGACTCACCGGTCTCGTCCGGTGTGATCTCAACTTCCGTCTTCTGGATCATATCTCCTGTATCCAGTCCTTCATCCATCTGCATGGTCGTTACTCCGGTCACACTTTCTCCGTTGATGATCGCCCACTGGATCGGTGCTGCACCGCGGTACTTTGGAAGAAGTGAGGCATGCACATTGATGCACCCATATGGTGTCATTTCCAGAATTGACTTTGGAAGGATCTGTCCAAATGCAATCACAACCATAACATCTGCCTGATATTTTCTTAATTCTTCCACACACTCAGGATCCCTGATCTTCTTCGGCTGATACACCGGGATTCCATGCTTCATTGCCGCTGCTTTCACCGGAGTGGGCTGCATTTCTTTGCCTCTTCCCTTCGGCTTGTCCGGCTGCGTTACCACCAGACACACTTCATGTCCTGCTTCGATCAGTGCCTCCAGCGTTCCCACTGAAAAATCCGGCGTTCCCATAAAGATAATCTTCATCATTGATCCTCCCTTTTTTTATTCTTCTCTGCACTGTCTGTATTTCAAGGATTTTCAGTCTTCCGGTTCCTCCACCGGTTCTACATCATGCAGTCCGTCTTCCACCTTATCCACATAAAGATGCCCCGAAAGATGATCGATCTCATGGCAGAATGCTCTTGCAAGAAGTCCTTCTCCCTCGATTTCAAATTCTTCCATCTCTTCATTCAATGCCCGCACTTTCACATAATTCGGACGTGTCACAATGCCCCATTTTCCCGGAACACTCAGGCATCCTTCTTCTCCGGTCTGCTCACCGGAAGTCTCGATGATCTCCGGGTTGATCAGTACGATCGGTCCCTCGCCTACATCGATCACCACGATCTGCTTGAGGATTCCTACCTGTGGTGCTGCCAGACCGACTCCCATCTTTTCATACATCGTATCCAGCATATCACCAATCAGAATCTTTGTCCTGATGGTCATTTTCTTTACTTCTTTACATTGCTTTCCGAGAATTTCATCCCCGATTTCTCTTACTTCTCTGATTGCCATAACCTTCTCCTTCTTAATCTTACCTTATCTTAATTTTACCTTATCTTAATCGATGACTTTTGTCCGACAGGATCTGTCGCTTCTACGCCAATATTTCTCTTTTATTCTCACAGGTTCATCGGATTAAAATCGAACTGGATCCTCAGCTTTGCAAAGCCTGAATTGATCTCAATATACTGTTCCATCAGATCTTTTACCCGGATCAGCGTTCTGTATTCCGGTGCTTTAATATAGATTACCCGGCGGTAAATATCTTTAATCTTATCTACTCCCGGACTTGCCGGACCGATCACTTCCAATGGTGCTTTTCCTTTAATCCTTAAGACATATTCTTTCAAATATTTACATCCAGTCTCCAGAAGCCGTTCATCTTCTCCTGCTGCCAGCACAGCCATCAGTTCTTCTGCCGGAGGATACCCCAGCAGCTCCCTGTACCGGATCTCCTGCTCATAAAAAGCTTCATAATCCTGTGCCGCAGCAGCTTTGATTGCATAATGCTCCGGGGAATAAGTCTGAATGACCACTTCTCCTTCCCGCATCCCTCTTCCGGCACGTCCTGCTGCCTGCGTCAGCAACTGAAAGGTCCGTTCCCCTGAACGGTAATCATCGGTATACAATGACATATCTGCTGCCAGCACCCCCACCAGCGTCACATTCGGGAAATCATGTCCCTTTACGATCATCTGCGTTCCTACCAGCACATCCGCCTCTTCATTGGCAAATGCTGAAAGAATTTTTGTATGTGCATCTTTCTTTTTCGTCGTATCCATATCCATCCGCAGGACTTTTGCCTGTGGGAAACGTCGTCTCACCATCTCCTCGATCTGCTGCGTTCCGGCTTTAAATTCTCCGATAAAACCGGACCCGCACTCCGGGCAGACCCGAATCTTCGGCTGCTCATATCCACAGTAATGGCAGACCATTTTCCCTCCTTTATGAACGGAAAGGGATACATTGCAGTGTGGACACTGGATCACATGTCCACATTCCCTGCAGGACACAAATCCCGAATATCCACGCCGGTTCAAAAACAGTATGATCTGCTCTCCCCGCTCCAGCCGCTCTTCCATCAGACTTTGCAGCTTTCCGCTCAGGATCGTATGATTCCCGTTCTTCAGTTCTTCCCGCATATCTACAGTATACACCTTTGCCATCTGCTGCATTCTGGAACGATGCCGCATTTCATACAGAACATACTCACCCTTCCTCGCCCGGTACATCGACTCCATCGAGGGCGTCGCACTTCCAAGGACAACGCTTGCATCCTCTTCTTTTGCTCTCTGGATCGCAGTTTCCCGTGCATGATACCTGGGAATCTGCTCACTTTTGTAAGTCGGCTCATGTTCCTCGTCGATCACCACCAGTCCAAGATTCGGAAATGGTGTAAACAGGGCAGAGCGGGGACCGATCATCACATCGATCTCTCCCCGCTTTGCACGCATCATCTGATCATAACGTTCCCCCGCAGAAAGCCTGGAATTCATAATTGAAACCCGGTCTCCGAACTTCCTGTAAAACCGCATGACAGTCTGATACGTCAGTGCGATCTCCGGGATCAGAACGATCGCCTGTCTGCCATGTTCCACAACCGTATGGATCATTTCCATATAAACTTCCGTCTTGCCGCTCCCTGTCACTCCATGGATGAGATAGGTCTTTCGCTTTCCCGCCAGATAATCCTCACGGAATCCCCGGATTACCTGCTCCTGTTCTGAAGTAAAGGTGATGGTCCGCTCCTGCTGCGTTCCCTGCTGCACCGGATTACGGTAGATCTGCTCGGATTCGAGCTTCAGTACTCCCTGATCTTCTAACGCACGGATCACCGGCAGGGTAATATTCAGCTTTCCGGTCACCAGTTCATAATCTAAAAGCCGGTCTGCAAGCAGTGCTTCCAGCAGTCTTGCCCGTGCCTTCTGGTTCTTTTTTCTATAAAATGCAAGCTTTTCTTCTCCCTCTTTTTCCGAAAGGAGAAGCCGTAAATGCTTCTTTACCTTTGCATTCTCTTTCTGCCTGATCGGCAGAACGGTCTTGAGCGACTGGATCATTGTCCCGCCATAATGCTCTTTCATCCATGCTGCAAGAGCAATCAGCCTGGTCTCAATCTCCATTCCCTTTTCAGAAATAGACAGGATGGATTTCACTTTGGAAAGGTCGTATTCGCATTTTTCCGAAAAACCTGTCACGTATCCTTTGATCTGCCGGTTTCCTTTTCCGAATGGCACAACCACTTCCATTCCCGGTTGAAGTCTTGACTCCAGTTCTTCCGGGATGCGGTACTGAAAGATCTTATCCAGTTTTTCATGTTGAATATCTACTATTACATCTGCAAACACGCTTTTCCTGCCACACTTCCTGCTTATTTTCGGTTCTGACTTTTTATCCCGATTTTACTGCCCTGCTTTTATTCAGGACCTACTTGTTCTGATCCTTCTCCTGCTTTTCTTCTTTCAGTTCCTCAAGAACTTCTGCAATCAGGACTCTCTCATCCATCGGATATTTCACACCCTTGATTTCCTGATAGTCCTCATGACCTTTTCCAGCAAGCACGATCACGTCCCCCACTTCACCGTGGCTGATGGCATACTTGATGGCCTCCTTACGGTCACAGATCTCCACGTATTTTCCATTGGTTCTTCCAATACCGGTCTTGATATCGTCAATGATCGCCTGCGGCTCTTCAAATCTTGGGTTATCCGAAGTAATGATCGTCAGGTCTGCCAGTCTTCCTGAAACTTCTCCCATTTCAAATCTTCTGTCTCTGGAACGGTTTCCCCCGCATCCAAATAAGCATACCAGACGCTTCGGATGATATTCCTTCAATGTGGTCAAAAGACTCTCCAGACTCATCGCATTATGAGCATAATCAATCATCAGCGTAAAATCATCCGACACCTTGACCATCTCAATTCTTCCCTTTACCTTTGCCTTTTTCAGGGCATCTTTGATCAGTTCTGCCGGCACTTCAAAATGTCTGCATACTGAGATCGCAGTCAGAGAATTGTAGACGCTGAACGTTCCCGGAATGTCGATTTCAACATCAAAATCCATCACTCCTGCTACATGATATGCCACTCCCAGATATCCCGGTCTGGATACCAACTGCACATTCTCTGCACGCAGATCTGCCTTTTCCGAAAATCCAAAGGTCTCCACTTTACAGGTTGCACCTGAGAAAACATCCTCAAAATATTTATCATCCACATTCGCAATTCCCAGTCTGCACTGCTTGAACAGAAGTCCCTTACATCTCTTATAATCTTCAAAATCTTTATGTTCATTCGGGCCGATATGATCTCTTCCGAGATTCGTAAAAATACCGATCTCAAACGGAATCCCTGCTGTCCTGTGGAGCATCAGTCCCTGCGAAGACACCTCCATGACCACGCAGTCACATCCTTCTTTTACCATCTCTGCAAAATACTGATGGATCGTATAGGACTCCGGTGTCGTATTGGCTGCAGGGATCTTTTTCTCTCCGATGATCGCCTCGATCGTTCCGATCAGTCCGACCTTATGTCCTGTCTCCTCCAGAATAGACTTGATCATATAAGTGGTCGTCGTCTTTCCCTTTGTACCGGTAATTCCCACAATCTTCAGCTTCTCTGCCGGATACCCAAAATACGCTGCTGACATCAGTGCCAGTGCATATCTCGTATCTTCGACTTTAATGACCGTCACATCTGCCGGCACTTCCACATCTTTCTCCACAACGACTGCAGCCGCTCCTTTTTCTGCAACTTCTGCCGCATACTTATGACCGTCTGACACTGCACCGCTGATGCAGACAAAGACAGACCCGTTCTCTACTTTTCTTGAATCATTGATCAAGGTTGTCACTTCCGTTTCTGCACTTCCCTGAACCACTTTATATTCCAATCGCTCCAATAATGTATCTAATCTCACAACGCTTCCCTCCTTGCATAGACTTTCACTGCTATAGCATAACATAATTTTTCTTTATGTGCCACTTTTTCTCCTGCCTCTGCTGCCCACACTGCCTGTGCCGGGCAATGCATTTTTCTGCTCTCACTTTTTCTTCGGACGGTACAGAGTTCCTTTTATAACAGTATCTTTCCCAAAACGGCTGTTCAATTCCTCCAGTGCCGCTTTCAGTTTCTTATGCTTTTCATCCGGTTCTTCCGGTGGCTTCAGGTCAAAAAGGGTCAACTGCTCCGGTGCGGACTCTTCCACCAACTTAGAAGTCCTGATCCCCAGCAGTCTTACCGGCTCTCCGCTCCATAACTCCTGAAATAATTTCCCCGCCTTTTCAAGCAGTACCTCCGGCTGTGCGGACGGCTTTTCCAGCTGCATCTGATGCGATGCATTCCGAAAATCAAAATACCGGATCTCCACACTGAGCATTCCGGCTTTTTTCCCTGCTTTCTTCAATCTTATGCCGACACTCTCTGCCAGATTCTTCAGCACTTTTTCTGCTTCTTCATAGGTGACTGCATCTTCCGCCAGTGTCGTTGAATTTCCGATTCCTTTTGCCTCATCCGGTACAGACTGCACTTGATCATCTCCGATCCCGTTGGCGAACTCCCACAGCATACGCCCATGACTTTTCAGATGAAGCTCGATCAGTGCCTCCTCTGACCTTGCCAGGTCACCGATCGTATTTATCTCCAGCTTTTTCAGTATTTCCACACTGGATCTGCCTGCCATATACAGCTCACTGACCGGAAGCGGCCACATCTTCTGCCGGATCTCATCCGGGAAAAGGGTATGCGTCTTATCCGGTTTTTCAAAGTCTGAAGCCATCTTTGCCAGCAGCTTATTCTCTGAAATACCAATATTCACCGTAAAACCAAACTTCCTCTTCACACCCTCCCTGATCCATTCAGCTCCCGCCTGCGGAGACGGAAATCTGTCTGCGATCTCCGTAAAATCCATATAACATTCATCCACACTGACCTGCTCAATCTCCTCCGTAAATGAACGCAGATACTCCATCAGTCTCTGGCTCTTCTCATGATACATTTTATGATCCGGTGCTCTCATGATAAGATTCGGGCATTTCCGGAATGCATTTACAACCGGTTCCCCCGTCCTGATCCCGTACTTTTTTGCCGACGGAGACTTTGCAAGGACAACCCCGTGACGGGACTTCTGATCCCCGCCAATGATCGCAGGAATCTGCCGGAGATCTACTTTCCCCCCATTTTTCAGCTCCTCTACTGCCGTCCAGCTTAAATATGCAGAATTTACATCAATATGAAAAATTATTTTCCGCATAGAATGCTCCCCTTTTATATGATAGTCAGATATCTTTCATTTCTTGTATACATTAAAAATCCCCGTGATACAGTACTTTTATTGTACCATACCACGGGGGGCTTTTCATCTCTTTCTTCTTTGCTCTCTTCCGACTATCAATTTATGCCGTCCAGCTTATCCCTGCTTTACCACAGCCTCCAGTTTTCCATCTCTGACATCGATCAGAATTGTATCACCCCGACCGACATTTCCTGCAAGGATCAGTCTTGCTGCAAGCGTCTCCACATTTTTCTGCAGATACCGCTTCAGTGGTCTTGCACCATACATCGGATCGTATCCGCCTTCCACTACAAAATCTTTTGCAGCTTCTGTCAGTTCGATCTGAAGTTCTTTTTCTTCCAGCCGACGGTTTACATCTTTGACCAGCAGATCAATAATCGAGCGGATATTGGTCTTCGTCAGTGGCTTGAACATAATGATCTCATCCAACCGGTTCAGAAATTCCGGTCTGAAATGAGCTTTCAGGTCATTCATTGTCATTTCCTGACACTGTTCGTCAATAGATCCGTCTTCTTTGATGCCCTCCAACAGATAATTTGCTCCGATATTGGAGGTCATGATCAGGATCGTATTCTTGAAATCGACCGTGCGTCCCTGAGAATCTGTGATTCGTCCGTCATCAAGTACCTGTAACAGCACATTAAAGACATCCGGGTGGGCTTTCTCGATCTCATCAAAAAGAACAACCGAATATGGTTTTCTTCTGACTGCTTCTGTCAACTGTCCGCCTTCATCATATCCGACATATCCCGGAGGAGCTCCGATCAGTCTGGACACGGAATATTTCTCCATATACTCACTCATGTCAATACGGACCATATTATTCTCATCGTCGAACAGACTCTGAGCAAGTGCTTTTGCAAGTTCCGTCTTACCGACTCCGGTCGGACCAAGGAACAGGAATGAACCGATTGGCTTACTCGGATCTTTGATTCCGGCTTTGGAACGGATGATTGCCTCCGTTACAAGTTCTACGCCTTCGTCCTGACCAACCACACGCTTATGCAGTTCATCTGCAAGATGGAGCGTCTTATTTCTCTCACTTTCATTTAATTTTGCTACCGGAATACCCGTCCATCTTGAAACGATTCGTCCGATTTCTTCATCTGTCACCGCTTCATGCACAAGGGAAAGATCTTTGGCTTTCACCCGTTCTTCCTCTTCTTCCAACTGCTTCTGCAATTGTGGGAGTTTTCCATATTGCAGTTCTGCCGCCTTATTCAGATCATATTCTCTCTGTGCTTTCTGAATTTCCTTATTGACCTGCTCGATCTCCTCACGGATCTTCTGAACATGCTCAACCGATTTCTTTTCATTCTCCCACTGGACTTTCTTACCTGCATACTGCTCTTTCAGTTCTGCCAGCTCTTCCTGC
>QWCE01004722.1_pt1 | contig 13158 bp, 10 predicted proteins | sample 1972531 | NCBI WGS metagenome assembly QWCE01 (sample SAMN09866716, study PRJNA288562) | Human gut metagenome isolate term4_stool, whole genome shotgun sequencing... | reverse complement strand
TCGCTGCATGAAGAGTGAGAAGCAGGGCCACTTCGTCTTCTACGGCGCAATGGTCTGCGAGGGCATCATCGCTCTGATCTGGGCCGCAGCTGGCTGCTCCCTGTACGAGATCACCGGCGGTCTGAACACCGGTCTGGCAGCTGCTCTGGCTGAGGGCCAGTCCGCTGCTATCTACGACGTCTGCTCCAAGACCATGGGCGGTGTGGGCATCGCACTGGCTATGATCGGCGTCGTCGTCTGCCCCATCACCTCTGGCGATACCGCATTCCGTTCCGCTCGTCTGACCCTGGCCGACTGGTTCAAGATCGATCAGGACAGCTACGCAAACCGCCTGAAGCTCTGCATCCCCGTTCTGGGCGTCGGCGCTTTCCTGGGCATCGGCAATGCACTGGGCTTCATCAACTACACCGTTATCTGGCGCTACTTCAGCTGGACCAACCAGACTCTGGCTATGATCGTTCTGTGGGCTGCTTCCATGTACCTCTTCCAGGAGAAGAAGAACTACTGGATCACCGCTGTGCCTGCTACCTTCATGAGCGCAGTTTCTTCTACTTACTTCATTCTGGCTCCTGAGTGCCTTGGCAGCCTCCTCAACAGCAAGACCGCTGAGGGCGCTACCATCTACAACACCGCTGTTGCATATCCCGTCGGCGTTATCTTCGCCATCGCAATGCTGGCTCTCTTCCTCCATGCGACCAAGAAGCGCACCGCAAAGAATGCATAACAGCCCAGCGTACTCCTCTGAGTTTCGCCGCCGTCTGAACTTACCCATTCCGAACGGCATTGCTTGAACTTCAAGCAACAAGCCGCTGCCAACTGGCAGCGGCTTGTTTTTGTTTACAGCGCAAAAACATCTCGACTATCTGCACAGTTTTTCGCAGGCTGTTTTAGTAAGATTGTCAGATTTTTGTCTTGTTTTGTTCATGATTGGGGCGTATAATGCTATGAAGCCGGGGCGAAATGGAATACTGCCCCTAAAAGGAAGTGTTACTGATGCGCAGCTGGATCGCACGCCATCCCATCTCTTTCATGGCTCTTTACACTGTATTTTATCTGACCGCGTTCCACTGGCTCGAGGTGAATATCACCGTCCCTGCCATCTGGGTACACTGCCAGCTGGACGATGTCATCCCCTTCTGCAAGTACGCCATCGTCCCCTATTTTGCATGGTTCGCGTGGATCCCCTTTACCCTGTTCTATCTGCTGCGGCACGGCGAGCGCAGCGACTTCTGGCGGGTCTGCCTGTGCCTCTTCGCCGGTATGACCATCGCGCTGAGCTGTTATGTCCTTCTGCCCACAGGGCTTGCTCTGCGGCCTTACCGGGTGTATGGCAGCGACATCTTCGCCCGTCTGGTGCGGATGCTCTATGCCGTTGACAGCTCCAAGAATGTCTGCCCTTCCATCCACGTCCTCAACACGGTGACGTTGATGATCGGCTACCGCCGGAGCCGCTGCTTCGACGAGCCGGGCCGCCGCTGGATGCGGCCCGCCGCCAATGTTCTGGGCATGGCCATCATCCTGTCCACCATGCTGCTCAAGCAGCACAGCTGCATCGACGTGGTGCTGGGCGCAGCGCTGGCCTTTGCGCTGGACGCTGCCGCCAGCAGCCTCGAGCGCTCGGGAGATGTGCGGAGAGTGCCGCAGCGGCTCTGAGCCGCTGTTGACCCTCAGGTTTCTCTGGGAGAGACCTGAGGGTTTTTGTATTCTCAAGTTTTCTGCGCGCCGGTGGCGCGGGGTCAGAGCGATGTTGCAGTAGGGCTTGTTTTTCTTTAAGCGGTTTCGCGCGCTGGTGGCGCGGGGCAGGTTTTTTCTTTTGGTCGAGTGGCTTGCGCTCCGCGCGGGCCAGAGCGCAGGGAGGGGTGTTTCGAATCCCCCCTCCCTACCTCTGGACTCCACTCTCCCCGCAACGAGTTAAGGGCTGCTCGCCCTTAACAATTCCAAAGAAGTCGAAGCCCAAAAATGCTAGCCGCTTCGCTAAACGCATTTTTTTGTGCTTCTCCCATTTACGGCTCCGCCGAAGATTTTACCTTTCTGCTGAACTTCACGCCCTGCGAGGGCGTAACACCTGCTGCGAAGCAGCAAATCGGAGAAACGAGAAAAAAGCGTTTAGCGAAGCGGCTAGCTTTTTTCCGGTTCGACAACCCCTTTGGGGTCTGAAAGGGGCGAGCAGCCCCTTTCTCGTGGATCCAGCGCGTCGAAATCGCTGGTGCTTTTCTGGTCCTCTTTTGGCACGCAAAAGAGAACTTAGCCCCGCGTAACCGCGCTCTACCCCCGCGCCACCGGCGCGCAGAGAACTTAACCTTTGATTATACAAAAAGACCTTCAAGTTCTCTTCATGAAAACTTGAAGGTCTTTTCTTGTTTCAGTTATTCAAACAGCCCTTCCGGCAGACAAATATCCTTCTTCGGCACCTTATCCCACGAAAAGTCTTTGATGAGGCTTTCCGGCGTCCGAGGCGCAGGCTCTTCCTGCAGGCCGTAGGCATAGGCCAGACGGCCCACGATGTCCTCGGCCGTATAGCGGGCGCGAAGGTTCTCAAGGCTCTGGTCGCCGTCCCGCTTGGAGAGCCGCCGCCCGTCCGACGCCAGCAGCAGCGGGCAGTGAGCGAACTTCGGTGCAGGCAGGTCCAGAAGCCGATACAGATAGAGCTGCCGCGCCGTAGAGGAAAGCAGGTCGGCCCCGCGCACGACTTCGGTGACGCCCATCCGGGCGTCGTCCACCACGACGGCCAGCTGATACGCAAATACGCCGTCGGCGCGGCGGAGGTAAAAGTCACCGCAGTCGCGCAGAAGGTTTTCTGTATGTTCTCCCATACAGCCGTCGGTGAAGGTGATGTTCTCGTCCGGCACCATGAGCCGGTAGGCCGGGGCTTTCTTCTTCCGCTTTTCGGCGATTTCTTCGGCTGTCAGCCCCCGGCAGGTGCCGGGATAGATGACGTTGCCGTCCGAGGTGTGGGGCGCACTGGCGGCATGGAGCTGGCTGCGGGAGCAGAAGCAGGGATAGACAAGCCCCATGGCTTCCAGCTTTTTGCAGCTCTCGGTGTAGATGCCGCTGCACTCGCTCTGGTAATATGGCTCATGGGGGCCGCCCTTGCTGCCGCCCTCATCCCAGAAAAGGCCCAGCCACCCAAGGTCTTCTTCCAGCTGGTCGGCGTACTTGCGGGGGCAGCGCTCCGCGTCCAGATCCTCGATGCGGAGGACGATTTGCCCGCCCCGGCTCCTGGCGCTCAGCCATGCAAGGAGGCTGCACGCGAGGTTGCCCAGATGGAGCCGACCACTGGGGCTGGGGGCGAACCGCCCGACGACAGCGCTCACAGGCCCAGCTTCCACTCCCCGTCCTTCGGCTGGAAGATGGGGGTGTTGTAATACTCTGCCACGGCCTTTGCCATGTACTCGGCGTCGGCGCAGCTTGCCGTCTCCATGGCGGAGTGCATGGCCAGCTGACCCAGACCGATGTCCACCATAGGCATCAGGATCTGATGGCCCAGCAGATTGCCCAGCGTGGAGCCGCCCGGCACATCGGCGCGGTTTGCGAACACCTGCACCGGCACACCGGCCTTCTTGCAGATGGCGGTGAAGGCTGCGCCGGTGAATCCGCTGGTGGTGTAGGTCTGGCGGGCATTATACTTCAGCAGGACGCCGCCGCCCATCACGACGGGGTTGGCAGGGTCGCTCTTTTCGGGGTGGTTGGGATGGGTGGCGTGGCCGTTGTCGGCGCTCAGCACCAGAGAGTTGGTGCGGGCGCGGATGCTCTGCTCTCTGCTGACGCCCATGCTCTCCTCGATGCGGGCCAGCACGTCGGCCATGAGGGTACCCTGCGCGCCCTGACGGCTGGAAGAGCCGACCTCTTCGTTGTCGAACATGACCCAGATGTCTCCGCGGCCTTCCTCTTCGCCGCGGCCCTGCAGGAAGCCCCACAGAGTGGTGTAGGCGCACTCGAGGTCGTCGATGCGGCCGGACATGAAATACTCGCCGTTCAGGCCCATGCGGACAGCCTTCTCACGGGTGGCGAGGACAAGGTCAGCGTCGAGGATGTCCTCGGCCTTCACGCCGGCCTCCGCGGCCAGGACCTCTTTCAGGTTTCCGCCCTTGCTGCCGAAGATGGGCTGCAGATCGACCTGCGGGTTATACTTCATGCCGTTGTTCAGGTCGCGGCTGAAGTGGATGCAGAGGTTGGGGATGCAGGCCAGCGCACGGTCGGGGCAGACCAGACGACTCTCGATGCCACTCTCGGTGCGCACCAGCAGACGGCCTGCCACGGTCAGCGGACGGTCGAGCCAGGAGGGCATGATCATGCCGCCGTAGCCCTCGACCTCGGCCTTGGCGAAGACCTTGTCCTCCGTGTCGAACTGCTTGATGCGCCAGGTGGGCGAGTCGCTGTGGCTGGCGGCTGCGTGCCAGCCGGTCAGCTCACCCTTGGGCATACGCCATGCCAGCACGGCAGAGCCGTTGCGGGTGGTGTAATACTTGCCGCCGGGAGCCAGCTCCCACGCGGCGCTCTCAGGGCAGTTCACATAGCCCTCGGCTTCCAGAATGGCGGCCGCAGCAGCCGTGGAGTGGAAAGCACTGACGCCGGCGTCCAGAAAATGGAAAAGCTCCTCTATCGAAAAAGCTGCATTCTTCATGGTTATTTTCTCCTTGGTATTTTAACGATTCCTGTACCCTTTATTATAGCCCGCTGCGCCGGAAAGGTCAATCCGGCCCCACTGCGCGGCCCCTTAAAATTTGTTCGTGACAAGGCCGATTGACAACCGCGCGGCAGAACAGTATACTAGTCTCAGAGAGATATTTTCCCCGGCCTGCGGGCCGGGCGCAGATAGAAGGAGGACATCCCCTATGACTCAAAAGCACATCCTTTCGCTCCTTGTGAGTGCTGCTCTGCTCTGCGGCCTGCTGGCAGGCTGCTCCAATACAAACGGCGACGCCTCCCACGCAAGCTCTTCGGCTTCTGAGCCGTCCAGCGTCAGCAGCGAGAGCGCCCCCAGCAGCACCGCGCAGGCCGACACCTCCGGGCTGTTCAATAAAGATTTCGACGAGAACTCACTGTTCAGCGTAGACGGCACTGCAGCCGCCTTTGAGCCCAGCCTCGGCTGGGGTCCCGGCGTGTCCGGCTGCTCCCTCAAGAGCGTGCAGGCCGCAGCCACTCTGCTGGTCTGGGCCGACGAGGCAAACCTCTCTGCCCGCACGGACACGGCCATTGAGGACGCCTACACCCAGTGGTACGACAACCTCTCCGACTCGGAGCAGGAGGGCTTCGCCGAGGCATGGCCCATGATAAAGGACGATGCCGCTGCCCTGCTGGAAGACAAGGACGCCATGGCAGGCCGTCTGGAGGACGTGGGCCTCGACGCCAAGAAGCTGACCTTCTCTGAGAAGGACTGGAACGCCCTTGAGGATGTCGTTGACCCCCTCGTGCCGGAGGCAAAGGGCGAATATTAAATCACAGAGAAAAGGCCGGACGCCTTTCCGCTTTGGTGCGGGAGGCGTCCGGCCTTTGTTTTATCGAGATCAGACTTTCTTGAGGGTGTAGGCGCGGGTACCCATGCCGACCTTCTCGGCTTGCTCGAGAGTCGCTTTCCACTCGATGTTGGGGTTAGAGTCCTTGAAGTTGTCGTGGTGGCAGTTCCAGCCCGGGGTGGCGAGGTTCTGGCCCAGCTGGCTGTTGGGCAGCGGAGCGGCGTTCAGGCAGGCGTCGGCACAAGCCTGATCGAGGGCCACCGGGTCGAAGGAGGCGAACATACCGATGTCCGGCAGGATGGGCGCGTCGTTCTCGCCGTGGCAGTCACAGTTGGGGCTGATGTCCTGCACAAGGCTGATGTGGAAGGTCGGGCGGTCATGGCAGACGGCGGCGGCATACTCGGCCATCTTGCGGTCCAGCATCTCGTTGGCGCTGTCGCACAGGGCATAGATGGCGTCGAAGTTGCAGGCACCGATGCAGCGGCCGCAGCCCTTGCACTTGTCCTGGTCGATGACGGCCTTGTTCTTCTCGTTGTAGCTGATGGCGTCGGAGCCGCACTCCTTGGCGCAGCGGTGGCAGCCGCGGCAGAGGTCTTCCTGCACCGCCGGGTGGCCGGAGGCGTGCTGCTCCATCTTGCCGGCGCGGGAGCCGCAGCCCATGCCGATGTTCTTGATGGCACCGCCGAAGCCGGTGGACTCGTGGCCCTTGAAATGGCTCAGGCTGATGAAGATGTCGGCGTCCATGATGGCGCGGCCAATCTTAGCGGTCTTGCAGTATTCGCCGTTCGGCACAGGCACTTCGACTTCATCGGTGCCGCGCAGACCGTCGGCGATAATGACCTGACAGCCGGTGGTCATGGGCCAGAAGCCGTTCAGCTGGGCGCAGGTCAGATGCTCGAGGGCGTTCTTGCGGCTGCCAGGGTACAGGGTGTTGCAGTCGGTCAGGAAGGGCATACCGCCCTGCTCCTTGCACAGGTCGGCCACGACCTTGGCGTAGTTGGGGCGCAGATAGGCCAGGTTGCCCAGCTCGCCGAAATGCATCTTGATGGCGACGAACTTGCCCTCCATGTCGATATTCTTGATGCCTGCCGCGATGCATAGGCGGCGCAGCTTTTCGGTGAGGCTGGTACCTACGGGACAGCGGAAATCGGTATAGTAGACGGTCGATGCTTCCATCGGTTTTTCCTCCTGTTTTCTTTGACAATTTCAGGTGCGCAGCTCCTGTTTGCCGCGCTCATACTCTCTGAAAAAATATTATAGCACGCTGAACGGACAGGCGCAAGAAAAGCCCCTCGCCGGGGCGAGGGGCTCAGAAGACCCGAGTTCGATTTTACACCATTGCAGACACCACTGCCACGGCCAGCACCACAAGGCCAAGGGCGATGCGGTAGATGCCGAAGAAGGTGAAGTTGTGGCGCTTGACGTAATCCATCAGGAAGCGGATAGCCGCCAGGCTGACCACGAAGGCCACCACGCAGCCCACCGCCAGCACAGCCACCTCGGTGCCGGTGATGGCGACACCGGAGACGGCGAATTTGAGCACCTTGAGCAGGGATGCGCCCGCCATGACCGGGATGGCGAGGTAGAAGGTGAACTCCGCCACGCAGGCACGGGAGAGGCCCAGCAGCAGACCGCCCACGATGGTCGCGCCGGAACGGGAGGTGCCGGGGATGATGGCCAGCATCTGCCAGACGCCGATGATGAGGGCGTCACGGTAAGTGATCTGTTCCAGATGGGTGACGTGGGGCGCAGTGCGGCGGCTCTCCACCACGAGGAACAGCACACCGTAGAGGATGAGCATTGCGGCCACGGTGATGTAGTTATAGAAATGAGCCTCCATCCAGTCGTCCAACGGGCTGATGACCAGCACCGGCAGGGTGGCGGCGACCACCTTGAACCAGAGCTGCCAGACGCTGGGCTTGGAGATGACGCGGCCATGCCGCAGGCCGAAGGGCCACAGCTTGCCCCAGAACAGCACCACCACTGCAAGGATGGCACCCAGCTGGATGACCACGCGGAACATAGACATGAACTCTTCGCTGGCGTTGAACTTTACCACCTGTTCCAGCAAGATCATATGGCCTGTGGACGAGATGGGCAGCCACTCGGTGATGCCCTCCACGATGCCCATCAAAATCGCTTTGATGATCTCAAGAAACATATAAGCACTCCTCCTGCCGCACGCCGGGCGCACGGGCTTTTGTGATCCTTATCATCATACTGTTTCAGTATACCATATTCCGACTCTCTGCGCACCAGGAATTCAAAAATTTTATCTCTGGAATCCCCTACAGCTTTTCTATTTATCTGCGGGGGAAAATATGCTATACTGGGATGTAGATTTATCGGAGACTAATGTTCTCTTTTGGTGGCAAAAGAGAACCAGAAAACCACCAGCGATTTCGACGCGCTGGATCCACGAGAAAGGGGCTACTCGCCCCTTTCAGACCCCAAAGGAGAAGTCGAAACGGAAAAAAGCTAGCCGCTTCGCTAAACGCTTTTTTCTCGTTTCTCCGGTTTACGGCTTCGCCGAAAATAGCAAACCTTCCGCTTTCCTATCTGAACGAGATATAATATATTTTTATAACAGCGAGGTAATTTCATGAACATTCTTGTAATCGGCTGCGATCAGGTGGGCGCATCGCTGGTGCGGGACCTGGAGCGCATCGGCCACGACATCTCCATCATCGAAAAGGACTCCGAACAGCTCAAGCGTCTGGACGCCTTCGACGACTACACCTTCAGCGGAAACGCCCTTGTGGGCGACCCCACCGACCCCGACGTACTGCGTCAGGGCGGCATCGAGAACTGCGATGCCGTGGCCGCCGTCAGCGAGGACGACTCCCTCAACCTGATGGCCGCGCAGATCGCCAAGAGCCTCTTTCAGCGCGAAAAGGTCATCTGCCGCGTCTCCGACCCCCACCTGCAGGTGCTCTACCACAAGGCCTACGAGCTGGACACCATCTGCCCCACCGTCCTCACCGAGCAGGCCGTGTTCCGTTCTCTCGCCAAATAATCGATACCATTTGTATAATGAGGTAGTATTATGAAAGTTTGTATTGCCGGCGGCGGGCGTGTGGGCCGGTATCTGGCTCAGAGCCTGCTGGCCAACCGCCACGAAATCGTCATCATCGAGCCGGTGGAGAGCCAGTGCCGGATGCTGGCCGATACGCTGGACATCCCGGTCATCTGCGGCGACTCCATCAGCGTGGACACTCTGCGCACCGCCGACGTCGCCAGCTGCGACGCCTTTGTGGCTGTGACCGGCTCTGACGAAGACAACCTTGTGGCCTGCCAGATCGCCAAGCGGGAGTTCGGCGTAGACCGCACCGTGGCCCGGGCCTCCAACCCCAAAAACCGTGAACTGCTCCACACTCTCGGCGTGGACACCGTGGTCTGCGGCACCGACAACCTGAGCCACATCCTCGAGCGGGAGATCGAGACGGATACCATCCGCCAGCTCCTCTCTCTGGGCGGCGGCACGGCCAGCCTGAACGAGATCTTGCTGCCCGAGAATTTCCTCTACGCGGGCAAGGCCATCATGGACATCCCCATCCCGGGCGACACCATCCTGATCAGCATCACCCGCGACACCGAGTTCATCATCCCCCACGGCAGCACGATCCTGATGCCCTGGGACCACATCCTCTGCCTGACCCGTGACGACAGCCTGCACGAGCTGACCGAGGCCTGGGGCCTCAGCGGTAAGTGACGGAGCAGGAGCTGCGGCGCACCGCCGTCATCATCCCGCCCACTGGCCGGGCCGTCCTCTGCGTCTGGGCGGCGGTGCCGGGGCTGTTCGCTGCGCCCTTCGTGTTCTGGCAGAGCATTGCCGCCGGGGCGGGTTTCTGCCTGCTCTGGGGCTTTCTGGTCTACTGCCTCTGGGCGCGGGCCTGCAGCTTCGCCGCCGTGCTGGGGGAACGGACCGTAACGGTCTACTCCGGCGTTGCGCTGCCGGTGCGGCAGGTGCTTCCCCGCCGGGCCGTTACCAGCGTCCGGCTGCTCCGGACGCCCCTGCTGCGGCTGGGCGGCGTCTCACTGCTCATCGTGGCGGCCCCGGGCGCAAAGCTCTTTCTGCCCGCCATCCCGGCCCAGCAGGCCGGGCTCCTGGCTCACATTCTGGCGGAGGATGCACCATGACCCGACAACGGCATTACCATCCCCTCGCCGCCCTCCGCTTCCTGCGCAAGGCGGTCGTCGTCTGCCTGCTGCCGCTGGCGAACGCCCTGCTGGAATTCAGCCTGAACGCTCTGCTCACAGCTCTGCGGCAGGACGCCGCGCTTCTGCTCTTCCTCTGCGGGGCCAGCTCCATCCTGCTGGAAGCCAGCAGCTGGGCGCTGGATGAGGCCGGTGTGCTCCGGCTGCGGTGGGCGTTCCTCTCCAAGCGGGAACGCATCATCCGGGGCGAAACTCTGGCCGCGCTGACCATCGAACGTCCGCTCTTCTTTCGGCTGCTCGGGGCCAGCCGGGTGGTGCTCTACCCGGTGGGCCAGCCTGCCAAGCGAGCCGTCACCCTTTATTTGCACAAAGAAGACGCGCAGGAGCTTGCTGACCGCCTGATGCCAGTCCGGGACCCGGTCTGCCACCGCCCTGCCGGGGGCGAGCGGGCCGCGCTGGTGGTTTTGGGTGCCAACGGCCTGTCCACGCTGGCGCTGACCTATTTGGCCATCCGGCAGAGCCGACCATTTCCCCTCACCGCCGAGGCCGTGGCCCTCTCCCGGCTGAACGTCCTCGTCCGGTTCGCGGCCCACTGGCTGCCCGCCGGTGCGGCGTGGATGCTGGTACTGGCCGGGTCGCTCTTCGGCATCAGTCTGGCCCGCAGTTTTGTCCAGACCGTCCATTATACGGTCTGGCACACTGCCGACCAGCTGGGCAGCCGGGGCGGCTGGCTGTCCCGGTTCGAGTTCCGGGTGCGGAGCAGTGAGATAAGCTACGCGGACGTCCGCGTCTCCCCCATCGCCTGGCTCATGAAGCGCTGGCCGGTATTCGTGGTGGCAGGCAGCTGCCGCCCGGAGCTGCCGCTTTTCGTCTACCGCTCCGGGCAGGAAGAGCTGTTCCGGGAGCTGCTGCCCGAGTTCCGGATGCCGCCCGACACCCGGCACGACCTCACCCACCGCAGCGCCGTCTTCTTTGCGCCTGCCGGGATTCCGTTCGGGCTGTGCCTGCTGCTGGTGCTGGTCTCCCGCAGCGTCCTGCCTGCCCTCACAGGGACACTGCTCATCCCGACAGCGGTATTTGCCGTCTTTCTGGCGGGCGGGCTGATGGGCTGGCTGAAAGAGGGCATCTGGCTCCGGGAGGGCCGGTTCACCCTGCGGCGGCAGAAGGGCGTTTATCTCCACTGCATCTGTGTGTTCCACCCGGATGTCTGCCTGCGCACCTTCCAATCGCCCTGGGCGGCACGTTATCAGCGCATGACGCTGACGCTGGCTCTGCCCGGGCAGGTGCGGCTCAAGGTGCGCAGCATCCCCGTGCGGGACGCTGCGCCCTGTCTCAACGCTTTGGAGCAGAAAACATAAAACAAAAGGAAGTCTGATTCTCATGATAAAAACCATTCTCTTCGATTTGGACGGTACCTTACTGAACACCATCGACGACCTGGCCGACGCGGCCAACTGGGTCTGCACCCAGCACGGCTGGCCGACCTTTCCAGTAGAGACCTACAAGCACTTCGTGGGCAACGGCATCCCGAAGCTGGTGGAGCGCTTTTCCCCGGAAAACGCCCGGACGCCCGAACAGCTTGCCGCCACGCTGGCCGAGTTCTCGGCCCGGTATGACGCCCACAAGGAAGACAAAACGGCCCCCTATCCCGGCATCCTGGAACTGCTGGCCGCGCTGAAGGTCGAGGGCGTCCAGACCGCCGTTTTTTCCAACAAGGCGGACGCTTTTTGTGGAAAGATCATCGAGCACTACTTCGGCCCGGACAGCTTTTCGCTGGTGCGGGGCAGCCGCCCCGGTGTTCCCACCAAACCCGACCCGGCTGGCGTCTACTCTCTGATGGCTGACCTCGGCGCAGACCCGCAGAGCACCCTTTTCGTGGGCGACAGCGACGTGGACATCCTTACGGGACACAATGCCGGTCTGCCCGCTCTGGGCGTTCTCTGGGGCTTCCGGGGCGAAGCAGAGCTGACCGCCGCCGGTGCCGATGCTCTGGCCGCAAAGCCGGAAGATATTCTGACGTATCTCCACCAGCACTGAAAAACAAAAGCACGGCCCTGCCGGGACGCTGAAATGCATCCTGGCAGGGCCGTAGTTTTTTGCAAAAGGAAATGATGAAAAAATACCGCGAGTGAGCGGCTGAACCATTTCTCAAGCAAAGAAAAAGCGATTCAAAAGCGCTATTTTACAATTTTCCGATTTTCTGCTATACTCAAGCTACAGAACACCCCTCGGCAGAACACCGAGGGTCATCGAAACAGGAGGTTGCAACTTATGGGCTTTTTAACTGGTAAAACCGCCATCATTACCGGCGCAGGGCGCGCTGTCCTGAAGGATGGGAGCTGCGGCTCCATCGGCTACGGCATCGCCACCGCATACGCCAAGGAGGGCGCGAACCTCGTCATCACAGGCCGCAATGTCAAGAAGCTGGAAGCAGCCAAGCAGGAGCTGGAAAGCCTCTATGGCATCAAGGTGCTGACCGTGCAGGCCGATGTCTGCGTGGGCGGCGACAACGAGGCCACTGTGGCAAATGTGGTCAAGCAGGCCGTCGATACCTTCGGCGGCATTCAGGTGCTCATCAACAATGCACAGGCTTCGGCCTCCGGCGTGCCGCTGGCCGAGCACACCACCGAGCAGTTCGATTTGGCCATCTACTCCGGCCTCTACGCCGCTTTCTACTACATGAAAGCCTGCTACCCCTATCTGGCTGAGTCTCACGGCAGCGTCATCAACTTCGCTTCCGGTGCTGGCCTCTTCGGCAACTTCGGCCAGTCGGCCTATGCTGCCGCCAAGGAGGGCATCCGCGGTATGTCCCGCGTCGCCGCCACCGAGTGGGGCAAGGACGGCATCAACGTCAACGTGGTCTGCCCGCTGGCATGGACGGCCAAGCTCGAGCAGTTCAGGGACGCCTACCCCGACGCTTTCAAGGCCAACGTCAAGATGCCCCCCATGGGCCACTACGGCAACGCTGAGACGGAGATTGGCCGTGTCTGCGTCCAGCTGGCCATGCCGGATTTTAAGTATATGTCCGGCGAGACTCTGACGCTGGAAGGCGGCATGGGCCAGAGACCGTAAAACGACATCATCTGCTTCATTGCATAACGAACCCCCGCCTGCTGGATGGTGCAGGCGGGGGTGATTTTTGCTCTGATTCCCGTTCGGGTCAAATAAAATGCAAACCTGAACATCAGCAACCACGGTAGACATTCCTGAAGATTGGGACCCGCGGGCTAAGCAACAGCCCACTGGGCTGATTGCTTACGGCGCTGCGCGCCGCCGCCCTGCCGGGTTGTGGCTCCCAGCATCCGCTTCGTGCCTTGGGCGGCGCTCGCGTCTCGCTGGCCACGGCCCCAACAATGACTCCCTGTTTCTGCCGCAGGCAGCGGTCGTCATTGTTGCAATTCCCGTACGGGTCAAATAAAAAATCCTCTGCACATTGTGCAGAGGATTTTTATGACCCGTACGGGAATCGAACCCATGTTACAGCCGTGAAAGGGCCGTGTCTTAACCGCTTGACCAACGGGCCTTAGAAATACAGAGCTTCGCT
>QWCE01004718.1_pt1 | contig 13164 bp, 10 predicted proteins | sample 1972531 | NCBI WGS metagenome assembly QWCE01 (sample SAMN09866716, study PRJNA288562) | Human gut metagenome isolate term4_stool, whole genome shotgun sequencing... | reverse complement strand
CTGCTAGGGCGTAACTCGTCGGAGATGGTGATCGCCTCTCTAGCTCTCTCGCGTCTCGGGGTACACATATATTATATGAGTACAGATCTAAGCAAGGAGCAAGTGAGACAACTATGTCTAGAGCGACAGATAAAGACGGCTCTCGTGCAGGAGGAGTATGCCGACCGAATGCCTGTCGATCTAGACGTCAAGCTACTGGATAACTTGAACAAGAGCGATGAAAGTCTCGGTCCAAGGCGCATCCCAAGAAGTCGTGGAGGACGTATCATCGTTCTGACAGGTGGCTCGTCGGGTCACTACAAGGTAGCTGCACGCAAGCCTAGTGTGACCGCCTTCCTGCATCCTTTCTTTGCTTTGCTCAGAGAGATCCGACTAGATGAGTGCCGATCGGTCTACATCGCCCCACCACTCTACCACGGCTTTGGCTTAGCTTCGCTGATTGTAGCTCTGGTGATGGGACGTAGCGTTTACCTACGCAAGCGCTTTGACGCTCAGTCCGCTACACGACTACTCTCGGAGCACTCCATTGAAGTACTCATAGCAGTACCACTCATACTACGACGACTGATCAACGAGTCGCCAAGCGAAATACGATCGTTGCGACGTATACTCTCGGGCGGAGCACCACTCGACACACCACTAGTGAGAGCCGTAGAGCAGCACTGGGGAGCTGTACTCTACAATCTATATGGGACGAGCGAGGCTGGATTCTTTATATTGGCTACGCCTGAGATCTTGCACAACGCACCTCTAGCACTGGGCAAGCCTATACGTGGTGTGCGGTGCAAAATTGTCAGACCTGATAGTCAAGGAGTAGGCGTGCTAGCCGTCCGCAGTGGCTGGGCTATGGATGAGCGTAAGAGGAGCTGGCAGGAGACGGGCGATCTAGTATGGATGGACGAAAGCGGGGTGCTCTTCCTGCGAGGACGAGATGACTCGATGATTCTGTCAGGTGGCGAAAACGCTTACCCAGAGGTACTCCGCGAAGCTCTAGCAGCTCTTGATGCGGTGATGGACGTGGCTGTGATAGCTTATCCAGATCTAGAGTTTGGCACACGGTTGGCAGCATTCGTAGTATTAAAGGCGGATCACGGCTCTACCTCTGAGGAGGATCTACGGCTTCTGCTCTCAGCAAAGCTGCCTCGCTACCAGATGCCTGGGAGGATCTTACGCTTAGCAGTGCTGCCACGACTGGAAAATGGTAAAGTGGCTGAGGGTACACTCAGAGAGATGATGGAGGTAACAGCACAAGCAGAGGAGTGGTATGAAGATCGTGCGTAGTAGATGGATCCCCTTTAGGGGCTTCTGGGCTATCAACCTCTTCGGAGTTATCTTCGTGCGCAAGGATCTACCCGAGGAGTATCTGTCAGATCCGCTCTGGCTAGAGACCATCGTACGTCACGAGCGTATCCACACCCGTCAGATGGTGGAGCTACTGGTGATCCCTTTTTACCTCCTATATGTAGTAGAGTGGTTGGTACGTCTCGCTATCTGTCGTGATGCCGAGAGTGCCTACCGCTCTATCTCATTCGAGCAGGAGGCTTACGCCCATCAGGACGATCCTGAGTACCTTCAGCAGCGCAAGCCGTATGCTTTCTTCTACTATTGGCGGAGGTAGCTGGTTCTAAATTCTTTTTTCGTACCTTTGCAATCGTCTAGCGAGATACATCGCCCAGATGGCGGAATTGGTAGACGCGTCGGTCTCAAACACCGATGGGGTTAAACCTGTGCCGGTTCGATCCCGGCTCTGGGCACACAAACGAGAGCGAAGGCTAAGCGGTCATCTCAACCACTTAGCCTTCGCTCTCTTATTTCTAATCTCTAACCTCTAATTTCTAACCTCTAAAGTCTATCATTCTTCTTATATTTGCACTTAACAAACGATAGACAACTCACATGCAGCGCAAAGATCCTAAGCCTCTAGGGGAAATCATATCAGACTGGCTCTCCGAGAGTCCAGAGGTAGACCAAGGTCTCCTCGAGCTCCAGGCACTCCAATACCTGCGCACACGTTTCTACCCGCTCAGGCGACAGATACGTGAGCTGTCGATCGCAGACCATACACTGCAGATGCGCATCACCTCAGCTAGCCTGAGACAAGAGATACGGCTCACACAGCAGCAGCTCATAGAGCAGATCAATGCACACCTACAGTACGACCTTATAGACGAAATCATAATCCGATGAAGCAAAGACCCTCTTACCTCCTCTTTCATACTAGTAAGTACACGCTCCTGACGACGCTACTCTTGCTCCCGCTACTCATCAGCACTAGTTGTAGTAAAGTCCGAGAGAGCGTATTTAGCTCTCCCCCCCTCCTCGTAGACTATGTCGATGTGCATCAAGGGACGTGGGATGCTGAGCATAGCGAGGAGATATTTCCCATCGTACAGCTTCCACACAGTCTACTGCGTATCATCCCTTTCAAGGAGAGCTTGCGATCGGCTCGCATCAAGGGGCTACCGCTCTACACACCAGATATAGATGGTCGCCCGATCTTCTATCTCATCCCTGGGAGTGCTCATCCTAGTCAAGACCCCTCGGGGAGACTGAGCTTCGACTTTCAGGAGATCACTCCATATAGCTACCACCTTTACCTCGATGAGCTACAGATCAATGTGGACTTTTCGCTCACCTCTATGAGTGGCCTCTACAACCTCTCCTCACGAGACTACAATGGCAGTGACACGCATCAGCTCTCCTTATATCTAGACCGCCGTGACTCGACTACGTGGGAGCAAGTCGGCGACGATGCCATCACCGCTGAAGTCGCCTACGGGGGCACCACACCGACACGCATCTACCTCTATCTACAGCTCAATACGAATATAGAGCAGATGACGAGTAGCATATCACCCAGCGACAGCACCTATGAGTGCCTCACCTTACAACTTCAGAAGCCAAGCAAGCGAATCGTCGCCAAGTACGCCATATCTCTCATTAGTTGCGAGCAGGCCAAGCGCAACTTAACCACGCAGATCCAGAGCTTCGAGTACTCACCACTGGTCAAAGCGGCACGCAACGAGTGGCAGAAGACCCTGCGCCGAGTAGAGGTCTCGGGTGGTACAGAGGTCAATATGCGCAAGTTTTACACCGCACTATACCGCTCGCACCTATGGCCCGTCAGCATCTCCGAAGATGGGCAGTACTACTCGCCTATCGACGATTCGGTACATAGCGATGAGGGGATCACCCAGTACAGCCAAGACGACCTGAGATACACCTATGAGACTAATTATCCTCTCCTGATGCTCCATGCGCCTGATATGATGGAGGAGATTATTGTGTCGTATCTACGCGCTATACGAGAATCAGGAGGACGACTTCTAGAGACACTCGACCTAGGCAGTGTAGTCTACACGGAGGAGTCACCTCTCCTCTACCTACTGACCGATGCACTCGCCAAGGGGCTCCTCGACCAAGACATCAAGCAAGCCTTTGAAGTGCTACGCACCGCCATCGATGCCGAGCCTGAGCGACGATCGGGCTACAATCTCTGGTGCCTCTCACAGCTAGCCAATAGTATCGGCTATACACCCCTGGCTAGAGAGTACGCAAAGCTCAGCGATACTTATCACCCGTCACCAGGTCGACTATCGGCACAGCAAGTCGCATCGATCTTGGAACACCCCAGCGATGCTACGCCTATACTACTCCCAGAGGGGCAGGTCAATATAGACAGTCTCTTCAGCAGTTCGCTACACTCGCTCAATGTAGACCCCGACCTCTTCGCTTTTCTCTTTACCTACAACCTGATGGGTCGTCCACACGATGCGCAGAAGTTCGTACGCCACACCATCGACTACTTCTTTGGGGTAGGCTCCTTCGGCTATCCTGGCCCTGACGACTACGGCTCTCTCAGCGCATCGCTTGTCTTTGCCATGATGGGCTTGTATCCTGTGGCTCCTGGTATCAACGGATACTCGATCGTTGCACCCTCCTTCAACGAGATCAATATCGATATGGGAGGCGGACGCCATCTCACGATCAAAGCGCAGGGAGCCTCTCAAGTCAATAAGTATATCTCAGACCTCACCCTCGGAGGACGACCACATACCGTCTACTGGGTCAAACACAGCCAGATAGCCGGCGGAGGAACCATCTCCATGTTCCTCTCCGATGCAGACAATTGATACTTTCTCCTCGCAGTACTTGCACAATTAGCGAAAATGTTGTAAGTTAGTAGCGGATTAAAGAACCTCATACAAATCATTAAGTACATACAGTTATGGCAAAGGAAACAATCTCATTCAACGAACTGCGTCGCATCAAGGATAGCCTACCCGATGGCTCTATTCATCAGATCGCTGAGAAGCTGGGTCTCCGTGTAGACACCGTCAGAAACTACTTCGGAGGAGCCAATTACGAGGAGGGACGTGGCGCTGGGGTACATATCGAGGCAGGCCCCGAAGGGGGGGTTGTAGTCATCGATGACAACACCATCCTCAATCAGGCACGTGCCATCATAGGAGAGGAGCCTGTCCTCTAAAGAAAAAGCAGTCAGCAGTTAGTGACCTCTACTAGTCACTGACTGCTCCTCTATGACCTTACCATAGGATTGTCGAGACTTATCGACAATTCTCCCATATCCACCACCATTATCACCACATCTATGCCACAAGACAAAGACCAAACCAAGCTGGTGACTGTAGCTATACACACCTACGAGAAGGCGCAGATACTCCAGAGCCTACTCCAGAGCCAAGGGATACCAGCTACACTACACAATGTAAATACTGTACAGCCTATCTTCTCTACGGGAGTACGTGTACGCATCGCAGAGCATGACCTACCTCGTGCACTAGCCTACATAGAGGATCTCAAGTGGGATCTAGACGAGGCATACGATGACCTACAGGAGAAGACTGAGCTAGCCAAAGAATCGCCAGACTCAGCTCACGTCGCTGCATATAGAGGGTATGTCCTCATCCCTGTCGACTTCAGTATCTATACGGACAAGATTGTCAAGCTGGGCTTTAACTTTGCAGCCCGTCGACAGCTACACGTGCTTCTTATGCACGTATATACTGGCACTGTACCACAGATGAACTTCCCTTATGGAGACTTTACAGCACTCCTACCACAGATTCAGGCAGCTTCTCACCAAGAGGCCAAAAGAGCTGAGCAACAGATGAATGAGCTGACCAAGGAGATAGATGCTAAGATAGTTGAGGGGACTCTCCCCAAGGTCACCTACCGCACCTCTATCCGTGATGGTATCCCAGCAGATGAGATACTACGCTACGCTAAGCGCAATCTACCAGCTATCATCATTATGGGCACACGTGGCAAGACCGAGGATAGTGACTATATCGTCGGTAGTGTCGCCGCCGAAATCATTGATCGAGCACAAGCTCCCGTACTCGTCGTACCAGAGCGGGTCGCCATAGATGATCTCATGCAGGTCAAGCATGTAGGCGTAGCAACTAGCTTCGATCAGCGAGACTTGGTACTTTTTAATCAGATGATGCAGCTGATGGCTCCCCTAGAGCCTGAGTATAGACTCTTTAATGTGTCACGCTCTGAGGGTAAGTGGGGAGACGTACAGCTGCAAGCTATACAGGAGTACAATAAGCAGCAGTACCCCAATGCTCGCATTGAGTGGACTAAGCTCAGCGAGGGAGAGCTATATGCAGCTCTAGAGGAGTTCGTCGCAGAGCATCAAGTCGAGCTGATTGTGGTCAATACCTACAAGCGCCATGTACTAGCCAAGCTCTTTAATCCGACGATGGCACGACGTATGCTCTTTCACGCAGGGACGCCTATCCTCGTGATGCACAGCAACTCATCATCACAATAGAGCAATCCTAGCTAAAAGATAAACAACTACAAGAAGAGCTCCGTAAGTCTGCATAGACTTGCGGAGCTCTCTTTATATAACGGATTCAGCCGCTACGATTGGGTTACTTGTCTGAGGGAAAAGCTGAGGAGACGAGCTTCTGGATGTCCTTCGGAGTAAAGTCGCCCGTCAGACCGACTATATAGTACTCATCTTCATCTAGGACAGAGATGAGTAACTCTGGACACTTGCGCCAGCACCAGATGCCAGACTCTCGAGAGACGATCTGCACCTTGAGATTATCTTCTGATTGGTTGACCGTAAGCATTGGCTTGATAGAGCGATGCAGTCCAGGTGTCAGCATCGGGGCAAACGCCTTCTGCAGCTTGTCGATAGACTCAGGCGTTGAGGCGATGTATACGTCGAGAGACTTCAGTTTCTTGAAGAGCGTCTTGATGTTAGCCATGACAGAGGAGTTACTATCTTCCTTGATCATCTTCGTGATACTCTCCATAGGGATCATATCCAACAGGTTTTCATTGAAAGAGAAGACCTGGACTCCATCCGCAGCCGTGGGTAGTGCCTTGGCATCTACATACTTGAAGGGGCTAGTCTGTGCCATAGCACCTAGCGTTACGGTCAGCACCAGAAGCGTAGCAACCAGTTTAGACAACAGGGGTAAAGAGATTCGTTTCATATAAGAATATCGGGTTGATAAATAATTAGTCTACAACTATTTCAGATAGAGCCATGACACCACCGTCATAGGCAGTGTAGGCGCTACTATATGATAGACGAGCATGAGAGGCAAATGTTGCAAATCTTCCTAAAAAATGTAGCGCCAGAAAAAGAGACCAATCATAGGAAGCTAGCAGTCTATGCAGACTCTTGAGTGACTCTCCACGTGAGAAATTCAAAATATCCACGTGACTATTAATTATTCTCCACGTAGGGACGAAATAAAACTTCGGAGGAATCAAATGATATGTCCGAAGTTTTATCTGATGCCCACGTGGAGAATTTTCTATTCCTCCGTAGCTATTTAGGATTTCCTCCGTAGGAAATCGACCACACGCCTGAGCTGGATCGAGATTATCTCGAGGAGGAGAGTCAGATGATCCTGAGGGAATGACCGTTTTAAGTCAGATAGTCAACCATTTACGCCAGCATTGTACAGTTTCCTACGAATGAGAGTTTTCAAAATGGACAACTTATCAGCAGACAGCTTATTAGCATAAGTCTATATATGAGAGAGATACGCTTTTTACTTGGACAACTTTTCAACAATTGATGTTTTTCCAGTTGATTTATTTGCCCACGTCAATTATTGGTTGTAATATTGCAAGGAATTTCACGGAGTCAGATTTTAGATTCTTTATAATCTGACTTCTAGATAGACTTATTCTTGTAACCCTTCATACATCTATTCAAGTGAAGCAAAAGACATATTCCTTTGATGAGGCTTATCAAGCCACGTTAGAGTACTTTGGTGGTGATGAGCTGGCCGCCAAGGTGTGGGTGACCAAGTACGCCCTCAAGGACAGCTATGGAAATATCTATGAGCAGACTCCTCGTGACATGCATCAGCGCATAGCACGAGAGCTCGTTCGCGTAGAACAAAACTATCCCAACCCACTCTCTGAGAGTGAGCTGATGGATCTGATGGATCACTTTCGCTATATCGTACCTCAGGGCAGCCCCATGACGGGCATTGGCAATAACTACCAGATTGCCTCGCTCTCAAACTGCTTTGTCATCGGTCTAGACGGCGAGCCCGACTCGTACGGTGGCATCATCCGCATCGATGAGGAGCAGGTACAGCTGATGAAGCGCCGCGGTGGTGTAGGTCACGACCTATCGCATATCCGTCCTAAGGGTTCGCCTGTCAAGAACTCAGCCCTCACCTCTACAGGTTTGGTACCCTTTATGGAGCGCTACTCCAACTCGACCCGTGAGGTAGCACAAGATGGTCGTCGTGGTGCGCTCATGCTCACGGTCTCGATCAATCACCCAGACAGCGAATCCTTTATCGATGCTAAGATGACCGAAGGCAAGGTGACGGGTGCCAATGTCTCAGTACGCATCGATGATGCCTTTATGCAGGCTGTCGTAGAGGACAAAGAGTATATACAGACCTACCCCGTCCACTCGAAGGATCCTAAGTTCACCCGTACCATCCAGGCGCGCAAGCTATGGGACAAGATCATTTACAACGCTTGGCGGAGTGCTGAGCCAGGGGTACTCTTTTGGGACACGATCATTCGTGAGTCTGTACCCGACTGCTACGCTGATCTAGGCTTCAAGACTATCTCGACCAATCCCTGCGGTGAGATTCCTCTCTGTCCGTACGATAGCTGCCGTCTGCTAGCGATCAACCTCTATAGCTATGTACGCAATCCCTTTACGGCAGAGGCTTCGTTTGACTTCGACCTCTTCCGTGATCACGTTGCCAAGGCACTGCGCATCATGGACGACATCATTGACCTGGAGGCGGAGAAAATCGATGCGATCCTTATGAAGATCGCTTCTGATACGGAGACCGAAGAGGTCAAATCAGCTGAGCGTGAGCTGTGGCGTAAGATCAAGCGCAAGACGCTCCTCGGACGTCGTACGGGTGTCGGCATCACCGCCGAGGGCGATATGCTCGCTGCGATGGGCATGCGCTACGGATCGGACGAGGCGATCAACTTTGCAGAGGAGGTGCAGAAGACGCTCTGTCTATCAGCTTACGCTAGTTCAGTTGAGCTAGCTAAGGAGCGCGGAGCCTTCGACCTCTATGACACAGAGCGTGAGAAGGATAATCCTTTTATCCAGCGCATTGCCAAGGCTGACCCGAAGCTCTATGAGGAGATGAAGAAGTTCGGTCGTCGCAACATAGCTATGCTCACCATCGCCCCTACGGGCTCGACGAGCCTTATGACGCAGACTTCGTCGGGTATCGAGCCTGTCTTTATGCCTGTCTACAAGCGCAGACGCAAGGTCAATCCCAACGACAAGAATGTCAAGGTGGACTACACGGACGAGACGGGCGACACCTTTGAGGAGTACATCGTCTACCACCACAACTTCCTCACCTGGATGAAGGTCAACGGCTACGAAACCGACCATGACTATACGCACGAAGAGCTACAGGAGCTGGTCGCTAAGTCGCCCTACCACAAGGCTACCGCCAACGATGTGGACTGGGTCGCCAAGGTCAAGATGCAGGGACGCATACAGCAATGGGTGGACCACAGCATCAGCGTGACGATCAACCTCCCCTCCGATATCTCTCAGGAGATGGTAGCTACGCTCTACGTCGAGGCGTGGAAGGCTGGTTGCAAGGGTTGCACCGTATATCGTGAGGGTTCCCGCTCAGGCGTGCTCATTTCAGAGGAGCAGCAGAAGAAGGAGCAAAAAGCAAAGGCGGAGCAAGAGTCAGCACCCGAGATCCCAGTAGAGCCTATGCCCATGTCTCAGACGGTTCGCAAGCGTCCCAAGGTACTAGAGGCGGACATCGTACGCTTTCAGAATAATAAGGAGAAGTGGATCGCTTTCGTTGGTTTGCTCGATGGCAAGCCTTATGAGGTCTTCACAGGTATCGCTGACGATGACGAGGGGATCATGCTCCCCAAGAGCGTGACGAAGGGTAAGATCATCCGTAGCTACGATGAGGACGGCACGAAGCACTACGACTTTCAGTTTCACAACAAGCGTGGCTTCAAGACTACGGTAGAGGGACTGGACACAAAGTTCAACCCTGAGTACTGGAACTACGCCAAGCTCATCTCAGGCGTCCTACGCTACCAGATGCCGATAGACCAGGTGATCAACCTGGTTCAAGGCATGGAGCTCAACGATGAAAGTATCAACACCTGGAAAAACGGTGTGGCACGTGCTCTCAAAAGCTACCTTCCTAGCGGTACAGCCGTATCTGCAGCCTGCTCTAACTGTGGACAGCACACGCTGGTCTATCAGGAGGGTTGCCTCATCTGCACCAACTGTGGCTCCTCAAAGTGTGGCTAACCAGAGAGGCTCAGTCCCCCTTAGTACTAGGCTCTTGAAGGTCGCTTGACAAGCTTCTGGAGCCAACTCTAAACTACAAAACCCCACCATTGTACAGACACAATGGTGGGGTTTTGCTTTGGCTCGTTATTTGCTTCCTCTAGAAGAATAAATCACACTCTTTACAGTCGCTCGATGCGATGGGTGAAGGGGACACCAGCTCGGTGAAAGAGTCGCCCTACGGGACAGACCTTCTCGGTCAGCTCGAGGCACTTCTCTAGTTCTTTGTCAGAAGCGGTCGTTTTGACCCGTAGCGTGTAGTCGATCGCATCCACCTCTCCATCTGTCGTTTTTGCCTCTAGATCTATCTCTAGATGCTCGATGGTGAGACGCTTCTTCTCAGCCATCGTGGTAAAGATTGTCGCAATGCAACCATTGAGCGACATAGCGAGGAGCTCGAAGGCTGTGGGACCCTGATCCGTACCGCCAGAAGCGACTGGGAGGTCGATCGTGACACTGCTTCCTCGTTGATTATCTATTTGCGAGAGATAAGCTCCCTGCTTGACTAAGTGTGATTTCATATCGTTTATTCGTTTAGTATGTTATTAGAGTAAGACCTCCTAGGGACTCAAAAGAGCATCTGCTCCTCAGCGACATACTCCGAGAGCGACTCACGAAGCATACCGATGTAGCGTCCACTAGCGTCATAATGATGTCGATAGAGTAGCTGATTGGCTAGGAAGACTCCGCCTTGCGCTGCCTGGCATAGGTAGCGGATAGCCTCCGTGCGATGATGGGGTTGTAGCGGATCTGTCAGTAGCATCCGCCCTATCTCATAGCACGCCTCGGGTATACCTGCCTCAGCAGCTCGCTCCCACAGGCAGACGACACGAGAGCTGTAGCAGTCTCCATCTTGATGATACCACAGCTTGCCTAGCAGGTAGCACGCTTCGGGAGCATCTTGCCTAAAGGCTGCCGTGAGCCAGTACTCCACACGATCCATCTGGACGAAGAGCCCACCCTGAGCATAAGCCCTAGCGAGTGCTATCTGCGCCTCCACGAGTCCCGCCTCGGCAGCCGCCTCTAAGTGATAGAGATACTGCTCGTGACTACGTACCACGCCCAAGCCTCGCTGGTACATTTGCGCTAAGAGGAGATGAGACTGCGGATGCCCTAGCTGAATAGCCATACGCAAGCAGTCGCTCGCCTCTCGGTAGTTCTTCCTCAGTCCCGTCTGCGGATTTGTCAAGTGTAGTGCCAGAGCATAGAGATCCTCCACGTTTCCCCGCAGCGCTACTCTCTGGCGCAGATAGCGTCTCAGACAGGTTTGTGCGACCCTATCGGAGTGCGGCTGATAGAGCTTAACTAGGTAGTCGATCGCTGGGAGCGAGTCGTGACGAGCCGCACGATGTAGCCAGTGTAGACCCTCTGTCTGAAGGTGCTTAAGATTGTCAGTCGGGGTCTCTAGAGCTTTCTGCAGAAGGCTATAAAGCTTGCCAGAGCGCCTTGTATCAACGACAAGCTTGAGCTGCTGCGTCATCAAGGCAAAGAGCTGCTCGCAGTCGATACCGCCAGCCACGGCACTGGTCGTCTGTGGCGAGAGTAGGTCTGAGGTAGGCTCTTTGGGCTTAGGCGACATGGATCAAGAGACATAGAGGAGCAGTCCCTTGAGATACTCCCCCTCTGGGTAAAAGATGTTGATCGGATGACAGGGACTCTGTCCCAAACGCTTGAGGATGCGCACCTCACGCCCCGCAAGTGTGGCAGCCGTCATCACCGCTAGGGTAAACTCCTCCATCGTGACGGCCTGCGAGCAGCTAAATGTGAAGAGCAGTCCACCACGGGCGATCGCTCTGAGTGCTAATTCGTTTAATCGACGGTACCCGCCCAGCCCTTGCTGCTTATGGTTGCGCTGCTTGACAAAGGCGGGGGGATCTAGGACGATAAGGTCGTAAGCACCCGTCTCGATAGCAGATAGGTAGTCAAAAGCATCAGCCACAACCGCTTCGTGTCTCTGGAGCGTCTCTGGGTCAGAAGAAAAGTTGATCGCCACACTCTCCTCGCAGAGTGAGATAGCCCGTGCAGAGCTGTCTATCGAGACGACACGCTGGGCGCCCCCTCCGAGTGCATAGACGGAGAAGCCACCCGAGTAGCAGCATATATTGAGGACATTGCGCCCCCGAGCGTAAGACTCGACAAGACGTCTGTTGTCACGCTGGTCCACGAAGAAGCCCGTCTTCTGTCCCCGCTCCCAGTCTGGCATAAAGCTGTAGCCGTACTCCTGCACCGTACGATTGTATTCAGCCGAAGGAGCCTTGCCTAGGTAGCCATTCGGCATAATCCAGTCGCTAGGGGTCTGTGCGGGGAGCGTCTCAACAGACTTGTCGTAGACGTAGTGCACAGCTAGCTCGGGCAGTTCGCACAGCACCTCAGCGATCAACTGACGTAGTGGGTAGAGGCTCAGCGCATGTATCTGTATCACCGCCACCTCTCGGTAGATGTCGATGACTAGCCCTGGTATGAAGTCACTCTCGCCATAACACAAGCGCCAGCAGTCTGTCTGCCTGTCGTCTTGGCTATGGAGGAGCGTCTTGCGCAGCTGATGCGCTTGACTCAGACGTGTGGTAAAGAATGTGCGCCACTCCCCTATCTCCTCCTCGCCAAAAGTCAGCATACGTACGGCTATCGTCCCGCCCTCGTAGACTCCTTGCCCCAATCGCAGAGAGCCATCGTGGTTGAAGATAGTCACTATCGATCCCAGTGGTATGCTCTCCTTGCTACGTTGCAGTGCGCCCGAGAAAACCCATGGATGATGTCTGAGGAGAGGCTCCTCACGATGAGGCTTGAGGTATAACTGGTACATAGGGGTGGTGGTAGGTTGTAGCTCTTGTGGTAAAGTCCTAGGCAGGCTGCTCAGGGCAGAGCCCGAAATGGTGAAGTAGTGGCATAGGCTCTGACTCTAGACGATGATAGATACGGAGACAAGCGTATGCATCTAGCGCTGCGTAGCTCTGCTGTGCAGGCGTTAGTGTAGTCGCCTCCCAGTTGCTTAGCTGGGCACGCTTGCTAATCTTCTCGCCGAAGAGTATCGCATAGATCTTCTGCAGACCCAAGTCTTGGATACCATAGGCGGGTGTGAGACGCTGCAGGTCGACGAAGCCTCGTGGCTGTAACTCTTTCGAAAACCTCCTCAACTGTCTCCGATCCCCGCAGAGGTCTAGTCCCACCTTGAGTATATCCTCACGCTCTAGTAGTCCTTGTAGCCGAGGCGGAATGCCTATTTTGTTGATCCTAAAGAGGTAGCAGCAACTCTCGCTCGATAGCTGAACAAGTGCTACAGACTGACGCTCATACTTCTTAAAGACAGGCTTAGACTCCGTGTCCATACCGATTATAGCACA
>QWCE01004716.1_pt1 | contig 13172 bp, 7 predicted proteins | sample 1972531 | NCBI WGS metagenome assembly QWCE01 (sample SAMN09866716, study PRJNA288562) | Human gut metagenome isolate term4_stool, whole genome shotgun sequencing... | reverse complement strand
CATCGACAGCATCGACCTGAGCACGTCCCACGGTGTGCGAAATGCCGCTATGCTGGAGCTGCTCTACAGCTGCGGTCTGCGGGTCAGCGAGTGCTGCGAACTACGTTTTCAGGACCTCTCCCTCGAGCACAAGTACCTCCGTGCGATGGGAAAGGGGAGCAAGGAGCGACTCATCCCCATGTCTGACACGGCGGTGGCGCGGATCATGGACTACATCCCGATCCGACAGGAGATCCAGGAGAAGCCAGGCTGCCGCGACTTCCTCTTCCTGAGCCGGCTCGGTCGACCGCTCTCGCGGCAGATGGTATTTATGGTGATCAAGGAGCTGGCCAAGGAGGTGGGCATCCAGAAGTCGATCTCTCCACACACACTGCGTCACTCCTTTGCCACCCACCTGCTAGAGGGCGGCGCCTCCCTCTCCGCCATCCGGGACATGCTCGGCCACGCCGACATCGCCACGACGGAGATCTACACCCACGTCGAGCTCACCGGCCTCCGCGACGAGATCCTCACTCACCATCCCCGCAATAAGTAGCCAAGTCCGGATCCGGATTATTGCTGTCCGATAAAGCGTGATCCTCATCCGTACCCCCCTACTCACAGCCACACGGGCAGTCAAGTCTGAAAGGGGAAGAGGAGCTGTACATCTATAGGACAGTACAGCTCCTCTCCATAGACCGGTCAGCGCAGGTTACTCTGCCGGACCGGATAGATAATAATGTGTGATGTGACTACCGCTTATAGCGCCCCTCTCGGAGATCCTGAAGAGTGGGATTGTACCCACACTTGGTGACCGTCCAGCCATTATCTGGGATCACGCCACTCTCCACTGCAGTCCTGACCCCTGTGTAGTCGGTTAACTGACTAAAGCCGGAAATCGTGATTTTCCCAACGTGCGTGAGGGAGGAGAGGTCGGGGAGAGTAGTCATAGCATAATTGGGAAACGAATTGTACCCCAGTGCTAAAGTCTGGACCTCAGAGAGCACTGGGAGGAGAATCTCCTTAAGTCCGCCCGACCAGAGCGTGAGGGACTCTGCCTTCCTCAGCTTCGGTAGACTGACAGACACCATCGCATCACCACCAATGACAGAAAGCTTACCCACCTCCTCAAGTGAGGGCGCGGAAAAGGGACCATAGTTATTGGAAGCGAGGGAGATCTCGCCTGTGACTACCCTAAGTGAGGCAGGGAGGCTGATTGCACTGGTGAGCTGGAAGGGATTGTCAAAGATAATCTTCTTGCATCGCTCCAGCCCCTTGATGACCGGAATGGAGGTCTTACCGGACTGGGCGTAGGTGAGCTGCTCGATCTCGCTCGGGAGGAGGACGGTGCACTCATCTGTGCAACCAACGACTTTCACATTTTTCACTCCCTTAAGTGGTGAGAGATCAAAGGTGAGCCCCTTGCCCTCGTCTACGGGCATTAAGACCACCTCTGTCACACGACTAAGCTTAGGGAGTGACTCTTTACTGAAGAAGGGGAGAGAGATACTACTCCTGACCTCCTCCAGTGCAGGCAGACTATAGGATCGGAGTGTGGCTGACAGCACCAAGTTCCCTACGACCCGCAGGGAGGGAAGAGAGAGCTCCTCCATAGCAACGAAACTCATCAGACTCAAACGATCTGTCACCTCTGTCAGCTTAGGTAAGGTGATGGATCGGATCAGCTCGTTGTTGCTGGACGGAGAGGAGGAGTAGGAGGCGTACAGTAAGCTTCCCGCCCGGGTGAGTTCTGGTAGCTCAAGGGAGGTGAGACCGGGCAGTCCCCCAAGACTCAGCTCACCTCCGACAGTAGTAAGAGAGGAGAAATCAACCTGAGTCACCTTTTGGAAACCCTCTATAGTGAGGTCACCCTCGCAAGTCTTTAGCTTGGGGAGACTGAGGGAGGTGATGGGTCCCGGCTCCTCCTGACCATAGGCCGGCTCGTCCTCAAGGTAGAGGCTACCCACCCTCTCGAGGCTTGACAGGTCCAGGATCGCCGAGCGACATGTGCTGAGACTCAGCATCTCCGCCTCGACCAGCGATCCAAGCTTGATAGCACTCACAGAGTCGGCCTCAAATAGCAGAGCCCCCAGGCTGTGTAGCTCCGGCAGGTCAATGATGCGCAGACTATCTGAGCGGATCTTACCACCATAGCCGGTAGACTTAATGTCCCCACCGACATACTTAAGCGAGGGAAGTCTGACAGCCCTCACCCGGTTGATACGATCTGTCTCAAAGACTATGTCCGTGACACGCTCCAAAGAGCTGAGCTCAAAGAGCTCCCCAACATAGCTGTCTCTGATGATGACGCTTCCTCTCACCTCGCGGAGACCTGCAAGAGGGGCAAGGCTTGTGACCTGTGAATTCTCCTCTGACGGACTATTCTTCTTGACCTTCTCACCGATGATCAGACTGCCATTGAGGATCTCTACTCCACGTGCGGCGAAGGCCTCCACCTCAGCATCAGACTTCAGGAGGACATCCTCGGTAGCCTCCTTAAAGAGAAGTGTGGGACGATAGGTGTAGGCTCGCTTTGCCCCGGAGTAAGAGGTGATCTCAAACTTTGTCTCCAGAGACCAGTCCTTTACTGTCTCCGGTCTGGGAGCAATGATAGCATGCTCGCTGATGTGGTAGACCGGATTGAGACCGGACTGAAGCGAGCTCGGCGGGAGATCGATGCGGATCTCTTCACCCGAAATACGGGCTGTGTAGATCTCGCCATCAGCAGACTGAAGCGAGAAGTCCAATAGGTAGTCGTCACTTCCCGAGAATGGAGTGTCTCTCTCACATGCAGTGAGAAGGAGCAGCGATACAATCAGGGAGGCACAGAGACTTAGTGTATATCGTGCATTCATCTTATTCTTGTCTATATGTGTGTATGGTGAGATGCATCATTACCTATTAGTGAACCGACCCGCCTTGAGATCATCAAGGGAGGGATTGTATCCACACTTGGATATAGAGAGGGAGGTGAGGGATCCGCTCTCTACCGCCCTCTTAAGGAAGCTGTAGTCCCTAAAGGCGCGGTACTTACTGATATGCACCCTCTGTACCTCCTTGAGGCTTGAAAGAGAGCTGAGATCCTCCATAGCGTCATTATGGACAGTGTAATAGATGCAGTCAAGCTTGAGCTCATCGACCCTCCGGAGCTTGGGCATATCCAAGGTCTTAAGGGTGACACTATTGGCTCCCACACCATCCGCCTCTGTCAGGAGGGGACAGGAGAGAGTGTGGACATCCGTCACGGGATGGAGGTCCTCCTGCTGGTAAAACTGAGTGATATAACTCAGGTATATGTTGGCCCTCTTCCGGGTTTTGTCACCCTCAAGAGCATGGACGGTCGTGAGTGCCGGGAAGGAGACCTTCTCTACCATCGCAACGCTGACCTCAAGCTTCCGAGATATCGTCTCAATGCCAGGGAAGGAGAGTTCCTTAGTACTCTTTTTCGTCCAGTAATTATTGTAAGAGAATTCCCCCACATGCTTGAGGCCCGTGACTGCAGTAAATGCATCTGTCCCGGCATCCTCAACACTGCTGACGTAAGAGAAGCCCTTGAGGCGCACCACGTCCATCGACTCGGGAAGAGCTAAGGAGGTAAGGTGAGGGGCATCGGTGATCACGAGCTCCGTAATACCCGTATGGGAGAGATCAATCCCCTCGTGTCCCTGATAAGTATCTATCACAATACTCTTGACGGCCGTAAGAGCCTCAAGCGTCAATCCCAAATTAAAGAGATTGGAGACTTTCATGACACTCAGCTTCCCACCGACCTTAGTCAAGGGTATATCTGATAGGCTCTTAAGACCAGCCTGGGAGATCAAGAAGTCCCCTGTCACCTCACTCAGCTTTGGGAGGGAGAGACGGACAAGCTGTGGCACATTGGACAGCTCCACATTCTCCGCCGTGACGAGAAGGGGTAGCGACAGATCTGTCATCTTGGGCGAGGATATAGAGACAGAGCCCACCTCCTCAAGGGAGGGGAATGATACATTCAGTAGCGACTCAGAGGCCTTGATGGAAAGGGTCCCGGAGACACGCCCAAGACGACGCACCTTGAGATCAGAGAGCATGGGCGCTGTGGAGATAGTCAAATCCTTACTTACCGACTTAAGTACCGGCAGATTGACGAAGCTGAGGATAGGACAATTCATGACGATGAGGCTCCCGCTAGTGGAGAGACCGGGTAGTAGCAGCGAGCGCATCGACTTACTCTGCAACTTAAGTGTACCCTCGACTTGCTGCAGAAGAGGGAAGTGTACCTCCTCAAGGACGTCACTCTCAAGAGATATGTCCCGGTGTACCACCCGCAAGGATCTCAGCTCAGCTTTCTTGAGCTCCTTGGCACTCCGTATGACGAGACTGCCGACCTCAGAGACATTTCGGAGCCCCGTGAGGTCTGTCCCCTTGAATGTAGGATTGATGACAATGCCTTGCTCCACCTTGGTCAGCGCTGTGAGCGGCGTAATGTCTGAGATGGAGTCCCGCCCTGTAGCAGCTCCAATGATCAGATTTCCTCTCACCACACCGGTGTGAGTTGCCCCAAAGGCCCTCACCTCTGCATCGGTAGTGAGACGTACATCATACTGGGACGTGGGGTGATCGGTGATCACTCTCAGGATATAGGAGCGTCCCTTGCCGGAGGCAGAGGTAACCCTGAAGACTTGATCCTCCCTCCAGTCGCGGACCCTCTCCGGAGCGGGGAAAATGGTCGCATTCTCACTCAGTAGATACCTCGGCTTAGCGTCTGTGAGATCCACTCCGACCGGGATGGTGATCACCAGCTTGCTCTCGCCCTCAGTGTAAGCCGGATACTCCTCTCCCCCCAGAGTGAGGGCAAAGCTGAGTATGCGATTGTCTCCCTCAAAGTCCGGCATATCCTCTTTGCAACCGGACATGAGGAGCATAATGATTGTAAAAAGGAGGATCCCGCCACTTGTGATGAATCTATTTCTCATATCTCTTACTTGCTTGATGGTACTTGGACGTCAATGAACTTGAAGCACTCGGTGGATACTTCCCCAAGCCATCCGGACTTGGTATTCAGTCCCGTGACGACCTTGACGAAGTCGATATACTCCAGATGTATGGGCTTCCCGTTGGAGTCCATGGCATCCTTGATCCTGAAGTGATTGGCATTAGGTGCTGCGCCGTAATTGATATCATCGGTCAGTCGATCTATCGGGCTGAAGTTGTCCACATACCCCCACTCGTACTCAGGATTGATCCAGTAGGTGCCCTGACCGGACTGGTCAAAGTTGGCACTCTTAAGACGAGTCCCCCTGAGGACATATCTATTCGGCTTGACCCATATTGGATAGTAGGAGTCTTGCTGGTGGAAGTTGAGCCAGTCTATCTCTCCGGTGTTACCCATATTGTCTGCCCAGAGGACATTTGATCGGGCCGTTGCAGGACGGAAGTAAGTCACCTCATAGTCCTGTATAGTCCCCTCCTTACCGGTCTCACTACCTCTGAGTTCATACCAGTTGTCATCCGGGAGACCATTTCCATTCTCATCCTGCATAACCCACACAATGCCCGGCTCAGAGCTACCCTTGAAGGAATTGCCCATTACAGCGAAGTCGTACCCCTTGAAAGCGCCGGTATTGGGGATACTGTGGTCAAATCCAACGACGAGGTATCCTCCAAACCCACCCAGTGAGACATAGACATCCTGTGACAGTCGCTCCTCAGCATACTTGATAGCATCATCCATAGTGTGAGCACTGTATCCCTCATTGACAAACTGTCCCGGAGCGGCGAGGAACTCGTAGACCTTGCCCCCGTACTTACTACTCTTCGCAGGATTAAAGCTTCGGAAGTGTGCATCGGGCTCTCCCACCTGCACCGGTATGATCGACTCTCCCGCTCTCTCTTTCTTCGCTCCGCTTGGATCTGTCTTGTAGGCGCAGACCTTCACCTGCAGGGCCCCCACCCGGGTGGGCGTATAGACGAGTATCGGCCCGGTCTGACCCTCAATCACCTGTCCGTCCACGGACCACTCATAGGAGATGTTTTTCGTGGTGGTGATCCGGGGCTCTATACGGAGCGGACGACCTACCGTGCCGGAGTGCTGCGGATAGGGGAAGCTTATCTCTAGTGGTATGGAGGGGACCACCACCACCTTGACCAAGTAGTCGTCCTCACCATCATCATTCTGAGTAAAGAGGTGGACGAAGTGTACGCCCTCCTTGTCTGGTCGGAGCTCAAAGACCGGCTCGCTGGAAACCGCCTTCCCATCAAGCTCCCAGGTATACTTGATATTCTCCGTATTGGCTATCTCGGGGGTGAGCGTCAGAAGCTCCCCTGTCTCAGCCAAGATGTCATTGCCCTCCTTCATCCCGATGATGGGTAGCTCGAGGTCAATAACCTTTACAACGATCTCCTGCCATGCTGTTCCGTCTGCTGTCGAGACGCTATACTTGATGGTGTAGTCTCCGGTGATGGGGAAGGAATACTCGAGGTTCTTCTCTGTCGAGATGACCCTACCGTCCAGCTTCCAGGAGTAGATCGTATTAATGTTGTCATTAGACACCTCAGGTGTGATCAGCAGCTTGCGATCAGGCTTGATGGTGTACGTCTTCTCCATAGTGATCGTAGGTGGCATCTTTGACTCGATGTCCCTGCACCCAGAGAGGCCGCCTACTAAGAATAGGAGCATAGTAAGCAGCAGATTGGCTTGAAGAGTCTGTTTCATGGGCATGAATGAGTTATTTGTGATACAGGAAGGCAAAGTGCCCGGGAATATCCCCGGTGTCGGTCTTCCACTTGAGGTATCCGTCCTTGCCGTAGCAACGCAAGTCTCCAGGCGTTACGTAGTCAAGGGCGTCTGTGATGTATATATCTTTATTGATAGGATTGACCGCTATACCATAAGGTATGCGTATGTCCTCCTCCGTGTGATCCTTGATGAAGTTGGTGGAGGTGAGCTCGTGGGTGCGTATGTCAAATGTCCCATAGGTGATGGTATTTTGCTGGGTATTATAGCTCCAGTCAACGGCATAGAAGTAGGCCTTGTCTGTCTCGTAGTCGATGTAGAGATTGGTGACCGCCTTGCTAAGAGTATCAATGACCTGGTCGGTCTTAAGGTCGATGAAGAAAAGCCTCGATGGATGATCATAATAGTCTCCTCTGCTGGTGACGATTAGCTCCTGTGGTCCATTACTATCCTCAGACAACTTCCCCTTACGCAGTCGGTGGAGGTTAATGTCCACATCAATCTTCCTCTCTTGAGTAAAGGTATTGAGATCAATGACGGAGATCGTATGGTCGTAATTGGGGAACATATAGCCACCGGAGTTGGCTACATACAGCTTCTGCCTATTCTCCTTACGGTCGTACCAGATCACCATCTCCTCCGGCTGATAGCCTACATTGCAGGTCCGGGTGACCTCCAGCGTGGTAGTGTCGATCTCTGCGACATAGCCGACACGGGCGTTTTGGTCAAATTTCACCGGTGCCACATATGACGAGGCGTAGGCCTTACCATTAGCTTCATTGAATATGATGTACCTCACGTTGGGGATCTTGATCATCCCGATATGCCTGGCTGTGCGTGCATCCATCACTTCGATGAAATTGGAGACATTGATCACGGCGTACAGCTTACTACCGAAGATCCCAATGTCATTGCCGACGTCACCCAGCTCCTTGACCATATGAGGATTAGCTTCCGCATAGACATTCCGATGGTACACCCCGGTGCTCAGATCACAGTAGTCGAGAGTCGCCTTGTTACTCCCCATATTACCCTCGTTTAGGAGATAAAAACCTCTCAGATCCTTGTAGTCCTCGTGAGGGATATTGAGCTCATTGGAGACGACGGGCAAGATCTCATACTCCCCTCGGCAGCCTACGAGAGTCAGGCTGCAGATAAGTAGTAGTGCGATAGTATGTGTAAGTCTCCGGATCATGGCAGTATTTCTTAGAGGATCAGCGCAATAGTAAGCTTATAATTACGTCCCGGCATCGGGTAATTCAGCACCACATCATAGTGCTGATCAAAGATGTTATTGATATCCACGGAGGTCCTAATAAGCCCCTTCCCGCCAAAACCGGTGAAGGTCTTCCGGAAGGAGAGATCGCTTGTGTACCATGGGAGCATACGACTATTCACATCGTTGTACTTAGCATTGTATCGTATGCCGGTATAGATGAAGCTGTAATTCACGCCCCAACTCTTGTAGTCCATCATCGTCGTGAAGGAGCCACTGTGCCTGGGAATGTAGATGATCTGGTGTCGATAGTTCTTGTCCTCACTCGAGGTGACATCAATGGCACTCTGGTACGTGTAGCCGGCTCGGCAAGATAGGGCGAAGTCCGGTAGGAGCATTGTCCCGAGAGAGGCATTGAGCTCCAGACCGGTGACCTCCACCTGTCCGAGATTGAGCATCATCCAGCGAAACATATTCCCTGCCGGGACGGCGATGATCTTATCAGTGACGTGATTTAGGTACGCCTCTGCCTTGAGATCGACTTTCCGCAGCCACCCCTCGGAGCGCTCCAGATCGTAGTGTACCCCGAGACTGAGCTGTCTGGTGTACTCCGGCCTAAGGGCAGCATTGCCTATAAATGTGTAGTACAGGTCATTGAAGGTCGGCATCCTGAAGATGCGCTTGTAGAAAGCATCGATGGTGAGATCGTGCTCCTCCCACGGCTTGAAGGAGAGAAAGACGGAGGGAGTGAAAATGTCCTTCGGTGGGGCAGCTGCATTTCTCTTTACCGTCTCCCGGACAATCGTCTCAAGACCGCTGAGCTGGAGTGTCAGCAAGGATCCCCAGCGGAGCTGTGTCGCCAAGGCGATGAGGGCGGTGTGTCGTGTAGGCTCGGAGAAGTTGACTAGATTGGCCTTCATCATATTATACTGGTAGTCCGTCGAGAGACTGATATGCCACCAGGGGCGTATACGGAGTAAGTTGGCCGCTGATAGGTACACCTCATGCTGCAGGTACTCGTTGTCCACATAGGTGGGGCTGGTCCACTCATCATCGATATATCGGGTGTAGTCATTGGCATACTTGACATTAAGCTTCAGGGCATAGAGATCGGAGAAGTCCATACTGTACTTACTCTGGACGAAAGCGTTCTCATCAGTGAGCCGCTGCCCGTGCTTAAAGACATTTCTGATGATGGGACCGGGCAGACCTCTGTGAGACTGGTAGTAGTATCCGTGTATGTCCCATGCTCCACTCTCGAGGGTCTTGTAGAGAGATGCCTCTACACGATAAGCTGTGATATCGCTATTCTCTCGGTATGCAGTGGTGTCGTATGCCGTCACTCCGTCTTGGAACAGTCGTCGGTACTTAAAGGGGTAATTGCCGCGAGATCGGACGACCTCGGCGTTGGCACCTATGGCATAGTGCCGAGGCAGTTTACGCTCCCAGAGGATGGAGGATGATAGGTAGCCGAATGAGCCACCCCTCGCTGTAAGTCGGAGATTACTCTCCTTACCATCAATGAAGCTCGGATTACGTGTCTTGATGTATACAGAGCCGGCACTGCCAAAGTCCTTAGCCGGCTGGAAGATCATACTCCTCTGACCATTGTAGAGGGAAATGGATGCGATGTTGTCCATTGAGAATTTCCCGAGGTCGACTTGTCCGTTTTGGGCGTTTCCCACCTCTATCCCGTCATAGAATATCCCGACATGCTGGGAGCCCATACCTCTGATATTGATCGTCTTAAGTCCGCCAATACCTCCATAGTCCTTGATCTGTACACCCGAGAAGAAGCGCACCGCATCCGCTATAGAGAATGTACTCATCCGCTGCAGTGAGGGTCCCTCAAGCACCTGTCCCCGGATCACCTCTTGTCTCCGGATAGTCTCCTGCACGACCACTTCGGGGAGGCGAAAGAGCGTATCCGAGAGACTGCTCTGTGCCGAGAGACGGCAGGAGCAGGTGACAGCGTACAGTAGGAAAAGCAGGACACCTATAGACCTTCTCTTTATCACCACTCTGACTCTCTTCGCTCTACTTGTGCCTGCACTCCTAACCAAAGGAATGCAGGCTATTGATCTATCGGTTACTTATTGATCCACTCATTCGTGAACCGGTAGTAGAAGTCCACGCCCGCCGGGCTAGCGCCCTCTCTCGAGCCGTAGAAGAACTCCCCTACAGGAGCAGGCTGGTCACCGACAGTGTAATTGAATACCGTACTTGTGGTATAGTCCTTGGAGGTCCCTATCCACAGCTTCCCGGTATACTTATCGACACCCATATATCCGTAATTGACATAAGGGGTGATGATGTACTGACTGTCAAAGGTGTCGGTCTCATAATTGTACCGAGCGGCCGTATAGGAATTGAACTCTGAGGTACCCCTGAAGTAGAGGTAAGGATCAGTGAAGGATGCACAGGCACCTATGTTGGGTGACCATGTGGCAATGGGGAGTGTGATCTGTGCTGGAGCCTCTGCTTGATCGATGATATTCCCCTCCTTATCCAGCTCCACGATCAGCGGGTTAGAAGTGAATTGAGCTCCCCACTGCATATTTCCGGTAAAGGTGCCGGCAAAGAATGCAAATAGGTTCCCATTGGCACCCTTGACCACGTCCTTACACTGCCGTCCCTCCATCTTCACCGTCTTGATGACCTTTGATGTCGTGGGGTCCAAGATGCTTACGCCGTGACCATGAGCGAAGTAGATCTTCCCCTTGGAGAGGATCATTCTGGCCTTGATGGCATTCTCTTTTGTCCAGAGACCATAGGTTCCCTCAATGTCTTCGGAGATCTTTTTCACCTTATCGTCTGCCAGGGTGATCTCTCGCATACCGCCCGTTCGCTCATAGTCAGACGAGCCATACTGGATGAAGATCTGAGTGGGACTGGTGACGATCAGGTGCTGAGGCCATGCATGGGCACCATTGGCCTTAGGATCGGTGATCGGGATGTCAAGGGCATCCTTGCTGAGCATCTTCATCGTCTTGAGATCACAGATGACGAGCCTTCCCTCTCCGCCAAGATCCTTACGCGTACCATTCTGAGTGATGAGATAGACCTTGTCCTTGTAGATGAACATATCCTGCACCACATTGCCAATCGTCTTGCCGGGATTAGCGTTGCGGAAGATGTGCCGGTACTCTCTCCCTTCCCCATCGTAGTACATCAGCATACCATTGGAGTCGGTCATATTACCCTCCACGACGACGAAGACACCCCTCGGGTCGGTAAAGTCTGCCACTCTCACATCCATAGAGGATCGGTAGAGCCTCCCGTCTGCATCCACTCCCTCCACGATGATGATCCCGCCGGAGCAGTAAGAGCCCGATGCCGGAGGAGTTACTTCTATGGCGAGGGGGAAATTCTGACCAATGCGGACTGTCCAGCCATCAGGCTGCTTGGCGATAGTCAGGTCTTGGATGCCCTTAGCATCCAGCTTGAAGGATCGTGTCTTCTCTCCGTACTCAAAGGAGTGGTACGGAGCTCCCTTTGGCTCTTCAATATGAAGATGAGTAGCCCCGGCTATCGTCAGGGTGAAGGACTCTCCTCCGGCGAGCGTGAAGACAACCACGCCCTCTCTCTTGTCGACTCTGACATCCTTAAAGAAGGAGTCTCCCTGAGCTTTGACCTCTTTCCCATCTGGGTCTTTCAGTCTCTCTCCGTCAATAGTCCAGAAGCCATCACTGTCAATGGCAATCGAGGGTGAGTGTCCAGGGGTGCCGGACTCTCCGGGAGCACCCGGAGCGCCATCATTGCCTGTGACGGGGATCTTATTGCCCTCCTTATCCGTCAGGAAGACCTGCGTCCCGTCAGGCTGGATAAGCACCCAGTAGAAGCGGGCTCCCTCCTTGGCTATGCTGACCTCAGCGGGCTTTCCGTTTCGGATCTCAATGGGCTGTGCATTGCCACTGAGGGTAATCTTCCATCCCTCATTATCTGGAAGAGGGGTCACACCGGTGATCACATTCCCTTTGGATAGTGCATCTACTATAGTCTGTGCAGATGTGATCTGATCTCTCAGTTGCTTGAGCTCTGTTTTAATCTTGTCAACCTCCTTCCAGAGACCACTGTCGTCATAAGAGCAACCGAAGGCTATCACAAGGACAGCCAACAGCGACAAGACTCGACCTGTATTTTTTGTCATACTCTACTCAGTAAGATGATATAAAAGTTAAATAAACTCCTCCTGTGTGGGGTGAGGATGTGGTCGGTGAGCGATTGAGTACAATCAGCACCCTCTACGTCAAAGCGGGAAAAACACACCGATGATGGAGCTCCTCATTCCCCGAAGCTCACATCTCATATACTCGTGGCAGGTCTTCCGGCTTGCTTCCTCCCCCTCACATCCTTCCCATTACCATAGTGGCAACAGTGGATCTAATAGAGTGTGCGGGAGCTTCATAGTGAAGCTTACGGCAGTGGGTCTGCTCAGGTTTTGCACCTGATTCCCTTTTCATCGTCTTACCCTTAGACACAAGGCAGACGACACCAGAGTATGTGTTTGCAATATTAGCTATTTTTTTATTCCCCACAAATGAGATCCCAGAATAACAACCCATTGATGGCTCATCGTAGGTATAAGAGTACCATCTGATGTATTTAGAGATCCCCTCAACTCACTATTCCTCAGATGGGCGAATCTGCACGTGTGGCTAATGAAATGAGAGTAGGTGAGGTAGCCGATCTTACGGGGGAGTAACCGCAACTACACCTCCTACCACACCTCTACTCATTTGAGGAAAGCTTTGACTTGTATTGACCACAGTCACCCGCCACAACTATCCACCGAGACGTACACAACTATCCACCGAGACGTACACAACTGTGCGCATAGCACGTAGGCAATAGTATTCTCTGTCAGAGCCGGTCCGGCGTCTGCCGGAGGTGCTGACGGTGGAGGAGATCGACCGGATCATCGACAGCATCGACCTGAGCACGTCCCACGGTGTGCGAAATGCCGCCATGCTGGAGCTGCTCTACAGCTGCGGGCTGCGGGTCAGCGAGTGCTGCGAGCTACGTTTTCAGGACCTCTCCCTCGAGCACAAGTACCTTCGTGTGATGGGAAAGGGGAGCAAGGAGCGACTCATCCCGATGTCCGACACAGCGGTGGCGCGGATCATGGACTACATCCCGATCCGGCAGGAGATCCAGGAGAAGCCGGGCTGCCGCGACTTCCTCTTCCTGAGCCGGCTCGGGCGACCGCTCTCGCGGCAGATGGTATTTATGGTGATCAAGGAGCTGGCCAAGGAGGTGGGC
>QWCE01004699.1_pt1 | contig 13235 bp, 13 predicted proteins | sample 1972531 | NCBI WGS metagenome assembly QWCE01 (sample SAMN09866716, study PRJNA288562) | Human gut metagenome isolate term4_stool, whole genome shotgun sequencing... | reverse complement strand
TTTTGTGCAAATAAAAACCGAGAAATATTTCTCGGGCAATGCAACAAAACAGTTGTAATTTCAACTATCTTCTTCCATCCAGACTTTACTGTCGGTTTCGGAATCTCACCGAATCATGCAAACTTTATTTCTTGCTATGCTCTTGAAGTTTGGCAATCAATAAATAGAGTTCATTGCTCGCGGACTTTACCGCCGGTCGGGAATTTAACCCTGCCCTGAAGATTTTATTAAGTTTATACATAGATTATAGCACAAAGAAATCTTTATTCAAGTATATGCAAAGAGTTTTTAGGAGAACTTGAAATTATATTATCTGTCTATTTTATTCGAGATGGCGATGGAAAGTGAATTTAAGCCAAAATAGAAAAAACTGTTAATAATTTACAAAAAATAGTTGACGTTATATGGGGAAGAGGATATACTCTAGAAAACAGATGGAAATATGTGGAAAATAAGATGCGGAAGGATGGTGGATTTTATGATTTTTAATAGTATCATTGCTACTCAATTAAAATTAAAAGAGAAAGAAAAGAAGAGTAGTAATTCTGATAATATGCAATTTGCCGCTGAGCCAATAGCTGGAAAACGGAAAACTTTAAAAATAGGGTTATACTCCATAGATAGTTCATATGAGATATCTCTTCTATCTATCGTAATGCTCGATAAGCTTTATAACAAATATAAAAATAGTTGCATATATGTATGTAATAAACCTTTCTCACTGCTGAAAAAGACATACTTTGGGCATGCATCGGCGTATGTAAGCAAAGACGATATGAAGAAACTAGCAAAACTGTTGTTTTATATGGATGATAGTGAGTTTAAGGAAAGGTTACATCTGATAGATAGAATAAATAATATGGACTATATATTTGCCTACGGTGCAGATAAACTCCTTGGTAATCCAACCCAAAATGGGACCATGAGACTTTTGGATTGGATAAGTTCATCAGAGGTTTACGATTATATTTTTTATGATATCGGGGATAATCTCGATTTGGACAGTATAGAGACATTGAGAGAATGCGATGTAATTATAAGAGGTAATAGAAAGTTCCCGGGCAATATTGACACTTTGGATCTTAATGAGGAGAAGATAATTGATTTAATTTTTGATGAAAAAACTGAAAGTGATATTGCATTTTATGCTAGCGATATAGATAAGGTTTCGTGTGTAAGTGACGGTGATTTTGAATATACGGTTCAATTCAATAATGATCTTGAATTCTTAATTAATAATTTGATTAATAACGAAGAAAGGAGTAAATCACTTGTCAATTGATAAAACTGAAGAGATAGTTCGCACTGTTAAAAATTGGCTGATGATTGAATCGATAAAAAGAGAAATTGAGGAGGATGAAATCAATGAGTATATAGAGAAAAATCTGTTTGAACTATGTCCGAATCTTTCAATACAGGAAATGAAGAAGATAAGAGATAGAGTGTTTTTAAGGCTTAAGTATCCATTAGGCATACTGGAACCCCTTGTTTCTGACAGTAAAATAAATGAAGTTATGGTTAACGGAATCAATCATATATTTGTTGAGAAAGATGGAAGAGTTGAAAGAATAGATGATGCTTTTTCAAGTGAGGACGAATTAAGGGACATCATTAGATATATTGCAGGTAGAGTGCACCGCGAATTCAATGAACTTAATCCAATAGTAGATGCTCGTCTTTCCGATGGTTCGAGAGTGTGCGGCGTATATAACAATGTAGCCGTTGGAGGACCAGCGTTAAGCATTAGGAAATTTAAAAAAGAAAAAATCGATATGGATACTATGATTGCTTATCGCTCGATAACGTCTGAGTGTGCAAAGGAACTTCAAAGTTGGGTTAAAGCAGGATACAACATATTTGTAAGTGGAGGTACCTCATCAGGCAAGACAACTTTTCTCAATGCACTTTCTGATTATATACCTTGTGATGAGAGAATAGTTGTAATCGAGGATTCGTCAGAACTCAACATGAATCAGGTGGAAAATATAGTTTATATGGAATGTAGGAATGCGAACAGTATAGGTAAGGGTGCAGTCGATATGTCAAGTCTCATTAAAACAAGTCTCAGATTGAGACCAGACAGGATTATTGTGGGGGAAGTTAGGGGAGAGGAAGTTTTCCAAATGATACAAGCTATGAATTCAGGACACTCGGGATCAATGTCAACAGGGCACGGAAATTCTGTAAAAGGAATGCTGAGAAGATTGGAGTCTATGTATCTAATGGCAATTGATATACCTCTAGATGCGATTAGAATGCAGATTTCAGAAGCTATAGATATAATGGTTCATCTAAATCGACGACGAGATGGTTCACGTGCTGTAGAGTCTATTGCGGAGCTAGTAGGCTATGAAGGAGGTGAATATCAATTAAACTATTTATATGAACTTGACGAGAATTTAAACTTAAAACCAACTGGTAATGAAATTATACATAATATAAAGATGAGAAAGGCTGAAAAAGAAAAGTATAATGAAGGGTAAAAAATTTGACCAGAAAAAATTTTCCATATTATTTTACGCAATAATTATCACCACATCGATCAGTTATCTATTGTATAAAAGTTTTATTTTTGTTTTGCTAACTCCACTTACATATCATTTTTTAAATATAGCAATTAGAAATATGAATGAGAAAAGATTAAAGAAAAAATTTAAAAATGAATTTAAGGATTTTTTATATGCATTAAGTGGTTCATTTTCAACTGGAAGACATCTTGTTGAAGCCTTGCAGGAAGTTAATGAAAGTCTAGGAAAGATGTATAGCCAGGATAGTCAGATAATGACGGAAGTTAATACTATTTTGTCACAACTTAAATTAACAGGATATGATGAGATTAAAGTTCTTGAGAATTTCAAAAAACGAAAACCGATTGAAGATGTTGTTGACTTTGTCGAAATGTACAAGTCTTGCAGAGATACTGGAGGAGATTTTGCAGGCGTGTTATCAAAGGGAGCCAATATGATTGCAGAAAAGATAACGATTGACAGAGAAATAGAGGCTATTACGTATCAAAAAAAGATTGAAGGAAGAGTTATTGGGAGTATGCCAGTGGTTTTGTTGGTGTTTTTAAATATATTTTCACCCGATTACATATTACCGCTGTATTCTGGAATTTCTGGTCGTATCATAATGACTTTGGCTCTAGTCTTGACTATATTTGCCTTCGCTATGATTGAAAGGATTACTAATATTGAGATATAAAAATAATGATTTGTATATATTACTTAAGAATAAATTAAAGAAGTATATAGAAATATTATCTGAAAAAAATAATAGAAAAATATTAATGATATCTACCATGCTTGTTCTTCTCATCCTAATATTCGAACTTGTGAATGTGTTTGTATATCAGCCAAATTGGATTATTAGTGAAGATGGAAAGAAAGTAGGGATTCAAAGATCTGATGGCAACAAAAATTTACCGATGATGGTCGAAGTTAAGAATAAAAGCGGAGTAAAAAGCTATCCAATAGATATAAAAGTTTCTGGAAACAAAAATTTTAAAAATAAAGAGAATAACAATAGCAAAGCAGCAAGAAATAAAAGACAGGATAAGGATTTTGATAAAGAAGAGCACTTAAGAATAGACTTGGGTATTCGACGCGAACTGAAAAATGAAGATCGAAAGAATAAAAAAATATATATGTTTCCAAAGCAACTTCAAGATGGAGATAGACTTATCTGGACTGTTGATAAAAAGGAAATGATTCCTAAGGCATTATTCCTATTTCCAATCATACCAGTAGGAATAGTAGTATATTCTGAAAGTGAAAAGCGAAAAATGGAAATTAATAGGATAAATTCAATAAGATGGTCAATTCCAAGTTTTACGCATCAGGTTGTTTTATACATGAATTCAGGGCTTATTACATCCGATATAATGACCAAGCTTTTTGTTAGATATTCTGAATCTGATAAGAGGAATTATCTTGAAGAAATGGTAATTAGCGCATGTAAGAATTCAGAAATTATGCATATGGAGTCAATTGCTGTATTACAAAAATATGCTGATGAATCTTCAGTTAGTGAATTTATGAGGATTATTGCTATTATTTCTGATGGACAAATAAAGGGGGTGGATATAAGAAATAAATTGGAAAATGAAAGCAAAATACTATGGCATGATAGGAAAAAAACTGCTGAAGAAAGAGGGCACGTTGCGGAGAGCAAACTTGCTGTCCCGCTATCAATCCTTCTATTGGTTCTGATGCTAATTACTGCAGCACCTGCAATGATGGAATTATAGATTTTATGATAAAGGAGGAAAAGTTAATGTTTAAGAAAATAAAAGCAAAAGTTTTAAAAAGCCCGATTGGTAACAAATCTGGAATGGAGATGGTACAAGTAGCGATTTTGATTGCTATTGCAGTCATTATAGGATTAATTTTTAAAACTGAAATTACGAGTTTTGTAAATGATACGTTTGATTCGCTTCAAGATTTTTAGTGTTATCAAGAACAAATTGGGCAGTGAACTGGTTGAGGCGACAATTGTATTGCCAATTGTTCTGCTCATAATTTTAGGAATGTTGTCATTTCTTGTTTTTTTCTTCGATTATGGGATTTCACAGTATCATACACATATGGAGCTGATAGATTCATCAAATATTTCGCCTAAATTTTTTGAAATAAATAGTATCAAAATGAAACATCAAAAAGAAATCAGAGGTCTTTCTAAGAAAACATATTTTTCTAATAAAGAAGATAGCATATATGTTTTAAATGAAGAAAATATTTTAAGGATTGGAGATGCTGCAGTTGATTTGTTTAGATAATCAAAAAAAAGAAGACAAGAGCGAGTGTGTCCTTAAAAATAATAATGGCTCATTATCTATATATCTTGCAATATTTTTTGTGGTAATAATATCTGCTTCAGTTTTTTTTATAAAAGAAGCTAAGAATAGAGCAATTGAATCTTCAACCAAATCTTTATCATCTGTATGGCTATTAAGTGAACTTGGTAAGTATGATAGACATCTTTATGAAAGGTATGGTATATACGGATTTTATGGAAATCGTGATGAAATTGTTAAAGACATAAATTATATGGCCAACTATAGTTTTAAAGGAAAGTCATTTATTAATTATCAGGGTGTCGAAGTGAATCTAAGTTCAAACTCTGTAGCCAATCCTTCTATTTTTAAAAAAGAAATAATAAAAGCTTCAGCAAGTAAACATTTTAAGGATATGTTTAACAAGGAAAAGAAGGGTGCGGGCTATGAGCCAGAGGAAGATAATCAAATAGAAGGAAAAATTTATAACGAAGCAATTTTAGCAGATCTGCCATCAAATGGGGTTAAATCATCGATAAGCTTATCTGGGTTTGCATCAAAATTTGAAGGAGTTAACTCTATAAGTAGCCTGATAAAAATTGGGAGTGAGGAGTTGCTGGTTGATACATATGCAAATTCTGTTTTTAAAAACTATTCATATAATAATAACTTAGGTGAAACTGTTTTTTCAAATGAAGTTGAGTATCTCATTTGCGGAAAGAATGAAGATGAAAAAAACAGAAAAAGAGTTAAGCATTATATTCTAGGAATAAGACAGATTGCTAATACATTTTCAATTACAAGTAATCCAGACATGAAAGATAGGGTTAAAGCCATTGCTTCTTTAACAGGTGCTGCAGAAGGAGTGACGGAGGCTTTATTAATAGAGGCCTGGGCATTAGCCGAGAGCGAAAACGATTATCAAATTATGATACGAGGTGGTAAAGTTCCATTCAAAAAAAGTTCTCAAGAATGGGCAACTCAAATTGAAAATGTTGCAGAAGGGATAGCAGAAGGATATATAGAAATGGATTATACACATGGTGAAGACTATAATCAATATCTCACTTTTTTTCTGTTTATGATAGATGAAGATGTAAAACTATTGCGAATGATGGACTTAGTTCAGCTCAATATGAAGCTAAATCATTATGATGATTTCTTGTTGAAAGAGTACTATGTCGGTCTTGATTTAATTATCAAGGTAAATAATAGAGAAGTTGCGGTTTCAAAAACATATTATTAGCCGTTTAAAAATATCGAAAGGATGTATGGTTTGTACAGTAATATTAAAAATAAAGTAATTGAAATATACGAAAAAAAGGGTTCATACTTAGTTGAAGCTGCAATAATTTTACCTATTTTCATATTGGGGTTGATTGCTATTATTTCTGTCATACCAGCCATTTCAAAGGCCGAGCGAGTTGTATATCAGGCTTGTGATGAAATGAGGCTTGAGTGCATTAAGTCTGTTTATATAAATAATCCAATTGCTCTTCCAAGTAGAATTATGCTCAGGTGCCCAGAATCTGATAAGGCCATAAAAAACTTTTTCGCTTATTCAACCATATACCGCAGCAATAGCGCCCACATGGACGAAATGATTAATCTCAAATGGCATACTAATATAATTCAGCCAACTCTTAGCGGGATATTTGATAACATTTCATTAAACGGGGAAATGATAGGAAGATCATTCGTAGGTTATGAAAGATCGCAAGACCCCACTGATAGGAGCACATTCGAAGAAAACTTAGAAAGTAAGCCTGTATATATTTTTCCTAATGAAGGCAGCAAATATCATGGAAGCAACTGCAGAGTTTTAAATTCAGCAGCAAAAGTAAATATATTAACGCCTAGTTTTAAGAAAAAGCATAAGCCTTGTAAATTATGTAAAGCAAAACATATTTCTCTCTCAGAATATGTATATACTTTTAATAATGGTGATGTAAGATATCATAGCGCAAGCTGCAATTTAGTTAAAAAACGATATATAAATATAGATATCTCCATCGCCAAAAAACGGGGATATGAACCATGCAAAATATGTGGTGGACATAATTAAAATTTGAATTTAACATTTCAGGATGCTATTAAGAAGGTTTATAAAGGCAAAGCATTTGATCCATTTGCCGCTCTAAAGCTTTTTGAAGATGACAATGAATCCGGATCACCAGACTCATATGTTAGTAAAGATTTGCTACCTAAGGCTAAGGAATTTGATTACAAAATATCTGAAGAAAAAATTGATGGGGATAAAGCTACTGTCAATCTTAAGATAACCTCATATAATATTGCTGGATTCATGGTAAATTGGATTACAGACTATATGCAAACTGCTTCGGAGCAATTTGCTGATAGTACACCTGATGATAGTCAGATGGAACAGATGTTAAAAGAATCTTATGAAAATCAAAAGAGTACTCTAAAGAAAGATTTAAAAAAAGATGTTAAACTTAACTTAGTAAAAGATGATGGAAAGTGGAAAGTTAATACATTGAAAAAACATGATGAGCTATTTAATGCTATAAACGGTGGGGTGATAGATTTAAGCAAGAAAATTGCAGAAGACTTAGAAAATTCTGAAAATGGTGAGGACTAATATATAGATATATCTGATTGAAAAACATGTATATTATGATACAGGATAGCATCCTTAGTAGAGGGCTTCATTTATTATTGAGGTCCTTTTTGTATGGGGAAACTCAGTGTTAGTGTGTGGAAAAGTGTGTAGCATTTCCTGAGAGTCAGATTGAATTTATCGTATTTTTCATTTATAATAACTGAGAATACATTTTGAGGAGAGAACGATGAAGGCACCAAATCCAATAGCATTTACAGTTATGGGAATAGATGTAATGTGGTATGGAATTCTAATTGCATTAGGATTCATGCTCGCGATATATATTAGTTATAAAAGGGCAAAAAATTTCGATATCAACCCTGACAATATTCTAGATTTTGCAATCATACTTTTACCCGTTTCGGTAATTGGTGCAAGGCTTTATTATGTAGCTTTCAGGTGGGAATACTATCAAGGTGATTTACAATCCATTATTAATATAAGAAATGGAGGATTGGCTATACACGGTGGCATATTATTTGGTATTATTGCCGGAATTTTAGTTTGTAAATTTAAAAAAATTAACGTATTAAATTTGGCTGATTTAGTATTTCCGTCAGTTGCACTAGCGCAGTCTATTGGAAGATGGGGAAATTTCTTCAATTCAGAGGCTCATGGAGGACCTACAGATTTGCCGATTGCGGTTATTATAGAGGGGCAGAGATATCATCCGACATTTTTGTATGAATCGGTTTTTTGCTTTTTGTTATTTTGGATATTATTATGGATGTCAGAAAGAAGAAAGTTCAAGGGGCAGATTGCACTTCTATATGGGATGCTTTACTCTCTAGAAAGATATTTTGTTGAGGGCCTAAGGACTGACAGTTTGATGCTTGGGGAAATAAGAATAGCACAACTTGTGAGCATAGTCTCAATATGTGGCTGCGCGATAGCATACTTCATATTAAATAAAAATAGTAAGGAGATACATAAATGAAACTAGGAATTGTAGGATTGCCAAACGTAGGAAAAAGCACTTTGTTTAATGCAATTACAAAAGCAGGTGCAGAAGCTGCGAACTATCCTTTTTGCACAATTGAGCCGAATGTAGGAGTTGTAACGGTTTCAGACGAAAGAATCAAAACACTTCACGAGGTATATAATTCTAAAAAGACAATATATACAACCATTGAGTTTTCAGATATTGCGGGTTTGGTTAAGGGCGCTTCAAAAGGAGAAGGACTTGGTAACAAATTCTTAAGCCACATTAGAGAGGTAGCTGCTATCGTACATGTGGTGAGATGCTTTGAGGATGAAAATATAGTGCATGTTGACGGAAAAATTGATCCAATATCTGATATAGAAACGATAAATATGGAACTCATACTTTCTGACATGGAGATGCTAGATAGAAGAATAACTAAAACTCAAAAAAATTTAAAAGGAGATAAATCTTTACAGTCAGAACTTGATCTTCTAAAAAGGGTGTATGATTTTATAGCTGTGGGGAAATCTGCACGAGCTATGGAATTGACAGATGAAGAATCTGAATTCGTGGATTCATTAAATTTACTCTCCTATAAACCAATAATTTATGTTGCAAATGTATCAGAAAATCAGATTTCTGATGAAGATATTTCAAATAATGAGATGATAAAGAAATTAAATTCATTTGCAAAATCTGAAGATGCCGAGGTCGTCGTAATATCAGCTGCAATCGAATCAGAGATTGCTGAACTTGATGATGAAGAAAAGGCTATGTTTTTGGAAGAACTCGGTATCAAAAACTCCGGACTAGACCAATTAATTAAGGCATCATATAGATTGTTGAATTTAATTTCATTCCTAACCGCAGGTGAAGATGAGGTTAGGGCATGGACAATTAAAGAAGGTACCAAAGCACCTCAGGCTGCCGGCAAAATACACACAGATTTTGAGAAGGGATTCATACGGGCGGAGACAATAGCGTATGACAAATTAATGGAGTGCGATGGCAAGCTGTCTTTAGCTAGGGAAAAGGGATTGATAAGATCTGAAGGTAAGGACTATGTAGTTAAAGATGGCGATATAATGAATTTTCTTTTTAACGTTTAAAGAGAATCTTTATATAGAACAAAACAAGGAGAAAATATGCTAGGTCTTTCAATAAAAGAAAAATTATACAAGATAATTACTTACTTTTATAAAATTCATATAGATGAATATATTGAAAATGTTAAAGAAATTATTAATAAAAAAGATACTTTATCAGAATCAGAAATTAATCGCAAGATGAGAACTGAAAAAATAAAGTATGATCAACTTGTATTTGAGAGCGCAAGGGAATATGTAATTGAAAAGATGCCTAATACAAGAGGCCGAATTGAAGAAGCAATGAGAAACCCTGAGATTGTTGGACTAACTTCCGAAGATTTAAAAACAAACATTACACCCGGGAACATATTGATTGTTTTGTTATATGGAATTAAGAAAAGACAGCCAAAACCGAAGGAATGCTCTGCGCTAGATTTGGTGCAACATGAAATGTTAAGAAAGAGACTAGTTGCTCTTGATACAGAATATAATAGCCATGATTCCATGGACTCTATGCAAGATAAAAAGTAATATTCGACATTATTAGTTCAAAATTAAACAAAATAAAAAAATAATATTTACGTTATATGGGGAAAAATGTAATTTATTGTTAGTAGATGACCACCAATTATGGTGGTCTTTTGATTTGGCAAGAATTTATTGCTTTGTCAAATTTCAAAAACGTTGTTGGTAATGGTTCTAAAATGTGAAGCATTCACTCTAAACGTTTTGTATATTTTAAGGAGGAGAGAAATTTGATAGAAAACAGAATTTTGAACAAATGTTGTAGTATGATTTTAGCAATTATTGTGATAGTAAGCATGATGATGCCAAGTATGCTAATGCCAAAGGAAGTAAGTGCCGCAACTGATACCTGTTACGATGTTGTTGTAGGAAATAGTGGAGCTAATATGAAGGGGACTTCAAGTCTGACACCAAATACCACTGCTAAATGGACAACAACATTTCAAATGAGAAATTCAAAGGGTAATTATCTTTACTGCGTAGACCCGTTCATATTCTTTCAAAATGGAGGGGTGTATTCTGTAAGTGATATCCTCGGACACGGAAACGTAACACAGGATGATTTGAACTATATAGCAGCTGGTCTTGATTACATATGGAGTAATTATGGATCTAACACTTCTTTGTGTTATGCATATGCTCAGGCTTTTGTTTGGGGATCGTTCAGTGGTAAGTTGACATATAGCCTATCACACTTTGGTTTAGCTGGTGATTATGTAACACCAGTAAATACTGTTACTCCTGTTTTGGAAGCTACATATGCCTATGCTCAGGCAAATAAAAACAAGTATCTTGGAAACGGGAAATACTATTCAAAGGACGGAAGTCAGCCTCTAGCTATGTTTGATTATGTAAAACAGGGCTACGCTAAGTTGAAAAAAATAACAAAGAGCAACAAACAACTGACTGATCTATGCCCTGAACAGTACAGCCTAAACGGTGCTGAATATGGAGTGTATTCAGATAGTGGCTTAAAGAATTTGGTTGGAACGCTGAGGACTAATGAAAGCGGAGACAGCAATACACTTGAACTTGTTGAAGGCGTATATTATGCAAAAGAAACAAAAGCACCTAAGGGATATATGCTTGACACAAAAGTATATACGATTAATGTGAAGTCGGGTGAAACAAGCACACTCAATGTGGCAGATGAGCCATTATTTGATCCCCTATCACTAAAGATACAAAAGAAAATAGAAGAGGGTGCAGATAAGAACATTAGCCTTGAAGGGGCTGAATATACAGTAAAATATTACAAGGATTTTCTAAATGAAGAACAGACAAAAACTGCTAATCCTTTTAGAACATGGATATTCAAAACCGATAAGAATGGAGAAATATATATAAAACCTCAATATAAAATTGGGGGAGATGAATTATTCAAAAATGATAAAGGTACGCCTATTGGTCTAAAAGGAACATACACAGTTGAAGAAACAAAAGCACCTAAGGGATTAGCCAAAACAGAGGGAATTGTATCATTACAGCAATTTACTGGTGAAGTTGTTAAAGGTGGAACGCTTGAGGTAATGAAGGACGTGACAGACATAGAGAAAACCCAAAAAGTAAACATCAAAATTCAGAAAAAAGATGCTGAAACGGGAGACCCAAAGCCACAAGGTTATGGCAGTTTTGCAGGAGCAAAATTTAATGTATGGCTTTATGATCCACTCCAGCTTATGGATGTACTTGTTGGAACAATTATTACAAACGAAAATGGCACAGGTGAGCTTGTAAAACTTGCACCGGGTCTATACACGATCGAAGAAATCAAAGCACCGGCAGGATATAATAAGAATCCTAACAAGGTGAAGATTGAGGCAAGAGTAAAAGAACTTAATACAGCATACTTTGATTATCTTGCTACAATAGCAGAAAAGCCTATAACAGTAACAATTGACAAAACATCTATTGATGAAGTAGGAGCGACGGTATCTGTTAAAGGAGCAGTTCTTGCCCTATTTAATTCTAAAGGCGAAAAAATTGAAGAGTGGACAAGTGATGGGAATTCTCATGTATTCAAAGGACTTGCAGCGGGTGATTACATAATTAAGGAAGTAAGGACACCTAAGGGTTATTTACCTCTTGAAGAAGAATATGAATTTACTGTGAAAGAGGTTGAAGAGATTCAAAAACAAGAAGTATTCAACGAACCCATGCCTGAAGTAAATACAATAGCAACATTTGACACAGGAGCTAAAGAGTCACTACCTAAAGAAGATGTAACTGTTCTTGACAAGTTTGAGTATAAAAAGGTACTAAAAGGTCATCCTTATGAGATAAGAGCTAAACTTGTTGAAAAGGATAATATCTCAAATGTTATCGCTGAAGATAATAAAGAGTTCACGCCGGAATCTTACTCAGGCGAAGAAACACTTAAATTCACTTTTAATGCAAAGGAACTTGAAGAGAAAAAACTTGTATTTATGACAGAACTTCATAGACTTGACAGAAAGGCAAACACCTTAGTTGCAGTACATAAAGATATAAACAATATTGATGAGACTGTAGTCTTTCCTAAAATTAAGACAACTGCGACAGATAAAAAAGACGGTGATAAAAAGGTACCTGCAGCGGAAAAACAGACAATTGTTGATAAGGTATCTTACACAAATCTCATTATTGGAAGGAAATACGAGGTTAGTGGTAAACTTATAGATAAGGAAACAGGAAAGCCAATTATTGTTAATGGGAAAGAAGTAACAGCAGAAAAAGAATTTACCGCAAAAGAAAGTAACGGTTTTGTTAATTTAGATTTCACATTCAATGCAAGTAATCTTGGGGGCAAAACAGTGGTAGTCTTTGAGGATCTATATCATGAAGGAGTACTTATATGCATGCACAGGGATATAAATGATATAAATCAGAGTATAGATATCATTAAAAGAAAAACTGTAAAAACAGGAGATAATATTGGAATTATATATTATGTTTTAGGCACAGTACTTGCAGGAAGTATCTTAATCACTTTGGTACTCAAAAGAAGATATAAATAACACGAAGACTATGTCAGGGTGAGCGATTTTAACTTATATAAAATTCTTGCTCTGACATTTTTAATTTGTCCAAGCTTTTGCTCAAAAAAACCAGTTGACATGGATAGCATATTTTGATATTATATTGAATGCAATGATTTTCTAAAGACTTGTTTCCCATTGAATTTTCTGTTGAAAATTCAATGGGATGTGCTAAAATATAGATGGATGTGGCGGTGTAGCTTAGTTGGCTAGAGCGTCCGGTTCATACCCGGAAGGTCGGTGGTTCGAGTCCACTCGCCGCTACCATATAAGGGCGCATAGC
>QWCE01004698.1_pt1 | contig 13235 bp, 11 predicted proteins | sample 1972531 | NCBI WGS metagenome assembly QWCE01 (sample SAMN09866716, study PRJNA288562) | Human gut metagenome isolate term4_stool, whole genome shotgun sequencing... | reverse complement strand
AGCTGGTCGGAAACATCAGACATCGAAAAAGCCATACCGGAGCTGGATATTTTGTATATGACGCGCGTGCAGAAGGAAAGATTTTTCAACGAAGCTGATTATATTAGACTAAAAGATAGCTATATCTTGAATCTTGAGAAACTCGAAAAGGCGAAGGAAGATCTAACGATAATGCATCCACTACCAAGGGTTAATGAAATTTCTGTTGAGGTTGATGATGATCCTAGAGCGTGCTACTTCTTCCAGGCCCTTTGTGGAAAGCATATAAGAATGGCATTGATACTTTTCCTCTTAGGTATCGAAAGGGAAGGCTTTGGGAAATAGGTTAAACATTATTTAGCAATAAACTTGAAAAACAAGTATAAATATAGAGAATATACAAGGAGAAAGAATATGAATATAGATGGCGTAAATACAGGCATTGTTTTGGACCACATCACTGCAGGAAAGAGCATGGAGATTTATGAACTTTTGAAACTTGATAAACTAGCATGCACAGTGGCGGTTATTCAGCATGTAGACAGCACAAAATACGGCAAAAAAGACATCATAAAAATCGATGAAGATATTCCTCTTGACATAGAGGTTCTAGGATATTTAAACAGCAATATAACAGTCAATAAAGTTAAAAACGGAAAGCTGGTTGAGAAAGTACATCTTAAACTCCCAGAAACACTTACAGATGTTATAAGATGCAAGAATCCAAGGTGTATAACGTCGGTTGAACAGGAAATCACTCAAAAATTCAAACTTGTTGATCCGGGAAAAAAGACATATAGATGTGTATACTGTGATGCGGAGTATAGCGGGGAAAAATTATAAGTTTCTTCGTTTATGAGTTATGTTTTGCGCTATTTGAGTGTGGGCCGGCAACAAATGATTTTTTCTCTAAAGGAAGAGATAATTAATTAAAATATTGTTTTGGTAGATGAATTGTGCCGCTTTAGATGTGCCGAGCTGCTCGATAATGAGATTCGAATTCTCCGGTGAACTTAGGGCTACAATCGGAACCAGAGCTGCGAAAATCAAGAGTATTATTATTCCGCCACGAACAAGGCCAAAGCAGAAACCGCCTAATCCATCGAGGAATCCGATTGCTCCTCCGCGATATTTTTTCGACATAATCAGGGTTATAAAGCCACAAAACATTTTTGCAGCAAGCACTATAAATAGAAAGGCTATAATGCCCATCAATAAATCTGTGACCTTATCTGCTACTGATTGACCTAGGGCTTCAGCAATAGAATCTACAGGTTTTTTGAGAAAGGATAAATAATCATCAGTTTGACCAAATATTTCTGAAATCTTTGCAAGTAAACTTTCTTCTTTGAGCGTCGAAAAATCAAATAATTCAGGGAAACCAAGGAGACCTTCATCAAGGTCTCCTTCTTTTAGGCTAGTGCTACTTTTAAGAAATAGAATCTCGTTGATTTTTTCATCTATGTCAGTGTTTTCGATTATCCAAATTTTTACCGGCTCGCTAAATAAGAGCCCTCCTATCGAGCATACAGTCCAGCTGAGCATACTTACTAGTGATATGACCATGCCCTTCCTAAGGGCCAGGAAGGCGGAAGTCAGCAAAATACAGATTAAAATAATATCTATTACCATATGTGTTTCCTCTAAAAATTTTTTAAATTTATAATTCAATTTATGAGAAATATAAGTTGTAGTTTTTCTAATAAGTAAGAGTAATAATATCATATTTAGGTGGCAATATCTATAATTCAAATAAAATGCATTTTATTATGTGCAAAAATCTTGAAACATGTATACAAGATGTGTTAAAATTTAAAAGCATATGAATTACGAAGAAAATTCTTTTTTTATGAGAGAGGCTTTAAAGGAAGCTGATAAGGCTGCTTTAATTGGAGAAGTTCCAGTTGGAGCCGTTGTTGTTAGAGATGGAGTTATTATCGGTAGGGGATATAACAAAACCGAGACTAAAACTCTTGCAACAAGTCATGCAGAGATGGAAGCTATAGCGCAAGCGGCTGAATTCCTTGGAAATTGGAGACTGACCGGTTGCTCTATTTATGTTAGCCTTGAACCGTGTGTCATGTGCGCTGGAGCAATTGTTTTGTCGCGATTAGACAACTTGTATTTTGCTGCAAGCGATCCTAAATTTGGAGGATGCGGAAGTATTTTTGATATACCAACGGAGAGAAGACTTAATCACAGAGTTAACGTAGTTGGTGGGATTTTGGCAGAGGAGAGTGCCGAAAAACTTAAGAGCTTTTTTCGTGAACTAAGAAATCAAAGGAATATTGATTATAAGAAGGAAAAAAATAAGTAAACCGGAGGCGGAAAGAATGAGGAAATTTAGCGTAAGTATTTGTCTTGTATTGATGATTTTGTTTAGCGGATGTCTGGTAGCTTTTGCTGCAGATGATAGCTTGGAAATTTTAAATACGTACCCGGTGGATGGGCAAAAGAACACAACTGTCGAAAACTTGAGCGTTAAACTTAATTTTAACCAAAGTGTAAGCAAGAAATCAAACAGAGATGCTAACAGCAAAGCCTTTATGATAAAGGGGGATGACGGAAAGAAGGTCCCTATCAGGGTGATGTATAATCCTAAAGATGTAAAACAGGTGATGGTCATTGCTGACAATCATGACGGCAGCAGCAAAATCAAGCAGGATAGCAAGTATACGCTATATGTTTCAAAGGATTTGGTCAGCGATAAGGGTGCAAAGCTTGGGCATGACGTTGAAATTAAATTCACTACCATGAATCAAAAGAGAAATACTATGATTTATATGGCTATGATGGTAGTTATGTTTGGCGGAATGTTCTATTTCACATCAAGGAGTGCTAGAAAGGAAAGAGAAGCTGCATCCGATGATAAGGAAATTAAGGTAAATCCATATAAAGAGGCGAAGAGAACTGGAAAGTCTGTTGAAGAAATTGTAGCAAAACAGGAAAAAGAGAAGGCTAAAAGAGCGGAAAAAGCTGAGAAGGCAAGGGCGAAAAGAGAAGCTGAAGAAGCTAGGCTAGCTGAAATGTATGGTGAAGAAGAGGAACTTCCACCTGGACATTTCAAAGTGAATGCTCCAAGGCCGATAAGCGTTGCAGGAGGAAAGACTGTTTCTGGACGTAAGGCTTTGGCAGAGGCCAGAAGAGAGCAGGAAGAACGCTGGGAAAAACAGGCTAAGAAGAGAAATAAAAAATGAAGACTATAACGCTGGCCTCATATGGGAAAGTTAATATTTCGCTTGATGTTGGCGAAGTAATGGCCAACGGATATCACTTTGTGGATATGATAATGTGCCAGATTTTGTTGCACGATCTTGTGCAGATATCAATTTTTCAAAATGATGAAGCGAGCAATGTGGATGCACATGTCCGAAGTGGAAATATAGCAATGCCTCAAATTGAAATAAGTGCTAATTGGCCCTTTGTGCCATGTGATGAAAGAAATATATGCCATGGAGCCGTTGTTAGATTTTTAGAGAAGTTTATTAAAACCGACAGATTAAAGGATAAATACCACAAAATACCATATCGAGTTGAGATTGTACTTAAAAAAAGGGTGCCGGTTGGAGCAGGGCTAGGTGGCGGAAGCGGAAATGCTGCAGCGGTGATACATGGTTTAAATGCACTACTTGGCACACATTTTTCGATGAGAGAGCTTATGAAGCTTGGAGCAGAACTAGGAGCAGACGTTCCTTTCGCGGTTATGAATCAGGCGAAGAGTTGCAAGTCGGTACCGTCCTATCTAAGAAATGACAAATTGGCTTGTGTATGTGCAAGGGCTACTGGAATAGGAACAGAATTGTCACCGGTGAAAATGCCTCCAAGAGACGTTATACTTGTAAAGCCACCATTTAGCGTATCTACAAGGGATGTATATAAGGGGATAGATTCCTGTGTGATTGAAAAACGTCCAAATAATGACGAGCTTGTATCTATTCTTGAAGAGCTGGCGCAGATTGACTTAGAAACCGAAGCCGAGATACATGACAAAACAATTTTAAAAGGACATACAAAACTAGGCAAAAAATTGATAAATCACAAACTCGGGATAGATAAAAAAAGTGATGAATTGTGGGATGAAGCCTATGAACAGATGATAAATGTGCTTGAGGATTACACTGTTCAAAATTCGAAGTTTTTGCAGAGATTGAAGCAGAGGCTAGAAGGCACTAGGGCGACAAGGCATACGATGATGTCAGGCAGCGGACCAACAATTTTTGCAATACTTAATGATGTAAATAGGAAAAAAATATATTATCTCAAAAATAAACTGAAATTTAAGGGTAACGATGTCATAGTGACTGAGATATTAGATGGCCGATCAAGTGGGATTGCGAAAAAGAAAAAAAGAGGACTATAGAAATGATAATTAACGATAGCAGTGACAGTAACGGTTATAGATCGCTGAGAGAATCGGTATACAGTAAAATAAAGAAGAAAATTCTCGTTGGTGAAATGAAGCCAGGAACTCGAATTGTTGAAGTTACACTTGCTGAAAGCCTTGGTGTAAGCAGGACTCCTGTCAGAGAAGCAATTAGACAACTCGAAAAAGAAGGCATGGTTACAGTGGTTGAGCCTAGGCGAGGCTCCTATGTTTCGGATATTTCTGTTAGAGACATGGTCGACATACTGGAAGTCAGGGGCGAACTTGAGGCACTTGCGGCATCACTTGCATCTTCAAGGGCAACAGAAGAAGAAATTCAAGAGATGGAAAAAATTTCTGGGATGTATAGAGAAGCAATATATGAGAATCATACAGAAAATATTATCAAATATGATGAATTGTTTCACAAAAAAATTGTAGCTGCCAGCAGGAATAAATCTCTGATAGTTGTAAGCGAAACTATACAAGACATGGCCCTTCGCTTCAGGTATTTATATTACGATGATTTTTCAAGATATGAGAATATGCCTTCAGAACACAGGCATATATTAGATGCTATCAGATCTAAAGATGGAGAAAAAGCAAAGGATGTGGCATTACATCATGTAGCTGATTTAAAGGACTTTGTTATTAGCGAAGGAGAGCACGGATTTAAAAAAGTATGATTGAGTTGCTGTTTTGATATAATAATTTAGTTTCTAATAATTCAATAAATTTATCAGAAAAATTAAAAGGTAGTTCCCAGATTTAGAGAACTACCTTTTTCTATGAGCAGATGTTTAATTATTTGACAAATTATTATTCAATTTTATAGATTTAAGATTAATCTATATCATTTTTATCGGATAGTATTACAGCCAATTCAATTTGCTTTCCATCTCTTTCTACTGTAATACTAACTTTCTGACCTACTTTGTATCCATTGATTTCTTTAATGAATGTTTGGCTATCTTTAATTCTTTTTCCTTCAAGAGCAACAATTCTATCGCCCTCTCTAATGCCAGAAGCCTTTGCATTCTGTGTTAAAATCTTAGCCACATATACACCTGGTTTTGGAAGCCCCATCTCCCTTGCCATGGATTCATCAAGGACATTGGAAATCATTATTCCAACTCTTGGTTGAGGTGGAAGCTTACCATTTTTTATCATAGAATCAATGATTGGCTTTGCCTTATCAATAGGTATGGCAAATCCTATTCCTTCGATGTTGTTACCGGATGATTTTGCAACAACTATACCGATGAGGTTTCCGTAGTTGTCAAACAAACCACCTCCTGAATTCCCCGGATTTATGGAAGCATCGGTCTGAAGTAATTCCATTTCTTTACCATCTATAGTAATCCTTCTATTTAGAGAACTAACTATACCTGCCGTTGCTGTACCTCCAAGTTGGCCGAGTGGGTTGCCGATTGCAACTACGAACTGACCCATCTGCAATTTGCTGCTTTCACCAGTTTCTGCAGGCCTTAATCCAGATGCATTTATCTTTAATATAGCAAGATCTGTTTCAGGATCACGCCCTATGAGTTTTGCGCTATAAGCTTTACCATTTTTCAGAGAAACTGTTATTTTTTGAGCACCATCAATTACATGATTATTTGTAACAATATAGCCGTTTTTGTTAATAATGACGCCACTGCCTGCTCCTTGTTTAACAAAATTATTGAGCCACCCATCTCTTGCGATCGATTCAGTACGTATCTCTACCACTGAAGGCGAGTTTTTTGCTATTATTTCTTCGGCTGAAATAGCACTTTTACTGCTCTTAGCTATTGAATACGTTGTCGGTGTAACACTTTCATTTCCAAAGCCTGCATAGTTGAGTTTTGGCATAAGTACCCCATTTATGAGTGAGGTCAACAATGCTGTTAAAACCATAGCTATTATAAGCCATGTTGTAAATGCTCGTTTTGATATATATTTTCTTGCGTTTGAATCTGAATTTTTGCCACTATATAGGCTATCAGAATCATCGAAGTAAGCAGAATCTGAAGTGTCTGAATCTATTTCCGTAAAATCTACATCATGATATTCAGAATCGTCGTAGTATTCATCTTGATAGTCATCAAAATCCCTCATATTTTACCTCCCTAATATTTTGTCTCCATATGATGTAGAATTTTACCATGAGATTTATTAATAATCAAGTCATGAAGATAGGAAGAATGAGAGGATAGGTGAGGCATATAATCTTCTCGAATTTCTAGTCTTTTTTGCCATTTTGTGGTACAATATGTAACTGGTGATTTGTAATTAATTTCAGAAAAATCTAGGAGGATATTTTTGCTATGGAGAGTCGGGGACTGGTCATACCGGTTATTCTGATTATAATATTTTTGATTTTTTCAGCTTTTTTCTCTGCCACAGAGACCGCATTTACTTCTCTTAATCGAGTAAGGCTGAAAAATAGAGCTAATGACGGAGATAAGAGAGCCAAACTGGCCCTTGAGTTATCTCTTGACTACAACAAACTGCTCTCTACGATATTGATTGGTAACAATATTGTAAATATTGCATTGACGGCAACAGCAACTCTACTTTTTATTAAGTTGTATGGATCTTTTGGTCCTACGGTTTCGACAATTGCTACTACTATTATAGTGTTAATTTTTGGTGAAATTTCCCCCAAAAACTTAGCAAAAGAGGCTCCTGAAAAGTTTTCTATGTTTGCAGCACCTGCTACCAGATTTTTTATGATATTATTTGCACCTTTGAATTGGATTTTTGGCAAATGGAAGGTATTTCTGTCAAAACTTTTCAAAATATCTTCGGAAGACGGGATAACAGAAGAGGAGATATTGACCATGGTTGAAGAGGCAGAAACAGAGGGCAGAATTGAGGCAGACCAGAGCGAGCTGATTCAAAATGCTATTGAATTTAATGACCTTGAAGCATGGGATGTAATTACTCCAAGAGTGGATATAGTCGCAATTGACGTAGAATCGACCAAGAAGGAAACGGCAAAAATATTTGCGGAAACTGGTTTTTCAAGAGTGCCAGTATATGATGGTGATCTTGATAGAATTTTAGGTATTCTTAACCAGAAGGATTTTCACAATTATGTAGATGGCTCAAAGGAAACAATATCGGACTATATCAAACCAGTAATATACGTTGCTGGTTCAATGAAAGCAGCAGTTTTGCTCAAGCGTCTTCAGGTTAATAAGTCTCATATGGCAATAATCGTTGATGAATATGGCGGTACTGCGGGACTTGTTACAATGGAAGATATTATTGAGGAGCTGATTGGAGATATTTATGATGAATACGACGAGGTAGAATCATCGGATATAACTCAACTTCAGGATGGAAGTTATCGTGTAATGTGCAACGCAAACGTTGAAAAAATGTTTGATTATTTTGGTGAGGAACCTGAGATTGATGTAAATACTGTCAATGGATGGGTTGTTCTTATGCTTGATAAATTGCCGAAATCAGGGGATACATTTGTTTATGAAACTGAGGAGAAACTTTTTAAAGGAAAGGTAACAAAGGCAGATGATAAAAAAGCGATTGAAATTAATTTGAAGGTAGAAAATAAGACTGAGGATGAGTAAGGGTCATATCGCGAGAAAAACCCCCAGTAATATATATTATATTTTGTTTGTATAAGGAGAAATGAATGGGAATTCTAGGAAAGATTTTTGCCGATTTTAATGAACGTGAAGTTAAAAAACTTGCTAAGATTGCAGATCAAGTGATGGAGCTTGAGGATGAAATGCAGGCTTTATCAGATGAGGAGTTAAAAGATAAAACAAGAGAGTTTAAGGATAGGCTGAAAAACGGAGAAACTCTCGATGACATTTTGGTTGAGGCCTTTGCAGTTTGTAGAGAGGGTGCTAATAGAAGTCTAGGAATGAAGCACTTCAGAGTACAGGTTATTGGTGGTCTTGCACTGCATCAGGGTAGAATTGCCGAAATGAAAACTGGTGAAGGTAAAACCCTTGTCGCTACATTAGCTGCATATCTGAATGCACTTGAAGGAAAAGGCGTTCATGTTATTACCGTCAACGATTATCTTGCCAAGCGTGACGCTGAATGGATGGGCAAATTATATAATTTTTTAGGCCTTTCCGTAGGATGTGTGATACACGGCATAGAGCCTGAGGATAGAAAAAAAGCATATTTGGCTGATATAACATATGGAACTAACAATGAATTCGGTTTTGATTATCTCCGAGATAATATGGTAATTTACAGGGAGGATATGGTTCAAAGAGAACTAAATTATGCAATCATAGACGAGGTTGACTCCATTCTAATAGACGAAGCAAGGACACCTTTGATTATTTCAGGCCAGGGTGATGAATCAAGCGAGATGTATATGAGAGCTGATGATTTTGTGAAGGGTCTCAAGAAGGATGACGATTATACGCTTGAAGAGAAAGATAAACAGGTGTCACTAACGGATGAAGGTGTAGTGAAAGCTGAAAACTATTTTGGAATCGACAACTTTGGTGACCCTGAAAATATGGAAATAAACCACCACGTTCTGCAGGCTCTGAAAGCATATACAATTATGGAAAGAGATGTCGATTACATCGTAAAGGATGGAGAGGTCGTAATAGTAGACGAGTTTACCGGTCGTTTGATGTTTGGAAGGCGATTCAGCAATGGTTTGCATCAAGCAATTGAGGCCAAGGAAAGAGTTAGTGTGCAAAGTGAGTCAAAAACTCTTGCGACTATAACGCTCCAAAATTACTTTAGAACTTATCAGAAGCTAGCTGGAATGACAGGTACAGCTAAGACTGAGGAAGACGAGTTTAGGGAAATTTATAATATGGATGTTGTAACAATTCCGACAAATAAGCCTATTATGAGAGATGACCTTGACGATTCTGTCTATAGCACTGAGCCCGCTAAATTCAAGGCTATTGCAAATCGTGTTGCAGAGATAAACTCTACAGGACAGCCTGTGCTTGTCGGTACAATTTCAATTGAAAAATCGGAACTATTAAGTAAACTTTTAAACAAAAGAGGAATCAAGCATAACGTTCTTAATGCTAAGCAGCATGAGCGAGAAGCAGAAATTATCGCAGAAGCCGGCCGAGAAGGCACTGTTACAATTGCGACTAACATGGCTGGTAGGGGAACAGATATTTTGCTAGGTGGTAATCCAGAATTCGAAGCTAAAAAAGCAATGAAAAAGGAAGGATATACTGACGAAGTCATTTCATTTGCCACAGGCTTCACCAAAACAGATAATGCTGAACTTAACGAAGCAAGAGAAAAGTTCAATGATTATCTCAATAAGTTCAAAATAGAAAGGGAGCCAGAGCACCAGAGAGTGGTTGACTTAGGAGGCCTTGTTATTATCGGAACAGAAAGGCACGAATCAAGACGTATTGACAATCAGCTTAGAGGTCGTGCTGGACGTCAAGGGGACCCAGGCCAAACACAGTTCTTTATTTCCCTTGAAGACGAATTGATGCGTCTTTTTGGTGGTGAAAGGATGCAAGCCATCGTAGATCGAGTAGGCTTGAATGATGAAGCCATTGAGGCTAAAATGCTGTCCAGATCCATTGAGGGCGCACAAAAGAAGGTGGAGACCAAAAACTTTGGCATAAGAAAATACGTCCTGCAATACGACAATGTTATGAATAAGCAGAGACAAATCATATATGATCAGAGACGTAGAGTTCTTTTCGATGAGGAGATGAAAGATGCTATACTGGATATGGCACACGAATTAATTGATGAGATAGTAACTCCAATAACGCTGGAATCTAAATTCCCTGAGGAGTGGGATCTTGAAACTCTTGAAAAAAACTTGATGCGCATTACTGATGCATTTCAAGGTGCTGTCAACTTCACTTCAGATCAAATCGACGAACTTGATGCTGATGGACTCAAAGAATATCTCTATAATGAATTTGATAGGATATACAATGAGAAGGAAGAGGAAATCGGCTCAGAAAAGATGCGTGCTGTAGAACGGATGATTTTGCTTAGAGTCGTAGACAACATGTGGATGGACCATATAGATGCTATGGATCAACTGAGGACCGGAATAGGGCTAAGAGGTATAGGACAACAGGATCCGGCAGCGGCATACTCACATGAGGGATTTGATATGTTCGAACAGATGATTGCCGAGATTCGAGAGCAAACTGTTAAATTCTGTTGCAATGTAAGTTTGCAGACAGAGTCGGAGAGACGTTCGGCTATTAGAGAAAGTCATGAAGTGAAGCAGGAATATACTGACGAAGAACTTGAAAGTGAAGATGCGCCAAAACAGATGCCAATCAGAAGAGATGCTCCTAAAATAGGAAGAAATGATCCTTGCCCATGTGGATCTGGCAAGAAATATAAAAATTGTCATGGAAGAAATAGTTAATATCTATTTTAATAAGATATTTGATTTCAAAAGACATTTAAAAATTTAGAATAAGATTTTTAAAGAGAAGGGGTGCTTGGCACCCCTTAAGGTTTAAATATATGGTGTAAATAAGGAGATTTGATGAATTCAGTTGATTTGGTTCAATTAGATGATATAAAGCAGGAGATTCCTAAACTCTCAGATAAAATTCAAGAAGTAAATCAATTTTTGAAACCTGCTGAAGCAAGAGCACGTATCAGAGAACTTGAAAATGAGACAATCAGAGAGGGCTTTTGGGATAATCAAGAAAAGGCTCAAAAAGTTCTTAAAGAAAAAAAGTTGCTAGAAGATAAGGTTTCTGAATATGAGAAAGCCAAATCTGAACTTGAGGACCTGCCTGAATTGATTGAGATGACAGTTGAACTTGGAGAGGAAGACGCAGTTGCATCTATAATCGAAAGTTACAATAAAATAAATGAAGTTATAGAAAAACTTACCCTTGAGACACTTCTTGATGGGGAATATGATTCCAATAATGCTATTTTGTCGATACATGCAGGCACAGGCGGAGTGGATGCAATGGATTGGGCTTCTATGCTTTTGAGGATGTATCTTAGATGGGCTGAGGATAATGGATTTAGCACAACTATTGTGGATTATCAGGACGATACGGAAGCTGGAATTAAGAGTGCAACTGTTATAGTTGAGGGTGAAAATGCATATGGGTATCTCAAGAACGAAAAGGGTACACATAGGCTTGTTAGAATTTCTCCGTTTAATGCTGCAGGCAAGAGACAGACGAGTTTTGCAGCGGTTATAGTTATGCCAGAGATTGATAACGATATTGATATTGAAATTTCGCCAGACGACATAAGAGTGGATACTTTCAGGAGTAGTGGTGCTGGGGGACAACATGTAAATAAGACGGATTCAGCGATTAGAATTACTCATATCCCGACTAATATAGTGGTATCATGTCAGAACGAGAGGAGTCAACACCAAAATAGAGATATGGCAATGAGAATTTTAAAATCTAGACTTGCAGAACTTGCACATGAACAACACAAAGAAGATATGAAGGAATTACAAGGTGATTTTAATCTTATAACATGGGGAAGTCAGATTAGGTCATATGTTTTTCAACCGTATACTATGGTTAAAGACCATCGAACAGGTGCTGAAGTAGGAAATATATCCAAGGTCATGGATGGGGATATAAACTATTTTATCAGAGAAAAACTAAAGCAAAAGGAGGCATAATAGGATGAGAGATATATTAGATATTCTTGCCAAAGAATTCGACCTTGATGAGGCTCAGATAGAAAAAACGATAAACCTAATAGATGAAGGCAATACCATCCCATTTATTGCAAGATATAGAAAAGAAGTAACCGGAGGACTTTCAGACACTGTATTGAGGGACCTCGATGAGAGGCTTAAATATCTCCGAAACCTTGAAGATAGAAAAAATGAGGTATTAAGGCTGATTGAGGAGCAGGGCAAACTCACAGATGAGCTCAAAAAAGAAATCGAAGATGCAGAGGTTCTTCAAAGAGTTGAGGACTTATACAAGCCTTATAAAAAGAAAAAGGCAACGAGGGCATCTAAAGCAAGAGAAAGAGGGCTGGAACCTTTAGCTGATAGAATCAAGACTCAGAGTTGTGAGGATAGCAATCTAGAGGATATAGCTCTATCTTTTGTCGATCCTGAAAAAGACGTTGTGACATGGGAGGATGCTGTCCAAGGGGCTTGCGATATAATTGCTGAGGAAATTTCAGAAGATGCTGATTTGATTGAAAAACTTAGAGGAATGACTTACGAGACAGGTGTTTTGTGCACTGAGGCAACAAATCCTGAAGAAAAATCAGTATATGATATGTATTATGATCGTTCTGAAGGGGTTAGGGAGATACCTAATCATAGGATTCTTGCAATAAATCGCGGTGAGAAGGAAAAGAAACTCAAAGTCAAGATTCAAATGGATGAGGAACAGGTTGAATTTGAGATAGGAAAATCTTATATCAATGACGATGCCAATATTTATACCGATCTTATGAAATCGATTATTAAGGATAGCTATAAGAGACTTATTGCGCCGTCGTTAGAGAGAGAAACAAGAAATGTATTGACAGAAAGAGCTGAGTTAGATGCGGTTAAAGTTTTTGCTAAAAATACAGAGAATCTTTTGATGGCTGCACCTGTTAGGGGCAAAAAAATAATAAGCATAGATCCTGGGTATAGGACCGGTTGTAAGGTAGCTGTACTTGGGAAGACCGGGAAACTGCTCGCTTATACGACAATATATCCAACGAAGCCGAAAAGTGATATCGCAGGCACTGAAAGGATTCTTAAAAAGCTAATAGATAAATTTGGCATAGATATTATCGTAATAGGTAATGGAACAGCTTCGAGAGAAACAGAGGAAGTGGTTGCGGCATTTCTTAGCAAAAATGATTATGATATTCAGTACACGATTGTAAATGAAGCAGGAGCATCTGTTTATTCGGCATCCAAACTTGCAGCGGAAGAATATCCTGATCTTGATGTTACAAC
>QWCE01004696.1_pt1 | contig 13241 bp, 13 predicted proteins | sample 1972531 | NCBI WGS metagenome assembly QWCE01 (sample SAMN09866716, study PRJNA288562) | Human gut metagenome isolate term4_stool, whole genome shotgun sequencing... | reverse complement strand
TTTATATTATTTTGTAATGTTTATATTATATTCCTTATATGTGGGAATAATATTTTTCTTATTTGCTACAATACCAGCTGTTGGTGATGGAGGAGTGGTAAATATAACTTGGGAAAATATTATGGATATACTTAACCAAGTTGGAAGTAAAAATATTTTAATAGGAATATCTTGGATCTTAGTTTTCTTATTTAATAATATTGCAAGAATTATTTTCGCCATAAGTTTTGGCGGAGGGAAAAAGTTAAGACGATTTGGTTTTGGAGGTCCTGTCCTTAGTTTTATACTTCTTGGATTTATTGAAAGTTTTATAATCAATATTTTGGATCGATTTGATATCTTCACAAATATGGAACTTTATTTAAAAAATGGAGACGTCTTTATTAACAGTATGGGCGTAGCTTTTATTTTTATAATGATAGTTGAAACAATTCTATTTCTTTTTGGAATATATTACATTCATAAAAATAGAATTTCTGTAAATTAAAAAATAAATAAGAAAAAATTAGCTCATGGAAAAAATTCCATGGGCTTTTTTTTCTCAAAAATAAGTTAACTAATAAACTAATATAGTTGACAAATAAAGATGAAAATGTTAACTTATTTAAAGTAAATGTTTACTACTATAAATTTGGAGGTTAGTGTGAAAAATTTAAAAGCTAGAGATTTGGTTATGTGTTCTCTTTTTGTAGCTCTAATAATTGTAGGTACCTTTATAAGAGTACCCATACCAGTTTTGCCCTTTACCTTGCAATTATTATTTACTATGCTTGCAGGTTTATTGTTGGGTCCAGAACTTGGAGCAAGTGCAGTTATTGTTTACATAATTTTGGGGCTAATAGGACTTCCAGTTTTCACAGAGGGTGGAGGATTTGCCTATATCTTTAAACCGACTTTTGGTTATATAGTTGGATTTGCAGTGGGCGCATACGCTACGGGAAAAATTGCAAATAAAGAAAAGAGACCAGACATGAAAAGACTTCTTACAGCAAACTTCGTGGGACTAGCTATAGTTTACATATTTGGCATGGTCTACTATTACCTTATCAGCAATTTTTATTTGGCATCGCCAATAGGAGTAAAGGCAATTATACTTTACTGCTTCCTACTTGCAGTGCCAGGAGATATCTTTTTGTGCATATTGGGAGCTTTTCTAGGCAAAAGATTAATTCCAGTTATCAATAAAAGTTATAATTAAGGAGATTAAAATGAGTAAAAATATTTTTGTAACAGGAACAGGAACGGAAATAGGAAAAACCTATGTGGCAGGACTTCTTGTAAAAAAATTTCAAGAGGCAGGGAAAAAATCTGCTTACTACAAAGCTGCCATGAGTGGAAATGAAAAGGATAAAGACGGAAAATTAATTCCAGGTGATGCAAAATTTGTAAAAGATATATCTGGAACAGAAGAGGATCTTGAAGAGATGTGTCACTATGTTTATGAGAGAGCCTATTCTCCACATTTAGCTGCACAAATCGAGGGAAATCCAATTGACCTAGACTTTGTAGTAGAAAAATTTGAAGACCTAAAGAGCAAGTACGATTACATAACTCTTGAAGGTTCTGGTGGGATTTTATGTCCACTTAGATTTGATGAAGAAAAAATATTTTTGGAAGACTTTATAAAAAAATGTAATCTTTCATCAATAATTGTTGCCGATGCAGGACTTGGGACTATTAATGATGTCGTCTTAACTGCTTTTTATATGAAAGAAAAGAAAATGAAAGTTAAGGGCATTATTTTTAATAACTTTATTCCAGGAGATGAAATGCAAGAAGATAATATAAAAATGTGTGAGTACATGTCAGGTCTAAAAGTCATAGCTTGTGTAAAAAAAGGAGATAAAGACCTCGATATAGACCTTAAAACTTTAGAAGAAATTTATGAATAGGAGTATTTTTTAAAAAATGATTTGGTATCCTTATGAACAATTAAAAACTATGAAAGCTCCCTACAAAATTGTAGATGCCAAGGGAGTTTATCTTTACACTGAAGACAATAAGATGATTGACTCAGTTTCATCTTGGTGGTCAAATGTTTATGGCTATAAAAATGAAAAATTAAATGATGCAATAATAGATCAAGTTAAAAAATTTTCTCATGTTATGCTTGGTGGCTTAACTCATGAACCAGTTGAAAGATTGTCAAATAAATTGAAAGAATTTTTGCCAGGAGATTTAGACTATCCCTTCTTTTCTGATTCAGGATCAGTTGCAGTGGAAGTTGCCCTAAAGATGGCACTTCAATATTATATGAATAAAGGCGAAGAAGATAGGACAATGATTCTTGCTTTGACTCACGCTTACCATGGAGATACTTTTAAAACTATGGAAGTAGGAGATGACGAAGATTATCATTTCGTCTTAGAAGCTTATGGAGAGAGCAAGTATGTCGTTAATATACCAACTGAAATTGACTCTCTTGAAAAAGCTTTTGAAAAATATGGAAACAAATTAAATTCCTTTATAGTTGAACCGCTTTTACAAGGTGCAGGTGGAATGAGAATGTACGATATATCTTTTCTTGAAAGAGCAAGAGAACTTTGTGATGAGTACAATGTTCTTTTGATCTTCGATGAAGTTGCTACTGGTTTTGGAAGAACAGGAAATAGATTTGTCGCAGATTTGGTTTTGCCAGATATAATATGTCTTGGAAAGGCCCTTACTGGAGGTTATATTGGACACGCAGCGACAGTTGCCAACAAAAAAGTTTTTGACGCCTTTTATGATGATGACCCAAGACATGCCTTTATGCATGGACCAACTTTTATGGGCAATCCCTTAGCTTGTGCAGTAGCATCAAAGTGTCTTGAAATTTTTGAAGAAGAAAATTTTATGGATAAAATTAAGAGAATCGAAGAAATCGAAAGAGAAGAGATGGAAGGATTCGCTCACGAAAAGATTGAAGAAGTGAGAATTATGGGTGCATGCGTCTGCATCGAAGTAAAAGATGAAAAGGACATAGAAGGTTTCCAAGAATTTGCATATGAAAGAGGAGTTTTCGCAAGACCCTTTATAAAATACATTTACACTATGGTTCCTTATGTCATTGGTGAAGATGATCTTAAGAAAGTAATGAGAACTATGAAAGAATGGTTTGAAAATAAATAAGCAAAAAATTTTTTAGAGTTCACTAGATTTTTTAGTGAGCTCTTTTTAATTGCAAACTTATTTAAAAATATAAATTTTATCCTCTTTACAAATAATTTACCTTCTATATATTTTCTTTATTTAAATTAAACGTAGAATAAATTAGATGAAAGGAGGAGAGGATTTGTCCAAAATCAGCTTAAAAAATATATGCAAAAAGTATGAAGAGAATGAGGAATACTCGGTTAAAGATTTTTCTATAGATATCGAGGAAAATGAATTTATTGTATTTGTTGGTCCTTCTGGATGTGGAAAGTCAACAAGCCTTAGGATGATTGCTGGTCTCGAAGACATAACTAGTGGAGAACTTTATATTAATGGAAAATTATCTAACGACGTTTTGCCAAAAGACAGAAACATAGCAATGGTTTTTCAGTCTTATGCACTTTATCCTCATTTAAGCGTCTACGACAATATAGCTTTTGGATTAAAAATTAGAAAACTCGACAAAAAATTAATTGATGAAAAAGTGAGAAGGACTGCCGAAATTTTAAATTTGACTAATTACTTAAATAGGAAGCCCAAGGATTTATCTGGTGGTCAAATGCAAAGAGTGGCATTGGGAAGGGCAATAGTAAAAGAATCTGACATATTTTTAATGGATGAGCCGCTTTCAAACTTAGATGCAAAACTTAGAGTTGAGATGCGTGAAGAAATTGTTAATTTGAAAAACAAGCTAGGTTCTACTGTCATTTATGTCACTCACGACCAAACAGAGGCTATGACCATGGCGACAAGGATTGTATGTTTAAATAATGGAGTCATTCAGCAAATTGGAAGTCCAAGAGAGCTTTACACTAATCCGATTAATGAGTTTGTGGCAGGTTTTTTGGGATCACCAGCCATGAATTTTATTCATGGAAAAGTGGAAGCTGGTGATTTTTACGATGATGAAGAGAATAAAATTTTAAGTGGAGTATGTTTACCTGACGGGGAAATTACTCTAGGAGTAAGACCAGAAGCTCTTGAGCTTTCAAAAAATGAGGGTTTACCTTTTAATGTAAATTTAATTGAGCTTTTGGGTTCTGATTATAATATCTCAGGAAATGTATTTGCCAACAAAATAATTTTGAAATGCGATTTAGAGAAAAACCCAAAAGATAATGGAGAACTTTTTGTAAAAATACCAAAAGACAAGGCTTACTTCTTTGATAGGGCATCTGGGGATAGAATTTATATAGGTGAAAGCTATGAAGACTAGTCTGAGAAAATCATGTGAGAGAAGACTTGGAATTAAAGAGTTTTTAATTTACTTCTTAATTCCCATGGTGCCACTTATAATTTTTTGGTTTTTGCCAATGCTCGCTTCGCTTATTATTTCTTTTACCAATTGGAATTATGTGAGTCCAAACTTTGACATAGTTGGAGTAGATAATTACAAGTATATCTTGCAAGATAGTTTTTTCTGGCAAGCTTTTAAAAACACTTTTGTATTTGGAATTGGAACAGTAGTGCCTGTATTATTTTTTGGATTTGTATTTGCCCTATTTTTGCAAGGAAATTTCAGGGGTAAATTGATTTATCAAGGCTTTTTATTTTCACCTTGGGTCACTCCAATGGTCGCCATGTCAATTGTGTGGTCATGGATGCTAAGAGGGGATGTTGGTCTAATAAATAGAGTTCTTGCTATTGTGGGAATAGATGGTCCCAACTGGTTAAGCAATGAGAACACAGCCATGATTGCAGTAATTATAGTTACAATCTGGAAAAATGCCGGCTGGGCAATGCTATTTTATACAGATGCCATGAGTAAAATTCCAGAAAGTTTATTTGAAGTGGGAAAACTTGAAGGGATAAATTTTTTTGAAAAAATAAAATATATTTATTTTCCAATGACAAAGAGCACAACATTTTTCCTACTGATTATGAATCTCATAACTTCAATTCAAGCCTATGATCAGTTTTCAGTTTTGACAAGAGGAGGTCCAGCAGGTTCTACGAGGACTTTACTTTATATGTTCTATCAAATGGCATTTGAAGAGTTTAACATGGGTAAGGCAAGTGCCATATCACTTATTATTGTAATAATAACAGCAATTTTATCATTAGCAATGATATTTATGAGAAAGAAGTTGGAGGCATGATGAAAAAAGTAGCGAGACACCTTGTTCTTATAATTTTATCAGTAATAACATTTTTTCCACTTATGTGGATGATTTCAAATTCCTTTAAAACTACAGAATCAATTATGCGAAAGCCACTTAGCTTTATGCCAGATTTTTTAGACTTTAGAAATTTTATTGGAGCATTAAATTTAGCACCTTTTGATTTATACATCATAAATTCAATTGTAACATCAATTATAATAGTAATTCTTCAGATTATTACAGGGGTTTTACTTGCATATGGAATGTACAGATTTTCTTTTAAACTAAAAGGTCTAATGTTTAAAGGGATTCTCTTGACTTACATGCTTCCTGCAGCGACAACTTATGTGCCAAGTTATGTAATAATTGCGAAATTAAATTTAATAGATACCTTGTCTGGAATTATTATTTCAAATTCCGTGGCAGTCTTTACAATTTATATGCTATATAACACTTTTAAAGAGGTGCCAAAGGAATTAATAGAAGCTGCTGAAATGGATGGTGCAAGTGACATGGATATACTTTTAAAAGTTGTTCTTCCTATCTCTAAATCAACAATACTCACTAATGCACTTATCCAATTTGTAACCATGTATAACAATTACATGTGGCCTTCACTTATTACAAATTCAAAATCAAAGTACTTAATAAGCGTTGGGCTAAATAAATTTTTCACATCACAGGGAAATTTTGGAGAAAACTTACCTCTTCTAATGGCAGGAAATACTATATCAGTTCTTCCACTTTTAATACTATTTATTGTTTTACAAAAATGGTTTATAAAAGGAATATCTGATAGTGGAATAAAGGGTTAAAATTAAAAAAGGAGAAAACATGAAAAAAATTTTTAAAACAGCATTGATAATGCTATGTGCACTTATGATTTTTACAGGATGTTCAAGTTCTGCAAAAAATGCAATGAAGACAGAAGAAAAGACAGCAGATTCAAAGGGCAAAACTGAAATCCAATTTTGGTATGGACTTGGATCAGTTGCCGGCGAAACTATGGAAGAAATTATAAAAGAATTTAATGAGTCACAAGATAAAGTAAAAGTTGTTGGAGTTCAACAAGCTGATTACAATGAAACTTTTCAAAAAGTTCAAGCAGCTATTGCAGCTAAGGAGCCACCAGCAGTTTATATTGGCTCAAACATTGAATTAAGAGTAAAAGACGGAATGCTTGCAGATTTAACAAAATATATGGATGACAGAACTCCTATTGATGATTATCTTGAAGTATTTATGAAACCGGCAATGGTTGATGATAAAGTTTATGGTTTCCCAGCATATGGTACAACTCAAGTAGTTTACTACAGAAAAGATTTACTTGAAAAAGCTGGACTTGACCCAAAAGATGTATATAGCACTTGGGAGAATACTTTTAAATATTCAAAAGAAATTCAAGACAAGGGTATAGCAAACTGGGGTCACCTTGTGATGTATAATCACGAAAATTTAATGGATATAGCACTATCTAATGGTGGTAAAATTTTATCTGATGATGGCAAAAAAGTTTTAATTAATAGCAAAGAATGGGTTGACTCATGGAATTTTATAAGACAACAAATTTTTGACAACAAAACTACAAAAATAGAATCTGGGGGACAAGGTTGGGAATATTGGTATAGAACTATTGACGACGTAATGAATGGAGACGCAATGTCTTATACTGGATCATCTGGAGATAAGGGGGATCTTGACTTTACAAAAATTTCATCACTTCCACAACCAGGACTTAATGGAAACCCAGGAAAGCCAGTAGCTGGTGCACACTCACTACTTGTACCTGCAGCAGCAAGTGAAGAGCAACAAAAGGCAGCTTATGAATGGATAGCTTATTTCACAAGTCCAGAAGTTTCTGCTAAGTGGTCAGAAAAAATTGGATACATTCCAGTTAGAAAATCTGCTGCAGACGTTGCTGAATACAAAAAATTCATCGAAGAAAATCCTTACGCAGGAGTTCCTTATGAACAAGCAATGCACGCTTCACCAGCTTTTATTGATCCAACTGATGGAAAAATAACAGATGCACTTTCAATTGCTGCTGATAAGGTTGAGCTTCAAAACATTGATGCAAAGACTGCTCTTGACGAAGCAGCAAAGACAGCACAAGCAGCTCTAGATGAAATTAATAAATAAGAAATAAAAATTTAAAATCAAGCTTTGGGTTATATCCCAGAGCTTTTTTTAAGGAGAAATATGAAAAATATAGTAGAAAATTTAAATGATGGCTATAATGAAATAGAATTAAAAATAAATTTAGATGAATTAAATAAAAATTCAATCAAGTTTAGTCTAGAAGGAGAAAAATTTTTTATAAGTCTATTTGTATATAGAGAAAATGAAATTGTGGGTAGCATTACTGCAAATAGAAATATAGAAAGATTTATGGCAAAGGATATTTTAAAGTCTTCCAATGGATTTAAAAATTTAGAGGATGGTAACTACAAAATTTCTTATCTCCTATATAAAGAAGATAAAGTAACTTTAAAAATTGAAGAAGAGGAAAGTTTCCTTGATGCAAGTGGAGAAGTGGATATAGAAGATGATTTTGTAAAAAATGATAGTGAAGGCTGGTATGCAGGAGACTTTCACACTCATACTTTTTACTCTGATGGGAAGTTATCCCCAGAAGAAAATATTGAAGTAGCAAAAAAAAGAGGGCTTTCTTTCTTCTCTCCAACAGACCACAACTTTAATCAAACAAGATTCCCTGATACAGATTTATTAATAATTGAAGGTACAGAAATAACATCTAAATACGGTCACATAAATGTATTTTTCACCAATGAATCTGTTTTTAGTAAATATTCTGTAGAGGGACTTAATACAGAAGAGTGGTTATTAAAAGTTTTAAGAGAAATAAAGGGAGAAATTTATTCAATTAATCATCCCTTTATGGAAACTTTTGAATTTTTAGTAGAGGATTATAATTTGGAGGATTTAAAATTTATGGAAATTATAAATGATCCGACCTATATCACTTCTATAGATGCTATGGAAGATGCTTTAAAAGCATGGGACATTCTCCTTCAAAATGGCTACCTAGTCTTTGGAATTGGTGGCAGCGATTCTCATCTTTATCCTCAGGAAAAATATGAAAATGCAAATTACCCATCGCTTCTTGGAGACCCAAAGACCTATATTTTTGCAAGGAACCTTTCAAAAAATGAAATCAAAAGGGCAATGTTAGCTGGGAAAATTTCTGTTTCACGTGAAAGTTTAATTGAGCTAAAAAAAGTTAGTGAGACTGAATTTACTTTGGAATTAGAAGAAAGTACTTTTCATGACAAAAAACTTCATATAGAATTAATAGTTGATGGTGAAATTTATAAAACTTGCGAAAATAGTTTACATGAAAAAATAAACTTAGACGAAAATTATCACTATGTTAGGGCAAATGTTAGGTGTGAAGATGGAGAACTCTATGGATTCACTAATCCCTACTTTTATAATTTAGACAAGAGTGAGAAAAAAATAAAAACTTGGAAGGAACTTAAAAAATTAGTATGATTAAGGCTATACTCTTTGATAAGGACGGAACTCTTCTCAACTTTACAAGCGGTTTGGTAGATTCTATTATAAAATATTTAGAAGATAAAAATTTAGATAAAAATAAGCTAAAAATGATTTTTGAAAGAATTGGAGTAAACGAAAACAAAGAGGTGGAAGAGAATTCGATTCTTTCATCGGAAACGGCAATGGATTTGGCAATAATATTTTCAGAGTTTTTAGATGAAGATCTTATGGATATTTATAGAGAATTAGATGAGCATCTCTTAAATTATTTAAAAGAAAATCCAAATTTTATTGTAGAAAGCTGTGATCTCAAATCACTTTTTGAAAATCTAAATAGAAAGGGAATAATTATTGGGATTTTTACATCTGATAATTATAGACAGGCAAAATTTTCTATGAAGCATTTGAAACTTGATTCTTATATAGATTTTTATGCCGCAGCTGATATTTATAAAAAGAAACCTGATACAGAAAGTCTGGAAGTATTTAAAAAGAAATATTCTCTTAGCGACGAGGAGATTGTAGTAGTTGGGGATTCAAAAGTAGATATGATTTTTGGTGAGGACACTTTAAAAGTTGGAGTCCTTTGTGGAACTGGATCAAGGGAAATGCTTGAAGTTTTTACTGATAAAATTATAAAGGATCCCAGCGAAGTTTTGCAATTTGTAGATTAGTTTTTTGAATAAAAATAAAAAAGAGTCCAAGAATAAACTTGGACAAAAAAAGGGCTCCTAGAGCCCTTTTAAAATATTTAAAATTATTCTTCTTCTTTTTCTTCTTCAGTTTCAGAAACAGTAGGAACTTCTGCAGAAGCTTCTTCTGCATCTTCTTCTGGTTCTTCTTCAGTTGGTTCAACAAGAGTTGCAACTGTTTCATCAGCATCAAGTTCAATCTTGATATTTTCATCGCCATAAATGTCTAAGTCAGCAACAGTCTTAGCGTCGCCAATTTGCATTTCAACAACATTTACAACAGCTTCTGATGGAAGATATTTTGGAAGACAGATTACTTCTATTTCGTTTAATACTTGGATTAATGAAGAAGGTTGAACTCTGATTTCATCTCTACCTTCAAGAACAACTGGTACTTCAACAGTGATTTCAGTGTTCATATCAATTTCATAAAGATCAAAGTGAACCATTGAATTTTTAATGTGGTGCATTTGAACTTCTTTGAAAAGAACTGATACTGTTTCGCCATCAACTTCGATTTCAAAAATATTTGAATATCCTTCTTCGCTGTAAGCTTTTAATAAATCTTTTTCAAGACCGCTTACCATTTTTGCTTCTTTGCCCTTTGAGTAAAGAACTCCAGGAATTTCACCATTAGCTCTAAGTTTATCTACCTTGTTTTTACCCTTAGCATCTCTTTTGTTTAAAACTAATTTCATATATACCTCCAAAAATTATTTTATAATACCTGAACCAAGACAAACATCGCCTTGATAAAAAACACAGACTTGACCAGGTGTAACACCTTTAAGTGGTTTTTTCAGTTTAACAACATATTTATCATTTTGTTTTTCTAGTGTGGCATCCATATCACTTGCCCTATATCTTATTTTAACAGATAAATCGAGGGGAAGAGAAGGATTTTCTGTAATCCAAAAAATATCTTCAACTTCAAATTCATCTTTATAAAGAACTGGGTTGTTAATCCCTTGTGCCACAATTAAAAGATTATTTTTTAAATCCTTATCGGCAACGAAGAAGGGCTCGCCACTTCCAACGCCACCAATTCCTATTCCACGTCTTTGACCAATTGTGTAGTGCATAAGACCAGAATGTTCTCCTAATACATTGCCCTTTTCGTCCACAATTTTACCGGGCTTTGTAAACAAGAATTGATCTAAAAATTCGTTGAAATCTCTTTCGCCAATGAAACAAATTCCAGTAGAATCTTTCTTAGAAGCTGTAGAGAGTTCATACTTTTCTGCGATGTGCCTTACTTCATCCTTAGTCAAATCACCAACAGGAAAAATAGTTTTTTCAAGTGCTTCTGACTTAACTCTTGATAAAAAGTAGGATTGGTCCTTGTTATTGTCTAAGCCTTTTAAGAGGTAAGTCTTGCCATCAACTTTTTTAGTTCTGGCATAGTGACCCATAGCAATATAATCAGCATCAAAATCCATAGCATAGTCAAGGAAGGCCTTGAATTTTATTTCAGTATTGCACATGACATCTGGATTTGGAGTTCTGCCTTTTTTATACTCACTTAGGAAGTAGGAAAAGACTCTATCTCTATATTCTTTTTCAAAGTTGACTGTAAAATATTTTATGTCAAGCTGAGAGCATACAGAGACTACATCAATATAATCTTCTCTAGCTGTGCACATGCCATCATCTTCTGCCCAATTTCTCATAAATACCGCTGTAACATCATAGCCAGCTTCTTTTAAAAGAATTGCAGAAACAGACGAATCCACACCGCCACTCATTCCAAGAATGACTTTTTTCTTTTTTTGCATCAATACCTCCAATCCACTCAATAACAATTCATTATTATACAATATTTGCTATAAAAAATCTACCTTTATTTCAGAAAATACAAGTTTAAGAGGACTTTTGATAGAAAAATAAAACTTTTGAAAAATATTAATTTCATTCTTTAAATTATATTGTAGCTTTTTTATAAAAATGTAAAAAAATTTAGAATAAAAATTAAAATTTATGGAGAAAATTTATTGACAAAGTTTTTTTTATGGAGTAAAATTATAGATTTATTTGACATAAGGGGTTTTATAATGTATAATTAATTAATATTAAAAGCTCTGGAAGGAATGGGTACGTAATGAATCAAATGCAAATCATAAAGAAAGAACTGGAAAACCACATTGGAAAGAAAGTTATAGTAAGAGCCAACAAAGGCAGAAAAAAGATTGTGACTAGAAAGGGAATTCTTAAGGCGACTTACCCAAGTCTTTTTGTACTTGAGGTTTTTAACGGAGAAGAAATTGTAACAGCAAGTTATACTTATTCTGACGTTTTGACATCAACAGTTCAAGTTACAGTATTAGATGAAGATGTAACTTATAAAGATGCAAAAATGATATCTTAAAATCTTATAAAGTTAGATTTGTAGCAGGTGTTTTAGTGACACCTGTTTTTTATTAGAATAATAAATTTATTTAGGAGATTAAATTCTAAAAAAGCCTACAATAAATTTATTTAATAGGATTTTTATAAAATAAAAAAACCAGAGACAAATATTTCCAAATGTCTCTGGTAAAAAGTCAAACTTTTTGGGTCACCTTAATTGGTGACTTTAATTTTATTATTCATTTGCAAAGTTATCAAAGTAACCTTGGATATATACTACTGGAGTACCCTTGTCTCCAGAACCACTTGTAAGATCACATAAACTTCCAATTAAGTCAGTTATTCTTCTTGGAGTAGTGCCAAGAGTTTCATCTTTACCAACTAAATCCTTATTTTTGTGAGAAATTCTTTCTTTCATTGCAGCAGTTGCGTGTTCTGCGTCCATATCTTTTAAGTCAGTATCTGCAATGTATTTTATTTTAATTTCACTTGGTGTACCAGCAAGTCCCTTAGTGTGTGCAGGAGATACTACTGGGTCAGCAAGTTCCCAAATTTTTCCAACTGGATCTTTGAAAGCACCGTCTCCGTAAATCATTACTTCGACTTCTTTATTGTATTTTTCAATTAATTTTTTTTGAACTTCATTTACAAAAGTTTCTCCATCTCTTGGGAATAGTTTTAATCTTGTATCAGATGCGAAGTTTGATCCAAGTAAACCAAATTCTTCATTGTAACCACTTCCGTTGATGGATTCATTTAATATATCATCAAGACCAAGAACAACTTTTGCTCCTTCGTCTTTTAAAAGTCTTTTTATTGAAAATCTTGTGTGAGTTGATCCAATAAGAACTTCATCTGTATAGTTTAGTATAGTCTTAGGATCATTTGAGAAGTGGATTTCACAGTTTCCACCACAAATTTCTTTGTAAAGTGTTACATAATCAATTCCAGTGAATTCGTGCTTAACTTCTTCACCGAAAATTCTTCTGTAATCTTTTTCTTCTAGAACATCTGTGAAAGGATTGATCTTAGCATCATAAAGAAGGCTTTGATCCATTAGAGAGTTTCCAACTTCATCAGAAGGGTAGGAGAAGAGAAAATGTACTTTTTTACCTGATTTTGCAATTCCTCTTAGGATTGTTGAAAATCTGTTACGGCTAAGGATTGGGAATACTATTCCGATTTCTTTGTCGTATTTTCTATTAATATCTTCTGCTATATCATCAATAGTTGCATAATTATTTTGAGCTCTTGCAACTAAAGATTCTGTTACTGCAACAATATCTTTATCTCTAACAGAAATTTTTTCTGATTCAAGAGCTTTTCCTAGGGAATCAACGACAATGTCTACTAGATTGTCTCCACTTTTTACAATAGGTGTACGGATTCCACGTACTACTGTACCAATGTATCTTTGCATAATTCCTCCTACATTTAAATAAATTAC